>ERZ1740058.551-NODE-551-length-26836-cov-6.711549_pt1 | contig 26836 bp, 21 predicted proteins | sample MGYA00581745_ERZ1740058 | MGnify/ENA primary metagenome ERZ1740058 (study PRJEB43018, sample SAMN04849742) | marine metagenome | isolation source: floating plastic debris | place: Pacific Ocean | collected 2008-08-30 | study: EMG produced TPA metagenomics assembly... | reverse complement strand
GCCTAAAAATATTTAGGGAAGTCATCTTTTGACATCTCCGCTCCCTTGATGTGTTTATCTTCAGACTACTCAAATAGGTCTTTACAAATGATGCTGGTATTATCTTCACCATATAACCATATACTCCCTCGGTCTACATCTAGTCCTACTGTGGCTTGTTCTGTAACACTCTTATAGGCCTCTTCGATGTCTTCAATATCGGTAAAGTTTTGTGCAGCAAGCTCCTTGATAACATCGTTGTGGAGCTTAGTTCTTAGCGAGGCTTGCTCCTTTTGTAACTCAGATTCTTTACGTTCTGTAATTTCACTTTCAATAGCGATGTAGCGCTCCAATTCTCCACTCTCGTTAAAGATCGGTGTAATACTTAGGTATAGCCAATAAGGGTTTCCTGATTTCGTATAGTTGAGAATTTCCTGACCGAAGGTTTTATTGCTGGCCAAGCCTTTACGAATGTTCTCTACCGCTACAGGGTCAGTATCTTTTCCTTGTAAGAAGTCCCCAGGCTTTTTATTGATTACTTCCTCTGAAGTGTATTCGGTGATAGTAGTGAAGGCATCGTTCACCCATTCTACCAAGCCATCAGCATTAGTAATAATTACTGCGTTGTCCGTCTTAGAGGCTACAAGTGATAGATTCTGTAATTCCTGTTCTGCCTTTTTTCTTTCTGTAATATCTTGCATCGTTCCTTTAACACTTACTACACGATCTTCCGTATCTTTTTCTGGCGTTACAGTAGATTCTACTGTGATGATGTCTTGTGTTTTCTGATCGATAAGACGGTATTGAACAGTTCTTTTGGATGCTTCTCCTTTACTTATAACTTCTTCTAAAACTTTTCTTAGTAGAGAAATATCCTCAGGATGTAAAAACTTCTCCTCCCAAACATCAATAGGTATTGAGTAGGTTTGTTGCTCCTCGTAGCTTGTCCCTGATAAAGTATAATACTGATCGCTCAGGGTAAACACTTGCTCTTTCAAGTTAAAGTTCCAGGAGGCCATTTTGGCTTGTTTAAAAGCATCCTGAAGCTTTTCTTGTGTTGTTTTTAATGTATTAAAGGAGGTTTCTACTTGGTTGTTTACTGCTATTAACAGCTTTTTTTGTCTAAGTGCTTCTAGCCTGGCCATTACCATTTCTGAAAGGTAAGTTAAGTTTTGCCTTTGCTCTTCAGTAAGTTGCTTAGGCTCTGAGTCGATCACACATAGTGTTCCAATGTTGTACCCATCTTCTGTTTGTAATGGAGCACCTGCGTAAAAGCGGATGTTGGGGTCACCTGTCACTAGAGGGTTATTCTTAAATCTATCGTCTTCTAGGGTGTTGTTTACTTCTAGTACTTGTTCGTCCATAATGGCATATTGACAAAAAGAAACTTCTCTAGAGGTTTCGCTAGCGCCTAGCCCTACTTCAGATTTAAACCATTGACGGTTTTTATCTACTAAGCTGATAACGGAGATAGAAGTACCACAAATAAAGGAAGCCAACTTGGTAATCTGATCGAACTCCTTTTCAGGAAGTGTATCTAATATATCATAGCTGTAGAGCCGCTTTAAGCGCTCTTCTTCGTCTTTGGGAATCGGTAACCCTTTGTCTTTTAAGTCTTCAACATATTGCATGTCAAAGGTAGGGAGTGTTCCATTGAGCACCTCAGGAGAGGCAGTACGGCCTGCTATTTCTTCTAAGTCCTTGGCCATAATAATTTGGTTCTGAAGCATTCTAAGTTCACTTAGTGCTTCTTTCATTTGCTCAGACTTTTCTCTTAGTGCTTCTTCTACAAGTTTGGTTTGGGTTACATCTTGGCTAGCACCCTGTCCTTTCACCTTGTTTTCTTCTGGATAATGCTTCATATCGACAGCCACATTATTATAGATAATGTTACCCCCTTCTTGAATAACTCTAAAGGTAAGCTGTGCTGTAAAAGTGGTTTTTTGTAGACTTTCTCCCAATACTTGCATAATCATCTCTGCATCTTCTGGATGTACGTAGCGATCGAGCCAAGTCTCAAAGGGCATATCATAAGAACCTTGCTTTTGGTAGGTAGTATTCAGGATAATTTGATAATACTCAGGAGAGAAGTGTAAAATAGCTTCGCTACCATCTAAGTTGAGCTCAAGCGACCAAGGGGCTAACTTAGCTAACTCAGAGGCTGCCTTCATTTTCAAGGAGTTTTCTTCGACTGTCTTTTTTGAAATGTAAAGTTGCTCATTAATTTCTAATTGTTTCTCAGCACTTTTTAACAGCTCCGACTCCGATTCTTTAAGTTGCTGATTCTTCTTTTCCATTTCTCTCTGGAGTAGAAATAAGTTTTCGTTTACCTCTAATTGTTTCTCCATACTTTTCCGAATTTCTTCTTCAGACTCTTTCAAGCGAGCATTAGCTGCGTTGGCTTCGGCTACAGAAGTAGCAAACTGAGCTATAACAGGACGGAAAAAGAAGAAAGCTAGAATAATTACCGCAATAAGAATGGAAACACCCGCCGCATAGGCCGAAAATCGTAAAGCGTTTAGGTTATCAGTAGCTTCTATCTCATATTGAAATATAATGCTGTCCATCAACCTAAGAAAATCATCTTCGTTACGTTGTATCGTATTGACTATAGGTGATAGCTGCGCTCGACGTGTGGAGTCATCGTTGAGGTATTCGAAAACTAGCAGCTTGTTAGAAGCCTCTACAATGTCAGCATAAAAAGGTGCTATTTCTGCAAAGTAGGCGCTATTTTTATCAGAAAGTGTAACATCACCAATGCCTAAGCTATCACTCCCATTTTGTAAGGCTTCGTGTGTTTCAGAAAATAGCTTGAGTGCAAGTCTGAGTTCAAGTTGTTCATGGGTAAAATCTTCGGAAGTGTTACTATTAAACATAGAGAGCGAAGATTTGGCAAGTTTTTGACTCAAGGTACGCTGCCTATCAGCTACTTTAACAACTTCTGTGTTGTTAATAGAGCTGTTCAAATTATATTGGACGGCTATCTCTGCCAAAATAACGAGCAGGGCAATCACAGATAAAGCTGTAATGTAAGTGCGTCTTAACTTATTTGGATTCATGATGTCGTAGATTTTAATTTTAATGTGTGTTATTTTCGCTTACTAAGTCTAGTAGAGACAAGATATTAAGTATTTGTAAGTCAGTTTATTTATATAATAAGATCAGCAAAGAACAAAAAATAAACAATCATCATCTTGTGTAATACTCTTTTAATAGTTTTGTATGCCGAGCATTGTATACAAGGATAATGTAGGATACGATAAACCAAATTTATGTAATATAAAGATTTTATGTCAAATTAAGTCGGCTAACAAGAGCTCTTCCTCGTTCAGTGAGCACTTTTTCTCGATGAAATTGTTGAGTTTTTCACTTAACTTACAGGTGTAAGAAGCCAGTCAGTAGCCTCTTCCATAGAGGAGAAAACATTCATCTTAAGACCATCCCCATTATTGGCTATCGTTGCATACTGCACGACAGACAAGTTGGTACTCATATCATCTGAACTAATCACAAAAGCTTTTTTAGGAATCTTGTTCATAGTATACATAGGGTGTATTTCGCTATCAAGCCAATCAATATTTGCCTTTGTAAAGGCTTCTGTTCCCAAACGTCGAGCGTCTACTAATAGGGTAACAGTAGTATTAGGGTATTTGATGCGTGTATTGATGATGGTCATCAATAGTTGTATGATAATTTCACGAAATTTATCACTAGGGACAGGTTTTTTCCAATTCTTTAAAATGTAAGCGCTTTCTGTATCATAAGAAAGCTCAATGTAATCATCATTATAAAGAACTTCTTTTGCCATCATCAAGGAATTTAATAAGTAAAATTTTTAGTAGAACGCTGTTTTTTTCAAAATGTTTTGATAATGTAGTTGAAACATTAAACATAGCGAACAAAGTATTATTATCTAATGTTACAAAATACGAAATAATTGACGATACCCATGGAAAAAACCAAAAAATATATAAACGTATACACAGAGGCCAATCCCAATCCTAACTCACTAAAGTTTGTAATCAATTACATGCTGACTCCTGAGGGAATTAGTTTTGACTATCCTACATTAGAAGCAGCTAAAGAGGCTTCTCCGCTAGCAGTAGCGCTGTTTGAGAATTTTAAAACGGTAGCACGTGTCTTCATAGCAGCCAACTTTATCACAGTTACGAAGCAAGAGTCGGTCGAATGGGAAGAGGTGGCCCGCCCTATTAAGCTTTTTATACAGGGCTACTTGGAGGAAGATCAACCTGTTTTCAGCCAAGAACATATATCGAAGCACAACGTCATTGTAGAAACCGACTCAGAAGTTGTAAAGCAGATAAAGGGTATACTTGACGAGTACATCAGGCCTGCAGTAGAGACAGATGGTGGTGCCATAAGCTTTCACTCGTTTGATGAAGATACAGGCAAGGTGAAAGTATTGCTACAAGGGTCTTGCAGTGGTTGCCCTTCTTCTACAGTTACATTAAAAGCAGGCATAGAGAACTTACTTAAACGTATGGTGCCGGTTGTGACAGAAGTAGAAGCTGAAAACATGTAAGCTATTATTTATTGTACATATGAAAAAGACACCTTTTACGAGGTGTCTTTTTTGTTGATAAATACTTGTTTAAATTTGCAGGTATTATTCTCGATATTATGCTCAGTACTCGTCATTTACTAGGGATTAAAAATATCTCTGAAAAAGATATACAGACCCTTTTTGAAACAGCCGATAATTTCAAAGAAGTGATTAATAGGCCCATTAAAAAAGTGCCTTCTTTGAGAGACACTACCATTGCGAATATCTTCTTCGAAAACTCTACCCGTACGCGCTTATCGTTTGAACTGGCCGAGAAGAGACTTTCCGCAGATGTAGTCAACTTTTCGAGTGGTAGTAGTTCCCTAAAAAAAGGGGAGACCTTACTGGATACGGTGAATAACATCCTTGCGATGAAAGTAGACATGGTAGTCATACGGCACGCAAGTGTAGGAACCCCCCATTTTTTGTCTAAGCATATTACTGCTAATATCATCAACGCAGGGGATGGTACGCACGAGCATCCTACACAAGCTTTACTAGATGCCTTTTCTATTAGAGAAAAGCTAGGAGAGGTAGCAGGGAAAAAAGTCGCTATTATTGGTGATATTCTGCATTCACGGGTGGCGCTTTCAAATATATTTTGCCTACAAAAACTAGGGGCAGAGGTAATGGTTTGTGGGCCGATTACCTTACTTCCTAAGTACATTAATACATTGAATGTAAAAGTGGAGCTGGATGTAGAGAAAGCACTTGCTTGGTGTGATGTAGCCAATATTCTACGAATACAAATAGAACGGCAGCAGATTAATCAGAGAGTACAGCCTTTATTTTGGAGTTAATAGGCAACTATTAGAGAAGCTCGAGAAAGAAATCGTAATTATGCATCCTGGCCCTATCAATAGAGGTGTTGAACTGGCAAGTGACGTGGCAGATGCTGAACAGGCCATTATACTCGATCAAGTAGAAAATGGCGTTGCTATCCGTATGGCAGTACTGTACGCGCTAGCCCAAACTAACTAAAACTCTAATTCTATAATTTTACAACGTGGATTGTCGGCTTTAAAAACCTCCATCTCCCTGTAAGAGACCTGTGTGTTTTCGCAGTATAACTTCTTCAGCGAGCGAATATTCTTTAAAGGAGCTAAACTATCTATAAGTGTATTGCTAATGCCTAAGCTATGAAGATGAGGCATCCCCTTGAGAGGTTCTAAATTGGTGACCGCCGTATTTTGTATATAAAGCTCCTCTAGATTTTTCAGTTTCTTTATAGGCTGTAGGTCATTAATATTGGTATCCTTAAGGTTAAGAATCTGAAGACGTGTAAGATTAGTAATGGGTGATAAATCCTCTATTTCACAGTCAGCACAATAAATTTTCTCTAAGCGGCGCAAATTCTTTAGAGGAGATAAATCGTGAATATAAGTCTCTCCAAAAGCTAACGTATGAATATTATTAAGCTGTGCAATAGGGTCTAAAGAAGTCACCTTCGTATTCTGAAAATAGATTTCGTGAAGGCTTTTCATCTCTTTAATAGGCTCCAAACTGCTCACCTTGGTGTTGATAATATCAAGGTGTGAGAGAGATTTCAGATAGCCTATCTCTTCTAGATCACTGATAGCTGTATCTGCCAATACAAGTGTCTCTAACTTGGGCATAGCTTCAAGCGGTTCTAGGATACTCAGTTTGGGTTCCTTGCAAATAAGAAAGTTAATATCTAAAATTTGCTTGAGTTCTTCCTTATCAGGGTTTTGGTCAGTGCGTAAGGCATCTCGGATTACCGCACGCCAGTAACGATCGAGGTTTTTCCACCATTTATTAAGAAACCACTCTGTGTAAAACTCATTCCAAATATCCGCATGTTTAAGTAAGTCTATTTGTACGGCGATAGGTTTTCCTTTACCATTAATCACAAAGTCGATTCCTTCCATTATTTCGTAAGGCAGTTAGTTAATTCAAAGCTCATAAATATAGGGATTACTCACAAAAAATAAAAGCAGTTGGCACATAGTTGAAAATTTCTTCATGACTAATAGGATCTCAAGATGAATACTATCAAGGTATGTTACTCCTTCCTTCGTAAAAGGTCAGGTGATCAGGATTGTAAGTGTTTTGAACTACAAAACTTTCAGATTTTACAAGGCGTTCTATATTATAAAAGTGTTAATTGAACTAAAAATCTTACAAAAGTATTCTGCATGCAGAACATTTTTTGTATATTTGAACACAAGACAACATCGTATTCATTAAACATCAAATAAATCACAAATTCTATGGACGTAGCTGATAAAAAAGAATTAGTAAAAGGAGGAGAATTTCTCATCAAAGAAACTGAATCTCAAGAAATTTTTATTCCTGAGGAGTTTACAGAAGAGCAAAAGATGATTGCTCAAGCTTGTAAAGATTTTATAGAAAAAGAGGTGAACCCACATCTTGACGAGATCGACAACGCCAAAGAGCCTACCTTGATTGCGTCTCTATTAGACAAAGCAGGAGAGTTAGGATTATTAGGAATTGGTGTTCCCACCGAGTATGGAGGTTCTGGTATGGACTTTAACTCTACGATGCTCGCAGCCGACTACCTAGGCGGAGGGCACTCTTTTGCAGTAGCATTCTCTGCACATACTGGCATTGGTACCTTACCTATCCAATATTACGGCACTGAAGCACAAAAACAAAAATACTTACCCAAATTAGCTACTGGAGAGCACAAGGCTGCTTATTGCCTTACAGAGCCCGATGCTGGTTCTGATGCAAACTCTGGAAAAGCAAAAGCTAAATTAAGCGATGATGGTAAATACTACATTTTGAATGGACAAAAAATGTGGATTACCAATGGAGGTTTTGCTGATATTTTCATTGTATTTGCCAAAATAGACGACGATAAGAACCTAACGGCCTTTATCGTAGAAAAAGACTTTGGTGGAATCACTATGAATGAGCCCGAAAAGAAAATGGGTATCAAAGGGTCTGACACCCGTCAGGTATTCTTCAACGACTGTAAAGTACCTGTAGAGAATATGCTTTCTGAGCGTCAGAATGGCTTCAAAATCGCAGTAAATATCCTGAACATTGGTCGTATCAAACTCTCTGCTTCTGCAAACGGAGGTGCTAGAGCTGCGCTAAATCACGCCATCAACTATGCAAGTGAAAGAAAGCAATTTGGCGTAGCGATTAATAGCTTTGGTGCTATCAAGCATAAGCTAGCACAGTCTGCAGTAAGATTATTCGCTACTGACTCTGCCAACTACAGAGCAGGACAAAATATTGAAGATGCGATACAAGCCTTTATCGCCAATGATGTTGACGAGGCAGAAGCCAAGCTCAAAGCCTTCGAACAATTTGCCATAGAGTGCGCTATCTTGAAAGTGTATGGGTCAGAGACCTTAGACTACGTAGTAGACGAAGCAGTACAAGTATACGGAGGAATGGGCTACTCTGCAGAGTCTCCTGTAGAAAGAGCTTACCGCGACTCTCGTATCAACCGTATTTTTGAAGGTACTAATGAGATCAACAGAATGTTAGCTGTAGGAACCATCCTAAAGCGTGCTATGAAGGGAGAGCTCAATGTAATGGAGCCCGCTATGGCAGTAGCCAAAGAACTAATGGCAGTACCTGATATGAGTGCTTCTACAGATACAGGCTTATTTGCAGCAGAGAAAAAAGTACTTATAAACCTAAAGAAAGCTATCCTAATGGTAGCAGGTGCTGCTGCACAGAAGTTCACTACGAAAATTCAAGAGGAGCAAGAAATCTTGATGAATTTAGCAGACATGTTGATGGAAGTATATGTAGCTGAATCAACTTTGTTGCGTGTAGAAAAAATGGCCAGTACAAAAGGTGAAGAAGCAGTTGCCCTGTATAAGGACCTCGCTTTAGTAAATCTTCACGAAGCCATTGATATGGTCAACAAAGCAGGCCGAGACGCGATTGCATCTTTTGCAGAAGGCGACGAACTACGCGCGATGTTGATGGGTATCAAACGCTTCACAAAAATAGATTCTTTCAATAAGAAGGAGGCACGCCAACGCATTGCCCAATTCTTGATTGAGAAAAACGAGTACGCTTTCTAGATTAATTGTATTTGATGGAATAGATGAAAGCACACTTTTAGCTAAAAGTGTGCTTTATATTTTTGTGAGAAAGCCACTGTAAGCTCCCAGAAAGGAGGTGGTAAGTAACGTTTTGCCTGTTCTACAATGCTATGGGGAATACGCCTGTAATACGCCTGTGCAATTGCGCCAGCAATCGCTGCCATTGTATCGGCATCTCCCCCTAGCGAAACAGCCAATCGAATAGCACTCTCTACGTTATGGGCATCTAAAAAAGCAATGATAGATTCAGGTACAGAGCCTTGGCAGGTAACGTCAAACGCATAGTCGATACGAATATCCTTAATGCACCTTTGCAAATCGTAATCAAACTTCTCTTGAATAGCTGTCCTGATCTGTTCTTTACTCTTACCATTTCTTGCCATCCAAACAGCTAGCGCTACTGCTTGTGCCCCTTTAATCCCCTCAGGATGATTATGAGTAACTTCGGCTGTTTGCTGGGCAACATCCAGTACTTGTTCTTCCTCTTTGTAAGCAAAGCCTACAGGGCTTACCCGCATCGCGGCTCCATTACCAAAGCTGTTATAAGGAGCTAGCGAGTCAGATTGAAGCCACTTGGAGAACATACCCCCATAACCCCTATTAGGATATTGTAAACCATAGGCTTTAATGGTTTTATCAAAAGGCTTTTGATACATAAGTGCTTCTGCTACCGCAATGGTCATTACTGTATCATCTGTAAAACGGCAGGAAGGCTTAAAGAAAGGAAATTTATCGTCCTTTTTCCCACTTTTCTCATAAACCGAACCTACAATATCCCCAATGATAGCACCTAGCATAACGTAATCTATTTGTGTGATTTATATTAGTAAAGCTAATAAAAAAATGAAGCGGAAGGTTCTTTGCGCAGAGCATATTTAATTGCTTATATTGAAAAGAATAAAATTAATTTGCTAATCATTTACTTTACGGAGTGGTTGGCGTGATTTGATCCATCAATCAATATAATTCTACAACAAAAAACTTGAAAGGGCATGAGTACACAAAACTTGAAGACTGTAAAGTTGATTATGGTTACCTCCAACAACAACAATAAGTTTTATGAAATGAAAGAAAATGGAGATGGGACGTTTACCGTAAACTACGGGCGTGTTGGAGGACGATCTACTACCCAAACCTACAATATGCGGGAGTGGAACAAAAAATATAATGAAAAAGTAAGAAAAGGGTACAAGGATCAAACCCACTTATTTGTAGAAGACGAGGAGGAAATAGAACTAGAAGATGTCAAAGATAGCGTTGTGCAGAGCCTGATCAATAGTTTGATGCAATATGCAAAAAAGTCGATCAGTAAAAACTATACTGTATCTGCCGATCAAGTAACCAAAAAACAGGTAGAAGAAGCACAACGGTTACTAGACGCGCTTGTAGGAGAAGTGAAAAAAGGAATGAAACTACAAGAATTCAATAAAACCTTGCTGGATTTGTATCAGGTAATTCCTCGTAAAATGAAGAATGTAAATGATCATCTCATTAAGCAAGCAACCACCGACGATGATATTAAATACATAGAAACAGAGCTAGCCGAAGAACAAGCTACACTAGATGTAATGCGTGGTCAGGTAGATATTAATGAGAAGAAAAAAGCAGCAAGCAAAGAGAAGATAGAAAAAGAAGAGAAACTGAACATCCTACAAACAATGGGACTAGAGGTTGAGCAAGTGAATGATAATGATACTATTAAGCAGATTAAAGATTTGATGCAAGAGCATTCAAAGCGCTTCCATAAGGCATTTAAGGTAATCAATCATAAATCTCAGAAGGCTTACGATAATTGGCTAGAAGGAAAAGACAATAAGAAAGAAGAGCTCTTCTGGCACGGAAGCCGTAACGAAAACTGGCTCTCTATTCTAGAAACAGGACTCGTACTAAGACCTGCCAACGCAGTAATTAGTGGAAAAATGTTTGGGGATGGCCTCTATTTCGATGATTAGTTTAAGAAATCTCTCAACTACACTTCATTAAGAGGTTCTTATTGGGCACGAGGAACAGCCGACAAAGGCTACTTAGCGCTCTATAAAGTACACGTAGGAAATCAGTTTCATATTAAAAAGCATCAGTCTTGGTGTTATCAGCTTACAGAAGAAAACCTCAAGAAGAAAGGGGCAGACCTTGACTCACTTTATGCACAAGGAGGAGCAGACCTCATCAACAACGAGTACATTATATACAACCAAGCACAATGTACAGTACAGTATTTAATAGAAGTAAGATAACAAGAGACGCCTATGAAACCCCTTGCGATAGATGATGTACGGAAAGCTATTTATCAGCTTCTAGCAGAAAATGACGAGACAACCACCTTAGATGTAAAGAATCTACTGCGCAACTGGAATTTTATGGCTACGCAGAAGGATGTTTCAAACTACGTTAATACCATTGCACGCACAGATCAGCTTGCCAGTAAAAATAATGGGCGCTTCAATACCTATTATTTTGGGAAAGATACCCAACATACTTTCTCTAGCTATTTAGAGCGCAACGCTCAGTTTGTTGAAATACTTCTACGAGGCAAAGCTGTACATATTTACAAAGGTACTGTAGGTACAGATGGTGTGGAAGAGGTTCGTCAATTTCCTAAGAATCTACTTGCCTACCAAGAAGCACAACAGATTACCAACTTTTACAAACAGGTGGAAGGCTATGTAGAAGCAGTTGATAAGCGCCTCCCTTTAGCGATTAGAAAACGTTTTGGAGCCTTATTAGGTAAGAAAGCAACTACCTGTACATTGGGGTACTACAACGTCTTAAAAAAAGAGCAGAAGGGGAAGGTATACTATGAGAAAAGCGCAGGGTACCGTTTCAATTGGGAGCTAGCGCAACATAGTACCCTCTTGAAAAATCTGCTAGAGAATGACCAATGGATAAGTAAACAGCAAGATTACACAAGCAAGGAATTGTTGGGAGAAAAGATAATACAACAAGAAACTAGGAGTGAGGAGCGAGAAGAGGTAACCCTAGAAGTAAAACGAGAAAACTTATACGAGATTACGCTTACCTTCGCTACAGGGGAGCAGGCTGTTTTGAGTAAGTTTAACCTTTCTTTAGAAAAAGAGCTGCTACCCCTATTTTATGGCTTTCTTGATACCTAAACGTATTATTGTCCTGAGCTTTAGTTACTGATCCTTCTCCGCTTTATTCTTACCCAACTGTCTAGGTTTTCGTAGGCATAGGCAATAATAGTGAAGAGGAGGAATATACTAGCCAACGTTTTGGAAAAGAACAAGCTACTAGAAATCAATACCAGAATGAAAGCTAACACCCCCATATTTCTAAAAAAACTCATATAGATGAGAATTGGGCGTGTTCTAGCAATAAGGTCTCTGGCGTGGGTAATATTATTTCTAATTTTAAGCGCCAATACTTTAAGGCGTCTATCTAAGTTTTGCTTTACGCGTTCGTCACCTAGCCCTTGCAGCACAAGGTTGTACACCTCTTCTTCCTTTTCGTTAAAGGCACGCGATAACCGTACTAGGTTATCAATTTCTTCAGTCATACGTGTGTAGCGCAAGCGAGAAGCAATTACAGAGAGAAAGAACATGGCACAAAAAAGAGTTTCGATCATAATCACCATAATCAAATTAGCGGGATCGATCAAGCGGTCCCACTTTTCATTCGCCTCTGGGAACTTAAAAAGTAATACGTCGTTCAAAAAGCTCATGAGATCATCCCAAAAATTACTGATCTCTGTCCCTTCCAACTCTCTCAGGGGAGGCGAGGCTGCACCTGTATTTTCTGTTGTTGCTTGATTAGTGGCAACAACTATACTATCCCTAAGGGGATCGTTGACGATATTTAAAGAGTAATCTAGCAAATTAAAACTATCTGGAGAGACATATAAATCTGCCTCTTCAGCAGCAATATTAGTTTCAGTACGTAGATCATCTCGCTCTGTTAGCGTCCAGTTGAAACGCTCGGAAGAAATAATCGAAATAAAAGCAGAAAAGGCGAGTGCCCCAAACATAACGCTTTCTAGCATATAGGCGTCTACACGTGTAGCCTCGTTTTTGAGTCGCCCTTCTATTTCAGCAATGTGTATATCGTTCCGGTCAATGTGGAAATCATATTCATCCAAAAAGGCAGAGGCGTCCAATTCCTCTTCTTCAAGAATCTCAGGCTTTTCGGGTTCGCTTGTAAAAGTCTTCTGAAACCAAGTGCCTACAGGGAAAATACTGGTACGCTCAGAACGTTTCTTCTTATCTTCAGGAGCTACTCTAATACTATCGAGCGATAGGATGTACACAAAGGTACTATAGCTTATAAACACCATAAGTGGTACAAAAATGTCAGCGCCTGTGCGTAAATAGATAAAATCTTGGTAGAATTGCTGCTCACTAATGACACTGTAGATGATGTATTCTACAGAAAGTACAATGGCTATTCTAAAGAGGACTGAAAAGACAGAGACTTTCTCTTCATAATCTTTCTTCTTTATAAAATCATACTTTCGTTTCAGGCGTCTGAAACGGACCTGTACAAAAATAATAGTAATGACAGAGATAAGAAACTGCTCAGCTACGAAAATCCAGAAATCTATTTCTTGGAGGTTTTGGCTTCTGAAACGATAAATTCCTAGTACAAGCCAACGTGCAAAGCTATCGAAAATAAAAGGCGTGTAGTAAAAATAAACTAAACGTACCTTATCTTGTGAGCCTGACATATATGAAATGGTTATTAGACCTTAAAAGTAATCATAAAATTGTAACTATGGGTGAAAACCCACCTGTTTGTCTTAACTTAGTAGTAGTAGAATATCTTCTTGGGTAAGGTTTTTCATAAATCCTTCTTCTGCTGTGATGAGTTCTTGCGCAAGGCGTTGTTTAGCTCCTTGTAAGGCGAGAATTTTCTCTTCTACAGAATCCTTTACAATAAACTTATAAGTAATAACAGTCTGTTTTTGCCCAATACGATGCGCTCTATCTATTGCTTGTGCCTCAATAGCAGGGTTCCACCAAGGGTCTAGTATAAATACATACTCAGCCGCGGTGAGGTTAAGCCCTACACCTCCTGCTTTTAGCGAGATAAGAAAGATTTGTATCTGTGACTCTTGTTGAAATTTATCTACTTGCTCTTGTCGATTCTTAGTAGAGCCATCTAAGTAAGCATAGGGAAGTTCTTGATAGTCCAAGTATTCTCTTAATAGTGATAAATGTTTTACAAATTGACTAAAAATAAGAACCTTATGCCCTTTCTGAACTAGAAAGGCTAGCTTGTCCAGTATTTCTTCCAGCTTACCAGAGTGTCCATCGTAAGTAGTATCAACTAGATACGGATGGTTAGCAATTTGCCTAAGTTGCGTAAGCCCTCGTAGAAGTAAAAACTGTGATTTAGCAACTCCCTGCTGCTCAATTTGCTCTAGTATTTGATTACGATATTCTGACTTGACCTGCTCGTAATACTCCTTTTGTAAATCAGTCATCTCGCAATAGTAAATGTTTTCTATTTTAGGAGGAAGCTCTTTGGCTACTTGTGACTTGTTACGACGTAAGATAAAGGGCTTGATGACTGCATACAAATGCTTAAGCTTATCTGTATTTTCTTCTTTCTCTATAGGGTTTAAATATTCTTTCTTAAAGAAACTTTGAGAACCCAAAAGATTAGGGTTGATAAAACTCATCTGCGACCATAAATCTAAAGTGGTATTCTCTAATGGTGTACCTGTGAGAATGAGTTTACTGTTGGAATGTAACCTCCTTACTGCCCTTGCGATGTTAGAGGAGGGATTTTTAATAGCTTGTGACTCGTCAAGGATGATGTAGTTGAAAGTATAATTTTCAAGCAAGTCGATGTCAATACGTACAATACCATAGGTGGTAAGTACTACATCACAATGTGCAAACTGATGAATATCCTTAGTACGGTGTGTACCCGTGTAGGTAAAGAAGCGTAGATTAGGCGTGAACTTCTTTGCTTCTAGTTCCCAGTTATATACCAAAGAGGTAGGTACCACTATCAATGAGGCTGCCAGTGGGTCGTTTTCTTTCTCCGATTGTAATAGGGCCAGGGCTTGAATTGTTTTACCCAATCCCATATCGTCAGCGAGGCATCCACCAAGTTGGTATTCATTGAGAAAACGCATCCAGTTATAACCCGCTTTTTGATAGGGGCGTAGCGCACCTTGAAACTGCTGAGGCATAGGATAGTCTTCTAGGTTGGTGAAGTCTTTTAGCTTCGCTAGCTTCTTACTGATGTTTACTTCTGCAAAATGCTCCTGCTCTAGGTTTTGTACCAAAGAGATGTGCTGCTTATGAAGCTGTAAACCTTCCTCTTCTAACTGTGTAAAATGAAAGAGTTCACTATAGTTCGTCAACCAGTTGGAGGGAATAATGGCAATCTCTCCATTAGGAAGCTGAAATTCAGTTTGTTGGTTCAGAATGTACTTTCTAAGCTCTACGAAAGGAATCTCATATTCGCCAAATTGTATATGAGTATAGATATCAAACCAATCTTTATTTTCCCTAATACTTACCTGAATAGTTGGAACACCCACAAAATAACGTCGTGTATCATCCCGATTTTGCTTAATATGGATGTTATGCTCGGCCAGCCAGGCTATATTTTGTTCAATCCAAGTAAGGGCATCTTTTTTAGGAAGAAGTGCTTTCGCATGCTTGAGAGACAACTGCCGCTCCTCTAAGAGTGCTAGGATTGCTTTTTCTTTTTCTACTTCTCTAGAAATACGATGGAAAATATAGCTATCACCCTGCTTTTCAACGCTTACACTTGCTTCTTTTTGATCGTTGGCCTTAAAGCGATACTTGTCGTATTGAAAGTATAGCTCAAACAGAATATCAACCTCTGTTTCTTCTAGGGTAGCTACTTCTGAGGCTTCTTCAAAAAGGGTATTACTAGTAGCAGATGTTTTACGGCAAATCTCAGTAAAATGCAGGGTGGCATCTCCTAAAAAACGAGCAGACTTGATTTCAAAGCCCTTGGCATATACATCAAAAGAAGCAATAAGAGGGGCTACAAACTTTTTGTAGTAGGTTTCTTCTACATTTTTAGGAATGGCAATAAACTTTTTTCGCAAGAAGGGTTTCAACTTGTTACCATCTACCTTCTTGGCAAAGTGGTAAAGTTGTCCCTCTAGTAAAAGCCAAGCAGGCTCATAACAAACGATGATGGCATCCTTGTATTTAAATTCTACTTTTTGCCCTTTATGCTTGATGGTAGGGAAATAGTGGGTGTTTTCTTCATTTCTTCTAAAGTGAATCAAAACAGTGGCCGGCGCTTCATCAATCGTCACCTTCTTCCATGTAGGGTTCCCATCTGTACCCATCACAAAAAGCCGTTTTTCATGCTGCTTAATGAGGTGTAGAATTTTTGATTTCTTGTCTTCAATATATCGCTCTATGGCTTCTTGTAGTAAAGTGTCCCCTTTTTCTTTGTCGTATACCTTCAAAAAGAAGTCGGTAGAACTAATTTTTTTATTATAAAACTTTTTAATAATAACCTCTGGTTGTATAGAGTCCATTAACTCCACCAGTGTATAGTCAAAGGCGTCTAATTTTGTAGAAAACTCTTGGGCATTTTTGGAAGAAATATTCTGGTATTGTAGTGTTAATTGTCCCTTTGTATTCATCTGAATTACAAAAGACTCCAACAAATAGCCCAAGTATTCGTGTTGAAAGAGTGAGTAAACAATTTCAAAAGGTTGTGAAGTAGCTACTTTCATAAAACTGGAGAAAGATAGGTAAAAAATGGACTTTGAAATTAAGTAAAATTGAGAGAATAGTAAATTTTTTTGCAATTTTGTTTACTAGTTGGCGCGTATTTCTACGAAGACTTCAACTGTAGCTTTATTGTGTAATATTTATGAAGTATTTGATTGGCTGGGTATTACGTACTATCCCCAGAAAGTACTTACAAAGAGTAAGTGGTATCGTATTAAAATCGATGGATTTGTTTTACAGAGGCAATAAGGTAGAATGTCCTATTTGTGAGAAAACATATCGAAAGTTTCTACCCTATGGGCGTATCAACCCGAGAGAAAATGCCCTTTGTCCTGGCTCGCAGTCTTTAGAACGGCATCGGCTTATGTGGCTTTACCTCAAAGAAAAAACAGATTTCTTCACGGCTCCTCACAAACTACTACATATAGCTCCTGAAAGCTGTTTTATAAAGAAATTTGAAGCACTTCCCAACATTACCTACACTACTGCTGACTTAGAGTCGCCACTAGCCAAAGTAAAAATGGATATCCATGCTATGCCTTTTGCTGACAATAGCTTCGATATAGTTTTCTGCAACCACGTAATGGAGCATGTAGAAGACGACTTACAAGCCATGCGAGAAATTTACCGGGTTCTATCTCTTGGTGGATGGGCCATTATACAATCGCCTATTAACGAGTCGTTGGCAACTACGTATGAAGACGCCAGCATTACCTCTCCTCAAGGGCGTGAAAAAGCCTTTGGGCAGGACGACCACTTACGGATGTACGGAAGAGACTACCCAGAACGATTGAGAGCAGCAGGCTTTGAGGTGGTAGAAGATAGGTTTGTAATGGAAATGTCCCCAGAAAAGGTAGCCCGCTATGCGCTGCCAGCCAACGAAATCATCTATTTGTGCAAGAAAGTATAAGCTTCTCTATTACTTTTTCCTGAAAAATACTTGAATGGGTACACCAGAAAAATCGAAGTGTGTACGTAGCTTATTTTCTAAGTACCGCTGATAAGGAAGTTTGATGTACTGAGGTAAGTTACAAAAAAAAGCAAAAGCAGGGGTTTTAGTGGGAAGCTGCGTTATATATTTGATACGAATATATTTACCTTTGATGGAAGGAGGGGGGTAACGTTCAATCTCTTTGAGCATTACGTCATTAAGTTGCGAGGTAGAAATACGACGTTTACGGTTTTCATAGACCTCATTTGCTAGCTCTAACACCTTGTATACACGTTGTTTATTGATCACGGAGGTGAAAATAATCGGAATGTAGTCCATAGGCGCGATTTTCTCATTAATTTCCTCTGTAAACTTCTTAGCGGTACGTGTATCTTTTTCAATGAGGTCCCACTTATTTACCATAATTACGATACCCTTTTTTGCTTTATCAGCCAAACGCAACAAGTTTACATCTTGCGCCTCAACCCCCTGTGTAGCGTCTACTACTAATATACACACATCACAGCCTTCTAACGCGCGCAAGGAACGCATTACAGAGTAAAACTCAATATTATCTTTTACTTTGGCCTTCTTACGAATACCTGCCGTATCGGTGAGGATAAAGTCTTTGCCGTATAGTTTGTAGCGTGTATTAATAGCATCACGAGTAGTGCCTGCTACATCCGTAACAATGCTTCTTTCTTGACCTGTAAGGACGTTCAGAAAGGAAGACTTTCCTACGTTGGGCCTACCTACAATCGCAAAACGAGGTGTAGTATCGGCTTCTTGCTCTTCTTCTACTTGAAAGTGAGTAACCACTTGGTCGAGTAAGTCCCCTGTACCACTTCCCGTTTCTGCAGAAATTTCCTGTATATGTTCAAAGCCCAATTCGTAAAACTCTAAAGCCTGTTGCGCACGTTCTGGCGTTTCGGCCTTATTAGCTACTACTATAACAGGCTTATCGTATTGTCGCAGCACATCTGCAAAATCCTTGTCCAATGGATGGATACCTACCATCGTATCCACCATAAAAAGAATGACATCTGACTCCTGAATCGCAATCTCTACTTGTTTTCTGATAGCACCTTCAAAGACGTCGTCGGAGCCTACTACATAGCCACCTGTATCAACCACAGTAAAAACATACTTAAGCCACTCTCCTTGTCCGTAGTGTCTGTCACGGGTTACACCGCTTTCATCGTGCATAATTGCTTTTCGGGCTTCTATAAGCCGATTAAACAAGGTGGATTTTCCTACGTTGGGCCTGCCTACAATCGCCACTAAATTTGCCATATACTTTAATTTCTTGGTAGATGGTACTGAAACTTCTACCACCGTTAGCTATTTAGAGACAAATTTGGTAAAATTATACAAGAAAGAATAGCATTTTATGGTATCAAACCAGAAGCATATGCTATACTACCTAACCGAGCAGCCCTAAAAAAGTAAATAGTATGAAAGTACATTTAGATTCTAAACTAGCCACCATTAGTATTAATGAAGAGAAAAAAACGGCTTTTCTGTATTGGAAGCCTTTTAAAAATACCGAAGAGTACAAGCATGTACTAGAAAAAGGATTAGAAGCCATTGAAACCTACCAAATAGAGAATTGGATTCCTGATATTTCAGAAGCAAAGCTTGTTTCTCCAGAAGATAGAAAATGGGCAGAAGAGGTGTTTATTCCTGAAGCCCTTCGCCTAGGCATTAAACGGATTGCTTTTGTACTACCAGATGAAGATGTATTCAAGAAACATTACGCCAATAAATTGAGAGAGTCCGTAGCGGGTAAAGAGGTGATCTTTGAAACTTTTGGTAGCTTACGCGATGCCGAGCGCTGGGTAACCCGACAAGTCTTTTTATAAGTGCTCTATTTCACTAATTTGTGATAAGTCTACAATCATTTTTCCATTTTTTTGTGGATAGAAATTTCGTACAAAGCGAGCATCCCAAATGATTTCTTTTGCTTGATAGGAATGGATTGTACGAACTACATCTCTATAGCTTTTATCGTAACCTTTAAGTAGAACCAGCACTTCTGTTTCTAGTTCTGTAAGCTGCTGAGCTGTCTTATGGTATAAAGGACTTTGTTCATCGATAGGATGAACGATCGTCCAAGGGAGAGGAAAGAAAAGGATACGATCCATCTCTAAATTGAGACGATAATAAGAGCGCGAAAAGAAATTGCCTGTTTTCATATTGAAAGAGAGAATAACTTCTACTTCCATCTCAATCATTACGTTGCTACGCTCGTTTACAACCCTAAACTCTAGTGCTTGCATCTCTTTGTAAGGTGCTATCAGTACATTTTTGCTAAAAAGAATTTTTGGCTTAGGGCTCGCAAACCTACCGTAAATTAGCCCTGTAATAAGCGCAAACCACACAAAACCTATATAGGCCTGAGTAGCAGCTAGTAAATTGGCTAAATCGCTTTGAGGCGACATAGAGCCATATCCTACCGTCGTAAACGTTTGTGCACTAAAGTAAAAGGCATTAAGGTAGGTTTCAATCTCATTGTTTCCCTGTATACCCTTTAAGGCTCCTTCACCTAATAGTAAATAGGTAAGACCAAAAAGCGCATTAATTAAAAAGTAGGAAAGTGTAATCCAGCAAATGAAGGGGAGCCAGTTCATCTCGGTAAGTAATACGTAAAGGTCTTTAAAACTAAACTGTTTACCTACACGCTTTACATTAAATGAATTACTAGCTGTAATCAAACGTTGTGTTTTACGGAAATATCGTCGTCCAAAACCTGGATCTTTCGTTGGGTTACTCATAGTTTTTATTTTCTGAACAGAGGTAAATGATGTTACCATAGAAATATAGCCTCAATTTTTTAATTCTTAAAATTCACCCAAATGCGATAATTTTATTTTAAATTTAAATAGCAAACATTTAATCAAAGTCTTATGCACCATCTTTTAACAATATTAATCGTTGCTTTTATACTTTTAATTCACCAAAAAGAAGCTACCGCTCAGTCAGAGATCGAATACAATGCTGAAAAATATAAGCAAGAAAAAGAGGTAAAGTACCTAGAAAAAGTAGTGGCGCTTCTACCTGCCGATGTTGATACTTCCTATGTAAAAGCACTATTGGGGGAGCCAATTAATATGGACTTTGACTACAGATATATTACAGAAGAAAGAGGAAAAAACGGTTGTATTATAGGTGCCGTGCTTCATTACAATGCCAACGGAAAAATAGAGGAAAAATGGGTGGGAGAAATCTGTGAATAGAAAGCCCAAAGCGTAGTTGCTTTTACTCACTCAGTAGCTTTCCCATCAAATCATTGAACTCTTCACGCCACGCTGTATAATAAGTGCCAGTACCCGGCCCAGTAAAACCAGTATGTATTGCTCGTACTTTTCCTTTTTTATCAATAAAAATAGTGGTAGGAAATGAGATGATTTCGTTGAGCATAGGGAGAGTCTTAGCGGCTTCTTTTTTGTCGTTGATGCCCGCTATCAAGAAAGTATAATCTACCCCAAAACGATCAATTACCTTTTGAACCCTTTTCTTAGCGTAAGCAAAATCAGGCTTTCGCTCGTAGGCAAGTCCTATAATTTCAACAGGTTGGTTTTTATTTCTTGTATACCAATCTGCTAAAAAAGCAGTCTCGTCCATACAGTTGGGACACCAAGTGCCAAAAATCTGTACAATCACTACCTTATCTTGGTATTTTGCATCCTCTAAGGACACCATATTACTATCTAAGTCAGGGAAGCGAAAGGCTAGCCGATCATACCCTTCTTTTAAATAAGTAAGCTGATAAGGATCGCTCAAAGTAGCGGCAGCATTTCGAGTAGCTTTCCAAGTTTCTTGGTAATCTTTTCCAGACCAGAACTCTCCCGTCAGTGCGCCTTGATCGTTCATCGTAGCTTTAAATAAAAAGGCGTGATTCCCATCAAAAGTAGAGAGCAATAGTTGATTATCTACTATATTTCCTTCTAGATAGCGATAGTCACCTGTTTCAGTAAGGAAGGTACCCGTCACCAGATTAGCCTCTTGTTCAAAAATACCAATAGCTGGGTAGCTTTCTCCTTCTTGGTCTGTAAAAGTGACTTGCCACTTCCCTGCTACATCAAGCGTATCTGCAGAAGAGGTCTCAGCGAAGCGATAGGATTGGTTATAGTAAGCTATAAAATCTTGGGATTGTTCGGGTGCATAGTATTTATGAAAGATGCCTTGTATTTTTTCTCCTTCTATCTTGCCTACCAAAGCGGCATCAAATATATGTAATGGAATGGTGAGAGAGTCGCCTTTTGTAATGATTGTATCAAGTAAGATCTTCTCTTCGGCATTTTTCAAATAACCTATCAACTGTGTTTGTTGCTTTTCTATGGTTAATAAGAAAGGAACTTTACCTCCTTCCGAATCGAGTACAACGCGCCAAGTACCTTCTTTTAAACTTTGCGAGACGTCATCATTACTAGAAGAAGTGGTTTTGTCTGCTTGACAGGCTACCAAAAAGAGGAAGCAAAGCAGTGTATAATATACTTTACTCATACTGTATAGAAGATTTTTCTTCTTTAGGAGACTTTATAAATTTAATGTGTACGGTATGTACGGCATTGTTAGATTTCTCTAAAATCGTGAAGAGGTAGCTTTCGTTTTCGATTTTCTCTTGTTCTTCAGGAATGTGTCCAAATATTTCGTTGAGGTAGCCAGAAACAGTCTCGTAGTTTTCTCCAATAGGAAGTGGCGTAGGAAGGTGGCGATTTACTTCTTCTATGTTAGCAAGGGCATCTACCACAAACTCTGAGTCGTTTTTGGGCCTTACAATGGGGGCCTCATTGTCGTATTCATCTTGTATATCACCAACTAGTTCCTCTACAATGTCTTCCATCGTCAAGATACCTGACGTACCTCCAAACTCATCTAACACGATGGCCATTTGGGCGTGCTCTCTTTGTAGCTCTCTAAGAATAAGGCTTATAGCTTTTTTCTCTAAGACAAAGTAAGGCTCACGCATTAGGTTTTCTATCTTAGCATTCGCTTTATCTTTCAAAATAGCTTTCAGTACATCTTTAGTGTGTAGAATACCCACAATATTATCTACACTATCTTTGTACACGGGCATACGGGAATATCCCTCATCTAAAATACTTTTTACTACGTCATCCACTGAGGTGTTAATCTCTACTGTAATCATCTTCGTACGAGGAATCATGATTTGCTCGGCAGTTCTATCATCAAATTTGAAGACATTTTCTAAGAGCTCATGTTCTGTAGACTTGATGTTACCACTTTTCTTACTTTCCTCCAGTAAGAGGCGTATCTCTTCCTCTGTATGGGTGTCTTGCTCGTTTACGAGGGGAATACCAATCACCTTTAAGATAAAATTGGCAAAACCATTTAATACCCAAATAAAAGGTTTAAAAACAAGGTAAAAAGCCCTGAGTGGTGCCGAGAGTACCATAGTGGTTTTTTCAGGGTAGCGAATAGCAATAGACTTAGGGGCTAGCTCACCAAAAACAATGTGCATTACTGTAATAAAACTAAATGCAACCCCAAAGGCGATTCCTTCTATCGTTGCTTCAGGAAGATGGAAACCCATAGCTGCCACCGCCTTACGTACAATTTCTGCTACAAAAGGTTCTCCTACCCAACCCAATGCTAAACTTGCCAATGTGATACCTAGCTGCGTGGCGGAAAGGTAGGCATCTAAATTATTAATTACACGGAGTGCGTTTTTGGCAACTTTGCTTCCAGTAAGTGACTTCGTCTCTACCTGAGAGGCGCGTACTTTAACAATAGCGAACTCCGCTGCTACAAAAAAGCCATTAAGAAATACAAGAAAAATAGTGAATAGGATGTTGAAGACGTCCGACCCCATAGAGTGTTGGTTAAATGTAATACCCAAAAACAGTGATTTTGATTGTTTTTGAGAATGCTGACCAGATAGTTTCGCGAAGCATTATCACAAATATAAAGATTGTTTACACATACTCAATCAAAAGCCATATGTTTTAGATACTTAAAATATAAATATAAAAAAATCTTTGATTCTTTTGAAGTATTTGGTTTTCGTTTTATGTTTGTATCAACACGCCAATCAATCTTCATCGATTGGTTTATAAAGAAGAGGTAAGAGAACAGGCTCTGAGAACCTCTGGCAACCTGCTAAAGAGTAAGGTGCTAACTCCTGACCAGTACGACAAGCTGGATATATAAACTATAAAACGCGATGAAAGCACTCAAATCTTTTTCAATACATACATTTCCTTCTACGCTTCTCCCAGTTGTAGTAAAAGGTTGTTGTTGTTGTCGCTAATCTTTTGGTAGATATCAACAAACCAATCTCTTTCGTCGACTGTTAGTATATCTATCCAATCTATATACTCTACCTTTTTAATAGATTACATATCATTTATTCTCAATCCTAAAAATTCAAGATTCTATGGCAGACTTTAAGTTTGAAACATTACAACTTCACGCAGGACAAGAAGTAGAAGGGACTACTCATTCCAGAGCAGTACCTATTTATCAAACAACTTCCTATTTGTTCAAAGATGCAGCACATGGTGCCAACTTATTCGCTTTGAAAGAGTTTGGTAACATCTATTCACGTATTATGAACCCTACCAACGATGTGTTTGAAAAACGCATTGCAGCACTAGAGGGTGGGGTGGCAGCACTAGCTACCGCTTCAGGACAGTCAGCACAGTTCATTGCCCTAAGCAATATTATGGGAGCAGGTGACAACCTTGTTTCTACTTCTTTCTTATATGGAGGTACTTACAACCAATTTAAAGTGGCTTTTAAGCGTTTGGGTATAGAAGCGCGTTTTGCTGAAGGCGATAAAGTAGCTTCTTTCGAAAAGCTTATTGACGATAAAACAAAAGCTATTTACCTAGAAACCATTGGTAATCCAGGCTTCAATATTCCTGACTTTACTGCCATCGCTGATTTGGCCAAAAAACATGGCATTCCTTTGGTGGTAGACAATACCTTTGGTGCAGCCGGCTATTTGTGTAGACCTATTGACTATGGGGCTAACATTGTAACGGCTTCTGCTACTAAATGGATAGGTGGACATGGTACCTCGATAGGTGGTGTAATCGTTGACGCAGGTAATTTTGACTGGGGTAATGGTAAGTTTCCACAGTTTACAGAGCCTTCTGAGGGCTACCATGGGCTCAAATTTTGGGAAACCTTTGGAGAAGGAAATCCATTGGGATTGCCTAATGTCGCTTTTGCTATCAGAGCAAGAGTAGAAGGCTTACGTGATTTTGGCCCTTCTCAAAGCCCTTTCAATGCCTTTTTACTGCTACAGGGGTTAGAGACCCTATCGTTGCGTGTACAACGTCACGTAGATAATGCTTTAGCATTAGCGAAATGGCTAGAAAGCCACGACCAAGTAGAAAGCGTAAATTACCCTGGTTTAGAGAGCAGCCCTTATCACGATTTGGCCAAGCAGTACCTACAGCACGGTTTTGGTGGTGTGCTTTCCTTCAATGTAAAAGGCGGCAAGGAGCAAGCAGAGAAGTTCGTCAACAGCCTGAAGTTGGTAAGTCATTTGGCCAATGTAGGTGACGCCAAAACCTTGATTATTCATCCTGCTTCTACTACACACCAACAGCTTACAGAAGAAGAGCAAGCTTCAGCAGGGGTACAACCTGCCTTGTTGAGAGTTTCAGTTGGCATAGAGCATATTGATGATATTAAAGCAGACTTTACACAAGCTTTTGAAGTGATTCAAAGCCCTGCGTTAGTCTAATTAGCTATTTTTGATTGATCATGAACCTAGATACAGACGTTTACTATCACGATAAGCCTTTTAAATTAGAAAGCGGCGACGTGCTTCCTCAGTTTCAATTGGCCTACCAGACGTTTGGTAAGTTGAATGAAGCCAAAGATAATGTGATTTGGGTATGCCACGCTTTGACAGCCAATGCTGATGTATCAGATTGGTGGGCAGGTCTTTTTGGTGCAAATAACTTACTAGATCCAACACAGCATTTTATCGTATGTGCGAATGTACTAGGTTCATGTTATGGTTCAACCCATGCGCTATCGGTTAGTCCTCATACACAGGAGGCTTACTATCATGATTTCCCTATGGTTACAATCAGGGATATGGTGAAGGCATTAGACTTACTAAGAGCATCACTGGGCATCAAGAGAATACACCTTTGTATGGGAGGCTCCATGGGTGGGCAACAAGCGATGGAGTGGGCGATTCTACAACCCGATGTGTTTGAGAGCCTCGTATTGTTAGCTACCAACGCTTACCATTCTGCTTGGGGTATTGCGTTCAACGAAACACAGCGGATGGCGATTCAGGCAGATCAGACGTGGTCACAAAACACACCAAAGGCTGGTTTAGAGGGGTTACGAGTAGCAAGAGCCATTGCATTACTCTCTTATAGAAATTATGCTACTTATAAAGCAACGCAGCAAGAGACTTCTGTAGAAGAAAAAGTGGCTTTTAAAGCTTCTTCATACCAACAATACCAAGGCGAAAAACTAATGAAGCGTTTTAATGCTTTTAGCTATTGGACACTCAGTAAAGCGATGGATGCCCATCAAGTGGGTAGAGGAAGAGGAAGTGTTGAGCAAGCCCTACAACAAATAAAAGCAAAAACACTAGTGATTGGTATTAGTTCTGATGTACTTTTTCCTACCACTGAGCAGCAGTATTTAGCAACATCTATTCCCGAAGCTTGTTATGAAGAAATAGATTCTCTCTATGGACACGACGGGTTTCTCATAGAAAATGATAAAATTAAAGTGATCGTACAACAGTGGCAACAAGAAAAGGCACTGCTTGTATAAAGAGATATTATAAATAAATTTTGATTTTTAAAACTTTGAACCAACCAAAGCTATGGACAAACATATGAAGATTGGGCTTTTTGGATTTGGATGTGTAGGGCAAGGCCTCTACGATATTCTCAACAAAATGGGACACTTTCAGGCTGAGATTGTGAAAATTTGCGTAAAACACGCCAATAAAGAACGCTCGTTGCCAGCGCAATACTTTACTTATGACCCACAAGAACTACTCAATGATGAAGAGATTGATATCATTGTCGAATTGATTGACAATGCTGATGAGGCATTTGAGATTGTTGCCACAGCGCTCAAAAAAGGTAAAAATGTGGTAACAGCCAATAAGAAAATGTTAGCTGAGCATTTGAGTGAATTGGTAGCCTTGCAAAAAGAATATGGAAGTACTTTGCTTTATGAAGGGTCGGCTTGTGGTAGTATCCCTATTATAAGAACGCTAGAAGAATATTACGACAACGAACTACTGTTTTCAGTGGATGGTATCTTCAATGGTTCTTCCAATTATATTCTTACCAAAGTCATTCAAGAAGGGTTGCCTTATCCAGAAGCGCTTAAACAAGCACAAGAGCTAGGCTTCGCAGAATCTGATCCAACATTAGATGTAGGTGGTTTTGACCCAAAGTACAAGCTCTGTATCTTAGCTTTACATGCCTATGGTATACAAGTAAAACCTGAAGAAGTATTTAACTTTGGTATTGCCCAACTGAGTGAGGTAGATATTCAATTCGCAAAGGAAAAAGGGTATAAGCTAAAGCTGGTGGCTAACTCTTTCAAAGTAGATGAGCAAAGTATCGCTCTTTTTGTGGTACCGCAGTTGATCAACGCT
>ERZ1740058.550-NODE-550-length-26843-cov-7.725997_pt1 | contig 26843 bp, 22 predicted proteins | sample MGYA00581745_ERZ1740058 | MGnify/ENA primary metagenome ERZ1740058 (study PRJEB43018, sample SAMN04849742) | marine metagenome | isolation source: floating plastic debris | place: Pacific Ocean | collected 2008-08-30 | study: EMG produced TPA metagenomics assembly... | reverse complement strand
GTCGTCTGATCGTTTGCGCCCCGTTCCTTCCGCTTCTCACTTCCCAGCCCGGCTGCCTGGTCGCCGACCGCGGCGCGGACCCGGTGGACCTCTTGGTGGTCGCCGACCGTGCCGACACGTTCCAGTGGTTCTTCAACGGCGAGGCGATCACGGACAGCCCGCGATTCAGCGGCACCGACACCGACACCCTCTCCGTGGCGCCCCGGCTGGGCACCGAGGGCGTGTACCGGGTGGAGGTATCCAGCGTCGCCGGCGTCGTGACCAGCGACGACGCGGTGTTGGCGGTCATCGACCGGTGCCGTGGAGACTTCAACGGCGACGGCGTGCTGAACATATTCGACTTCCTGGCCTACCAGAACGCGTTCGTCCGCGGCTGCCCGTAGGGCACCGGTTCGGCTTCGCGCAACCTTCGCACACAAGGCGGCGTTACGGTTAATTGGGATTCCGGGTATCCTTCCGTGAGAAGAAGGAGAATCCGGATGCCCATCAACCGCAATGCCGTGGCCGCCCTGGCCGTCCCCGCCCTGCTCCCCCTGCCGCTGCTGGCCCAGGACTGCGACCTCAGCGAGATCTTTGCGCCACAGGTGCTCTATGACGCGGGCCGTGGGCCCCAGTCCGTGGCGATCGGTGACCTGGACGGCGACGGCGACGAAGACCTCGAAGTGACGAACCAGAACAACAACAACGTCAGCGTGCTGCTGAACAACGGCGACGGTACCTTTGCCGAAGACTCACTCTACGGCGTGGGCGACGAGCCCGTCTCCGTGGCGATGGGCGACCTGGATGGCGACGGCGACGCTGACCTAGCCGTGGCGAACAGCGACAGCAACACTGTCAGCGTGCTGCTGAACCGGTGCATCTTGCCGCCCTCGATCATCAGGCAACCTGCGCCCGTCGTGCTGCTGCCCACCGGCGGCGGCATCGCCGAGTTCACCGTCAGCGCGACCGGCTCGGCGCTTTCCTATCAGTGGCGGCGCAGCGGGGTACCGCTGGCCGACGGCATGGGCGTGTCAGGGGCGACCACGCCGACGCTGACCATCGATGCCACTGTCGAGGACGTCGCGGGCTACGACGTCGTCGTGACCAACTTCCTCGGGAGCGAGACCAGCGACCTCGCGGTCATCGCCGTTCCCGTGCCGTGCAGGAGCGACTTCGACGGCGACGGCGTGCTGAACATTTTCGACTTCCTGGCATTCCAGGACGCGTTCGTCTCCGGCTGCCCGTAACGACGGCGCGAGCTTGCCGAACCGGGCTGCGACGCACGGGCGGAGTCGAAGACGACTGCGCCCGTGCTCGATCAATGAGGTTGTTCTTTGGCGCTCGCTCCGCTCTCTTGGCGGGCTCCGCCCGGGCCGCGGGGCGGCCGCGCCTCCGCATGCGCCGGCGCCCGCGGACGGGCTTGGCGGATGCTCCGTCGCATACCCTCCCCTCCCATGACCACGACAGCCTCCGCATCCTCCTCAACCGGCGAAGCCGGCGTCCTCAGCACCTCCGCTCGCGGCGACATCCACCGCTGGAGCCAAACCCTCATCCCCACCACCCGGGAGGCCCCCGCCGACGCGACGACGCCCAGCCACGTCTTCATGGTCCGGGCCGGGCTCATCCGCCAGCTGGCCGCGGGCGTGTACGACTACCTGCCCCTGGCCTGGCGCAGCCTCCGCAAGATCCAGCGGATCATCCGCGAGGAGCACGAGCGCATCGGGGCCATGGAGATGCTCTTCCCCGCCTTCGAGCCGATGGACCTGCTGAAACAAACAGGTCGAGATGAAGCCTACGGCGACGACCTCTTCACGCTGACCGACCGCCACGGCCGGGGGCTCGCCCTCGCGCCCACGCACGAGGAGCCCATCGTCGAGATGATGAAGGGCGCGGTGACCAGCTACAAGCAGCTGCCGCTGAGCCTGTACCAGATCCAGACCAAGTACCGCGACGAGCCGCGGCCGCGCTCGGGCCTGCTCCGCTGCCGCGAGTTCATGATGAAGGACGCGTACTCGTTCCATCTCGCTCAGAAGGGCGAGGGCGGGCTGGACGCCATTTATGATGACTTCTACGAGGCGTACTCGCGCATCTTCACGCGGTGCGGGCTGAGCTTCACCGCCGTCGAGGCCGAGAGCGGGCCCATCGGCGGCTCGGCCAGCCACGAGTTCATGGTGCACGCCGAGAGCGGCGAGGACAAGATCCTCGTGTGCCCGGTAAGCGGCTACGCGGCGAACGTGGAGAAGGCGGAGATCGGCGAGCGGGCGTGGACGTTTGATGGCGACGCGAGCGATGAGCTGACTAAGCGCCACACGCCGGGCATGCCGGGGATCGACCTTGTTGCCGGGCACCTGGGAACGGACGCGGCGGGCATGCTGAAGACAATCGTCTTCGAGCGCGTGCTGAAGGATCCGGACAAGACCAAGTACGTCCTGGCCGTTGTGCGCGGCGACCACGAGGTGAACGAGGCCAAGGTCCGCGACGCCGTGGGCTCGGGCGTGCGGCTCGCCGATGAGAAGAAGGCGAAGGCCGACGGGCTGGCGATCGGCTACGTCAGCCCGTGCATGATCGGCAGGCTGACGGGCACCACCTTGGTTGTGGACCCCGACGCCGCGCAGGCGAACGCCTGGGCCACCGGCGCCGACGAGATGGACCACCACGTGACCGGCTGGTACTGGTCGCGTGATCTCGGCGTCGACCTGGAGAAGGCCAAGGTCGCCGACATTCGCAACGCCGAGGAGGGCGACCCGTCACCGCGGGCTGAGGGTGCGAAGCTCCAGACCCAGCGCGGCATCGAGGTCGGCCACATCTTCAAGCTGGGCACGAAGTACTCCGACGCGATGGGCTTTACCGTGCTGGCCGAGGACCAGAAGCCGCGCACGGTGACCATGGGCTGCTACGGCATCGGTGTCAGCCGCACGATGGCGGCGTGCGTCGAGATGAGCCACGACGCCGGCGGCATCATCTGGCCCGCGGCCGTCGCGCCCTACCACGTGCAGATCATCCTGATGAAGCACGACGACGAGCGGCAGATCGAGACGGCGAACACGCTGGCCCAGGAGTTGGCCGCGAGGGGCGCCGACGTGCTCATCGACGACCGCAAGGAACGCCCGGGCCCGAAGTTCAAGGACGCCGACCTCATCGGCATCCCCGTGCGACTGACACTGGGCGACAAGGCTCTGGACGCCGGCGGCGTCGAGTTCAAGCGCCGCAAGGACGAGGGCAAGGGCGAAGTCGTGCCGATCGCCGAGGTCGTCGATCGCTGCATCAGCGCGCTGGAGAGCGCATGAGCGTGCTGCTCGAGGCCAAGGACGTCCACAAGACGTACAAGCTGGGCCGCGTGCCGGTGCCAGTGCTGCGTGGCGCGTCGATTGCCCTCAAGGAAGGCGAGTGGGTCGCGATCCTCGGTGCCTCGGGTAGCGGCAAGAGCACGCTGCTCCACCTCATCGGCGGCTTGGACAAGCCACAGGACGGCACGATCAAGTTCCAGGGCCGCGACATTGGGAAACTCGGCCCCGGCGGGCTCAACCGGTACCGCTCGCGTGACGTGGGCATCGTCTTCCAGTTCTACCACCTGCTTCCCGAGCTGGACGTCATGGGGAACGTGCTGCTGGGCGCGATGACCCAGGGCGTGCTGGGCCGGAAGGTCCCCGCCGAGCGGCGGTCGCGGGCGAAGGAGCTGCTGACGGCCTTCGGCCTGGGCGAGCGCCTCCGCCACAAGCCCGCCCAGCTCAGCGGCGGCGAGCGGCAGAGAGTTGCCATCGCCCGGGCCCTCATCGCCGACCCCCCGCTGCTGCTGGCCGACGAGCCCACCGGCAACCTCGACCAGCACACGGGCGAGGGCATCCTGGAAGCGATGGAAGCGGTCGTCCGCGGTGAGGGCGACGGGCCGAAGCGGGCCATGCTCATGGTCACCCACGACCCCAAGGTCGCCGCCCGGGCCGACCGAATTGTTCGGATGGTGGACGGGATGATCGTCGAGGAGAAAGCCGACGCGCTCACCGCCACCCAGGCCCAGGTGAGCACGCACTAGCGGCCAGCCGCGCGTAGTATGGTGGCTGTAGGTCGTCGCGGGGATGCCCGGATCTTGGGCGGCCCCAGCGACGCCGCCATGGAACCCAAGGACAGGAATCCGACGCGTTGACACAGACTGGCGCCACCGGACAGCACGCCACGGGCTCGCAGCTGACCAGCGGGCGAGACCTGACCCTGCGCGGTCGGGCCGGGCCGGTGCCGGCGACCGTCGAAGAGGTGGGCTCTGGTGCCGCGGTGGTCTTCCTCCACGGGCTTGTGGGCCTTAACGAGCACTGGGAAGAAGTCGTCCGGCTCTCAGAGCCCAGCGTCCGCTGCATCATGCTGCAGGTGCCGCTGCTGGATCTCCGCGGCGAGGACTGCTCGATCGATGGCGTCACCGCGCTGACGATCGACTTCCTCGAGCAGAGCTTCGACCACCCCGTCGTGCTCGTCGGCAACAGCTTCGGCGGGCATGTCGCGCTCCGTGTTGCGTTGCAGCGACCGGATCTCGTCCGTGGCCTCGTGCTCGCGGGCAGCAGCGGGCTCATCGAGAAGTCGATGGTCAGCGATATCCAGCTTCGGCCGAGCCGCGAATGGCTGGAGCGCAAGATCGGCGAGCTGTTCTACGACCCCTCGACGCACATGCGCCGCAGCGACATCGAGCGTGCGCACCAGCAGCTCAGCGAGCGCGGCGGCGCCCGAGCCATGGTGCGTCTCAGCCGCAGCGCCCGGAAGAACCACCTGGGCTCGCGCATGAGCGGCATCCTTGCGCCCACGCTGCTCATCTGGGGCAAGCAGGACATCGTGACCCCGCCCGAGGCCGCGCAGCAATTCGCGGGCATGCTGCCCAAGAGCAAGCTGGTGTGGTTCGATCGCTGTGGGCACGTGCCGATGATGGAGCACCCAGAGCCGTTCGCGAGAGAGCTGACGGAGTTCGTGGACTCGCTTGGCCCGGAGCGGGCCGAGTGATGCGCGGCCGCGCCCGTCGACACCACTCCAACCAAACTACGAGCCATGCCTGACGGATTCACGCAAACCGGCGGCCCGCGATGGACCTCGCTGATCGGCGTCGGCCTGCACGCACGCGTCGCCGCCCGAGCCAAGAAGCTGCGCGACCACGCGTACTGGAAGGCGAACACGGCCCAGATCCAGCGAAGCCAGCTTCGCAGCCTGCTGGAGCAGGCCAAGGACACCGCCTTCGGCAAGGACTTCGGCTTCGCGACGGTGCTCAAGGCCGACGACGCCGACCTCGCGATCGAGTATCGCAAGGCCGTGCCGGCGCGCGATTATGTGGCGTTCCTGCCCTATGTGGAGCGGATGGTCGAAGGCGCCGAGCCCAACGTGCTCTGGCCCGGGCTCGTCTCGCAGTTCTGCCAGACCAGCGGCACCACGGCGGGCGACAAACGCATCCCCATCACCGACGCGATGATGAAGTCAAACTTCAAGGCGTCGCTGGACATCTTCTCGCACGCCATCAACTGGGGCGTCTCAATCCCCAAGCTCTTCGGCGGACGTGCCCTGTTCCTCGGCGGCTCGAGCGCGCTCGAGCGGCAAGACAACGGCATGCTCATCGGCGACCTCTCGGGCATCGCCACGCAGCAGATCCGCTGGCCGCTCAGCGCCATCTACTCGCCGGGCCGGGACATCGCGCTGATGGACCACTGGCCGACGAAGACCGACGCGATGGCCGAGCTAACCAGCACCCAAGACATCCGCATGATCAGCGGCATGCCCAGCTGGACGGTCGCGCTCATGCAGCGCGTGCTGGAGAAGACCGGCAAGGACCGCATCGACCAAGTCTGGCCGCACCTGACGCTGTTCACGCACGGTGGCGTGCGCTACGACCCATTCGAGCCCACCGTGCGCCGCTTGTTTACCGGCGGCGAGCGAGACATACCGGTTCGGCTTGAGCTCTATCCTGCCAGTGAAGGCTTCATCGCCGTCCAGGACACCTTCAAGGAGCCGGGCCTGCGCCTCAACGCCGACCACGGCAACTACTACGAGTTCATCCCCCTCGACGAGATCGACTCGCCCGACGCGCCGGCGTTTTGCGCCGAGGAGGTCGAACCCGGCCAGCGATACGTCGTGTGCATGAGCACCTGCGCCGGCCTGTGGCGGTACATCATCGGCGACGTCGTGGTGTTCGAGAGCGTGCCCGACCGGCCAGGATGGGGCGGCAGCTCGGTCAATGGCGGCGGGCCCGCCCGGCTGCGAATAGTCGGCCGCCACAAGCTCTTCATCAACGCCTTCGGCGAGAACCTCATCGTCGAGAACATCGAGACCGCCGTCGCCCACGCCGCCCACGAGACCGGCGTCGAGGTCGGCGAGTTCACGGCCTCGCCCGTGTACCCCGGAAATGGCGTGTCGGCCGGACTGCAGCTCGCCGTCGAGGTCGTCGCGGGAGGCCAGCTCGACCGCTTCGGAGAGGCCTTCGATGCCAAGCTCCAGAGCGAGGTGGTCGACTACCGCGTGAAGCGGACCGACAGCTTGGGCATGGCCCCGCCGATCGTGACCCCGCTGCAGCCCGGCGCGATCCACGAGTGGATGGAGAGCCGGGGCAGGCTGGGCGGCCAGAACAAGGTGCCCAGGTGCGCGAACCACCGCGAGTTCATGGACGCCCTCGCTGGGCCGGTCGGCGCGACCACGCTGGCCGAGAACCACTGAGATTGCCCGACGCTTTGGCGGCCTGGGATGGCACCGCGTTCTACGATCACGAGAGCGGGCTGGAACGCCACTGCCTGGGCTCCAGCCGCCCTTGAGACACGATGCGAATCCTGATCACCAACCCGGACACGATCGGCGACGTGGTGCTGCGCCAGCCGCTGTTCCGCGCAATGGCCGATGCCGGCCACGAGATCGCGTTGGTCGTCCAGCCTCTGGTCCAGCCACTAGCCCGGACCATCGCGCCGGGAGCCCGGATCATCGAGCTGCCCATCGGCGTCTATAACGGGCGGATCGAGCCCGAGGACGAGCGACTCGACCCGGTGATCGAGGCCGTCCACGCCTTCGAGCCCGACGTGATCGTCGGTGCGCCGTACACGTGGACGGTCCTGGAAGATCGGCTCGCCGCGGCTTTCCCCGACGTCCGCAAGATCGGCCAGGCCGGAGGGCGATTCATCGATCCCTGGAACGGCCGCCTGACCGAGCCCACGGTGCCCTTCGATGAGATCGTGCGTGTGAACGCCGACCTGCACGAGGTGCGCAAGAGTGAGGCCCTCGCGCGGACGATTTTGGCCGACGACTTGCACCTGCCCGATCCCGTGCTGGAACTCGGGCCCGAGCATCGCGACTCGGCCGAGGCCGTGCTAGCCGGGCTCGGTCTGGAGCGTGACGGCTACACGGCGGCGTGCGTTGGCCATAGCTCGAGCACGGCCATCCGCAACTGGCGTCCGGATCACTGGGTCGAGTCGCTTGCCCACCTCATGGAAGAGCACGATCGCCCGCTGCTTCTGCTGGGCGGTCGAGATGAGGAAGACGTCACCCGGACCATTGGCGACGGCCTGGAAGCCAGAGGCCTCGAGCCGAGGTACTGGTTCGGCGAGATCGAAGGCGACACGCTGCTGCTTGCGGGTTTGCTCCAAGCCTCGCGCGGATTCATCGGACGAGACACGGGGCCGATGCATGTTGCCGCTGCGCTCGGCAGGCCGGTACTGGCCGTGTTCGGCGGTGGAACGTGGCCGCGCTTCCGCCCTCTCGTGGCCCCGAGCGTCTCGGTCACGCTGGCCGTGCCGTGCTCCCCGTGCGATTGGCGCTGCGAGCAGCATCGGTCGTACTGCATCATGGACGTGCCCCTCGGCGAGATCGTCGCCCAGATCGATCGCATGGAAGCCGGCGAGGTCAGTGGCTCCGAGGTCCGCCAGCTGGAACCGAGCCGGGCGACACTCGTAGGCATCGCCTCACAGGCGGCGACGGCCGCGCGGCAGTACAGGGTCGAGGTCTCCATCGCCAAGCGCGAGCTTGCCGACGCCAAGGAAGAACACAAAGACGAGGTCCGGAGGAAGTCGATGAGCGAGACCGCCCTGATGCAACGCTTGGACCGGCTCGAGCAGGCCATCCAACGCTCCGGCCAGACCAACCATCAGGCCGAGGAGGCCAAGCGTCGCGCGAGCGAGGTCACCCAGAAGCTCACGCAGAACACCCAGGCGCTGCAGCAGGCCCAGCGCGAGCTCGCCCAAGCCGTACAGAAAGTCGAGAACACCGACGAGCGCAACGCCAAGCTGGTCGAGGAAGTTTCCAAGCTCCGCGAGCTCTTGACCGAGGCAAACGCGAAGGCACAGAGCTTCAAGGCCGAACGCGACCAGGCCCAGGAACGCCTCGCACAGGCGAAGGAGCGCGGCACGCAACTGCAGGCCGAACGCGACGCCGCCGAGGGCGATGCCGCCGAACTGCGGGCAAAGTACGCCCACGTCGACTTGCCGGCCTTGCAACGCGATCTGAAGGCCGCCCGTCAGCTCGCCGCCGTCGTGCAGGGCGAGAAGAGCGACCTTACGCTGCGAGCCGAGCGCCTCTTGCAAGAGCGCAAGGCGATGGAAAAGCTCGCCAACCAGCGGCTCGAGACCATCAAGGGCCTCGAATACAAGCTCGGGCGCCTCCTGGCTAGCCGCTGGAGGCAGGTCGGCCAGCGCATGCGCATGGCCGTGGTCCTTCCGTGGGAAGAAGACGAGCGCAACCGTCTACTGGGAACCAGCCGAAACGGCCACGGAACCCACCAGACGAGCCAGCCGGCCAACAAGGGCTGATCGACACCGCGACACAGACGTATCACCGCGATCGAAACGGAGTGAGAATGACGACGACCGGTACCACCGCGACGGACATGCTGCACCACGCACGCGAGATTGCGGCCAGCGCGGCTTCGCTGGGCGCGGACACAGCACCGGGCGACGCGCTCGCCGCCGTACTCTCCACGAGCGAGGGCGTCGCGCTGGTGACCGGGTCTCTCGACGAGATGATGATCGAGGCACTGCGTGAGGCTTGCGACGACCGGCAGTGGCAGGTCTTCGCGGCCGTCGGCGATACGCAAGCCGCGAAGTCGATCGCCGAAACCCTGCGCCGTAGCGTCGTCGTTGAGTCGACTGCCGGCGCGCTCATGCGCACGCTCCCGGTCAAGCCGTGCGTGGCGATCGTGCACGCCGATGACGCGATGAGTGCCGCTGCGGATCTCACCGCGATCGCCTGGCACATGCCAGACGGCGCCGTTGCGCTGGTCGTCGGCGGCAACATTTCCGCGTCCGACGATTGGCGCATTCTCTGGAGCGGTACCGAAGCGACACTAGTCGAGCGACGCAGCTCGGCTTCCGGTGTGCTTCCGATCCGCTTGGAGGGCGAACTCTTCGGCAGGCTGAGCGACCTCACGCGGCGTGCGCTGACAGAGGGCACAACGCCCGAGACAAATGCCACGATGCGCTCGCCGGCAGTCGCTCCGCACCACACGCTCGGCAGTGCGGCGACCCGCCGCGAGCTGATCGAGGCGGTGCAGCGCGCCCGCGACGTGCTCGTGCCCATGCAAGAGAATCGTGAGCTTACGGGCCTGAGCCGCTGGCCTTGGGTCGTACCCGATTCACGGTCGCTGCCGCCGACGATGCCCGACGGCTCGCCCTGGCCCAAGATCACCGTGGTCACGCCCACGTACAACCAGGGCCAGTTCATCGAGGAGACCATCCTCTCGGTGATCCACCAGAACTACCCGAACCTCGAGCACATTCTGATGGACGGCAACTCGCCGGACAACACGATGGAGATTATCGACAAGTACCGCGACCACTTCGCCGTCATCGTCTCAGAGAAGGACGAGGGCCAGAGCGACGCCATCAACAAGGGATTCGAGCGCGCCACCGGCGAGCTGCTCACGTGGATAAACAGCGATGACATGCTCGCGCCCGGCGCGCTCGCCGCAGCGGCTATCGCGTACAAGACCAGCGGCGCCGACTTCATCAACGGCGTGGCACAGATCTTCCGCGAGGGAAAGCTCGTGCACCAGTGCATCACCAGCTGCGCCGACGGCCCAATGCCGCTCATGGACATGCTCGACCTGGAGAACCGTTGGCTCACCGGCCAATTCTGGTGGCAGCCCGACTGTTTCTTCACGCGTGAGCTCTGGGACAAGGCCGGCGGCCACGTCCGCGTCGATTGGTACTACTCGATGGACTACGAGCTCTGGTTGCGCATGGCGCAAGCTGGCGCGCACGTCCACAGCATCGGCCGGCCCATCTGCTGGTACCGCACGCACGAGGATCAGAAGACCAGCGAGGGCGAGGGGTCGGGCTTCCGCGGCGAGCTGCCCAAGGTGGTTGTCGATCACTGCGAGAAGCACGGCATCTCCTTCAAGCCCGGTGAGAAGGAAGTCGTCAAGGGGCGCCTCCGCGTCGCGTTCTTCAACGATGTCGGCTTCGAGTACGGCGCGGGCATCGCGCAGCGCCGACTCGCCGAAGCCTTTGCAGCCGCGGGGCACGATGTCCGCGTGCTCGCCGCGACCCATCCCGAGCCGGTCCGCGAGAACACGGCGGTCGCGAGCGCCGATGTCCTCGCCGCGCTCGACGCAATCAAGCCCGATCTGGTCATCATCGGCAACGTGCACGGCGCCGACATCTCGCCCGATGTGCTCACCGCCATCGCCGCCAAGCACGAGACCGTGTTCTTCATGCACGACGCGTGGCTGCTCACCGGCCGTGAGACCTACTTCGGTGACAACGAAGACTTCCTGTCGGGCATCGTCGGCCCAACGAGCCTTGACGCCGGCTATCCGGACATGGAGCCCGAGGCGATCCGCCCAGCGTGGGAGTCCAAGCGCCGATTCATGACCGGCTCCGAGCGCCTGACCATCTTGACCAACAGCGAATGGCTGGCCGAGCGCACGCGTGGGGCCCTCGCAGCCATGGACGACCTCGAACCGGCCGACGGCGCCCCGCCGTTCGACCTCGGCGGCCGCCCGCCGGTCCACGCCGTGCGATACGGGATCGATCTCGGTGCATTCGCACCACGCGATCGCGCCACCTGCCGCGACATCCTGGGGTTGCCACAGGACGACTTCATCGTCATGGCGTCGGCATGCTCTCTGAGCGACGAACGCAAGGGCATCGGGCACCTCGCCAAGGCCCTGAAGCAGCTCAACCTGCCCGACGCCACGGTCGTCGGCGTGGGTTTCGTGCCCCAGAACGCCGAGCCACCCATCCCCGGTATCCGCGCCATGGGCTACATGCGAGACCCGCAGAAGCTTGCGATGCTCTACGCCGCGTGCGACGTGTTCGTGGCGCCAAGCACGGACGAGGCCTTCGGCCAGGTGTTCATCGAGGCGGCCGCATGCGGCACGCCCGCGATCGGCTTCCCGATCGGTGGCGTACCCGAAGCCATCACGCATGGTGTTACGGGGCTTGTTGCCGACGACGTCTCGCCCAAAGCGCTCGCCAAGGCCATCGACACGCTGTACCGCGACCGCGCGTACCGCCGCGATCTCGGCCAATGGGCGCGCATCCACGCCGAAAACGAATGGGGCCACTGGACCAGCTACCAGCGCCTGCACGCCGCGCTCGCGGCCAGTGGCGCCGGCAAGCGGATCGGTCTGAGCCGGAAGATCGATTACACGCGTCCCGCGCCTGTGCCGTCGCAGGCCCAACTCGTGCGGCCGACCAGCCCCGCGTACGAGCCCCGCTTCGGCTTCGAGCATTGGGAAGGCCCGCGACCGGACGAAGGCCTCGGTCGATTCCGCTGGCTCAAGGGAGGCTCCGCGGCCGCCGTCATGCATTCCGGCAAGGCGGGCAAGGCGACGCTCTCCATTACGTGCCGGAACAACATGAAGGGACAGCGCATCCGCGTCGTGCTGAACAACAAGCTCGTCAAGGAATTGGCCATCCCGGTCACCGCACCGAAGACCGACCACGCCGTGACCATCCCCGTGGACGTGCAGGCCGGTGCCAACCACCTGCAATTGCACATGTGGAAGTGGCAGCTCGGCAAGGGCCGCCCAGTCTCGATCCTGCTGACAGACTTGAGGCTGATCCAGGACTGACAGCCGCGGCTAGATCACGTCGCGTATCTCCGCCCGCACGGCCTTGAGCGCCAGCAGCCCGAGCGTCGACGCCAGGACTCCCCACCCAAACGCCGTTGGCAGCAGCCACGCGTCGGGCATCCTGCCCTCCAGCATCATCTGCCGGCCGGCCTGCAGCGCCGGGTACGTCGGGTTGAACGGCAGGGCGACTTGGAGCGCGTGGGGCAGGATGTCGGCCACGTACACCATCGGGAACGCCCAGAAACCGATCGTCAGCACGATGCGGATGAGCTCCGTTGCGTCCCGGATGAACGGGACGATCGCCGCACCAATCGCTGCAACGCCGAACCCCAGCATGAGCAGGCTGATGAACGCAACCGGCGCCAGCAGCCAGTACGCGTTGGGCGTGAAACCAAAGGGCAGGGCCGCGACCGCGAGTATGGCATAGCTGACGGCCAGGCCGATGGCACTCGACACCACGACCTGCGCGACGAAGGCGCTCTCGGGGATCGGCAGCTTGCGCAGGTACTGGGCGTTCGCGACGATCGCCATGCTGCCCCGGCTGACCGTCTCGCTGAACGCGAGCCACGGCAGCATCGCGCTGCAGAGGTACACGGCGTACGGCGCATCGCCGCGGCTCGGCCGATCCATGATGCTGGCGAACACGACCGAATAAATGAGGATCATCGAGAGCGGCTGCAGCACGTTCCACAGCACGCCCGCCGAAGCGCCGGCGTACCGGTGGCGCACGTCGGCGAGCGCCGTCCGCCAGATATACCGCAGGTGTGGGATGAGCTCGAGCATCGCCAAACGCCCCCGTGCGTCCGTCAGTCGCCGTGCTTCGCACGCAGCTTCGTGCTCAGCCGGCACAGCAGCTGCACACGCTCGGTCTCGTCGACCCAATCCTGCAGCGTCGCCTCGATCTCGTCCTCGGGCACCGGCGCGCCCGGCAGCGGGCACGACGCGCCGAGCTGGCGCTCCGCGATCGCACGATATCGCGACAGCGTGCGGTCCCCGTACACTGAGACGAACTCCAGCTCTTCGTTCAGGAACAACACGACCGGGACACGCAAACCGTCGTTTATCACCAGCCGCTCGGCGAGATCCATGTGCGCATCACGGTCGACGACGCGCAGTTCGATGAGGTCCGGACGCAGGCCGGCGATCGCATCCAGGAAGGGCACCTGTTGCACGCAATCGCCGCACCACGTGCCACTCACCACGAGCATGTGCATGCGGCGGGTGAACCCCTTGAACAACTCGGCGTGCTTCGGCGTCGTGTGGACGCGCCCACGGAAGTCGGCCCAGGCCCGCTGGTGGCCCTCACTGCCGGTCGCCACATAGGCGTCGTACGGCAGTGCTGCTTCAAACTTCGACCGCAAGAAATCGGTGTCGATCATGGATGGACGATACGCCCGCCGTACCCGCGAGCGACCCGAATTCGGGCTACGCCAAGTGCGGCTGCTGCGCGCCGCACTCGGGGCATCGCGTGCCCACGACGCCCGAGAGGTCGTATCCGCAGCTGAAGCACGCCGGCGTGCGGGCACACCGCCGGGCCTCGCGATCGATCAGCAGGAAGTGGCCGGTGAACCCCGCGATGGCCCCAAGGACCAGCGCCAGGAACGGCCCCAAGAGAACGCCGAAGAACAGCGGGTACACGGTGATCCCGAAGGGCCCGCTCGTCGTCTCGCTCTCAAGCGTCCCGTCGGCCGCAAAGACCGTCACCGTTTCATAGATGCCCACGAATACGGACATCATCGAGACCCACCCGATCATCACAGCCACCTGGAGCAGCACGACCAGCAACAACCAGGGCCTCCTCCGCCTCCGGGAGAGCCTCGAGAGCCTGCCAGCCTGCCTGCGCGTCAGGCCCGTCTCGGCGGCCAGGGCGCGATGAGGCGCAAGTGCCCACTGCAGCGGTCCGCGGCGTGGTCGATCCTGGATCATGCTTTCAGATTGGGAAGTGGAGCGGAAGAGATTCGAACTCTCGACCTCATCATTGCGAACGATGCGCTCTACCAACTGAGCTACCGCCCCATCGGCCGGGCGTTCTCGCCCGATCGGCCACGAGTATAGGACGAGCGACACCTGGCGGCCGACCAGGGACGCTGTAAGTCCTATAACAGTAAAACTCGTCCTGCCAGCCGACTTCCCGTGCATGAAACTGGCGAACTGGTCTATATTGTTAGTACTAACTTGCTTTTGATCGCCTCGATTCCACCTTTGTCGGGGCAAGCCGCTTGTCGGCGACTCAGGAGGCACGAGCATGGGCGACAGGACACGGAATCTGGGGCGACGGCAGAGCATCCGCCGGAGGCTGGCGATCGCGGTCATCGCGGCAACCCCAGTAGCTCTGGCGAGCGGGTGCTACGGCCACGGGCACTACTCGTACCACCACGGCTCCTCGGGCTACTACGGCCACTACCACCACGGTCACTACACCGACCCGATCTTGTTGCCCTTCCTGGCCCTGTATCTGCTGTTCTGGGCGGCCGGCTCCTGCTGATTGCCTGAGTGGCTGCGCGACCAAGCCGCGGTTGACGCTCCTCGAAGAGTGAGCCGAGAAGCGCCACTGATTGGGGATAGACGATGCCTTACCAAGACAAGCCCAAGATCATGGATCGCTGCCGGACACGCGTCCTGCTGATGGCAACGGGCGCGCTCGCGATGGCGGGCGGCTGCTCCTACGGCGGCAGCCAAGGCTACTCGTACGGGGCCTCGCACGGCTACACCAGGATCGACACCGGGGCCGAGGGTGCGATCTTCTTCCTGGGCTTCTACGCCGTGGCCGCGGCGGTCGCGTGGTGCATCGATGCCTGCCGCTGAAGCGTCGGCGTCCGCCAAACGCCGACCAGCCTGCACTCAATTGATGTAGAAGATCGATCGGAAGAGATCATCGCCGAAGGTCTCTTCCATGTCGCTCCACAGGTTGTCGCGCGTCACGGGCCGATCGCCAACGGGCACGAGGTAGGGCGCGGCAGCGGAGCCCTGCACCCAATACAGCACGTGGAAGTCGCGCGGTTGCTCGAAGAACATGCGCACGTCGATCGCCTGCGAGCCGTCGCCGCGCCAGAACCGAAGCAGCTTGCGCCCCTCGAGCAACGCCTCGGCCTCATCAAGGAGATCGAGCCAGAGCAGGACCTGCAACTCGGTGATCTCAACGCCCTCGATGGCGGGCGACTGGTCCGGCGCCGGCAGCCACTCGCGATCGTCGTCGGTCTCGGCCCGAGCGCTATCCCACATCGCCCGGCTGTGCGCGATCGCTCGCAGCAGGTGCTCACGCGCCCGCGCCATTCGAGCTACACCATCGTCTGCGAGCGGGAAGTCGAGGCTTCCCGCGAACGCGAGGATGTCTGAGATGTCGATCTCCATGCCGATAGGATCGAACGGGCGGTTCTCCATGAGGAAGCCGTATGGCGTCACCGGATTGGTAAAGAACAGGTGGCCGCAGCGGTGGAACAGCTCGCGATTGTCGTATGCGAGCAGCATCTCGGCGCACGCCATCAGCACGTCGTTGTACGCCCTCAGCCAATGCAGGTCGGTCGCGTCGAGGCCCAGCACGAACGTCTGTTGCGCCTCGGGTAGATTGACGCCGTCACGGAACACGATTGCGAACGCCCGGGCGGGTTCCTCACGAGGCGAGGCCACACCGTCGTTGTTGAAGTCCACGGGGATCTCGGCCATGTCCAGCCGAAGCTTCCAATCGCCATCCTCCGGCACCGCATCGAACAGCACGTCGGCCTCGCGGAGGTCATCAAGCCAATCAGCCACGATGCTGCGCACATCGTCGGCCGAGACCGGCTTGGGCTCCGGGTTCGCGCCCATCTGCATCAGGCCTCGCATGAACATGAGCCCCCCGCCGCGGATGGGCTGGCCTGCGCCATACTCGTACAACCGTTGCGTGGCGCGCTCGCCGCTGCGGAAGAAGGTGGCCAGTGCGTACCCGAAGCGCGTGCGTGCATCGGCATCGGGTGCAGCAGCGGCTTCGCCGAGCTGACGGGTCGCGCTCGAGAGCGTTGCACCTTCGCGATAGAAAGCATCGGTGACCGGATCGGCCGACACGCATGTCGCCATCCCGAGCGCACAGAGACCGATCAGACCCGCGTGAATCCCCATGGCGATTTCCCCCTCGCTCCGGCACGCACTCGGGCTACGACCTCGGGCGCACGCCGGGCTTATGCTCGATGCTATGGCACGCGAGCACGAGCAACGGACAAACCCGAACGACGGCCTCACCCGGAGGGACTTCATGAAGACGACCTCGATGGGCCTCGCGGCGGCGGCGGGAGGCGGATATGTCGCATCTTCGGCATCGGGAACGAGCGCAGCACCTTCGTCTTCGGTAGCCAGCCACCCCGCCGTGGTCGAAGAACTCGACACGCTTCCACAGGATCGCACGTGGGGCGAGGGACCGTTCGGCTACGACTTGCCGTACACGAGCCAGCGCATGCCCGTGCTCGCGCGCAACTGCGTGGCGACGAGCCAGCCTCTTGCCGCACAAGCAGGCTTGGAGATGCTCCGCCTCGGAGGCAACGCGGCCGATGCGGCCGTCGCGACAGCGGCTGCACTCACGGTGGTCGAGCCCACGGCCAACGGCATCGGCGGCGACAACTTCGCGCTGCTCTGGATGAAAGATGAGGCCGGCAACGCGAAATTGCACGGCCTCAACGCCTCGGGCCGCGCACCCAAGGCGCTCGACCGCGAGGCATACGCCGGGCTCGACAGCATGCCGCTGTACGACTGGCGCGCGGTGACCACACCGGGCGCGGTGTCGGGCTGGGTCGCGACCATCGAGCGATTCGGCTCTCTGCCACTCGAGACCGTGCTCGCGCCCGCGATCCGCTACGCACGCGAGGGCTACTTGGTCAGCCCCGGCGTGGCGCGCGGCTGGTCGGCGTCGGCGCGTCGCTATCGAGGGCAGCCCAGGTTCGAGGGCTGGCAGCAGACATTCGCACCAGGCGGGGATGCGCCACAGCCGGGCGCGCTCTACGCCAGCACGGGGCATGCAAAGACGCTCGAGCTCATCGCCTCGACGAACGGGCGTGCGTTCTACGAGGGCGAGATCGCCGAGGCGATCGATGCCGAGAGCCGCAAGTTCGATGGTGCGCTGCGGCTGGCCGACCTGAGAGATCACAAGGCCGAGTGGGTCGATCCCATCTCGATCGACTACAAGGGCTGGCGTCTGCACGAGATCCCACCGAACGGCCAGGGCATCACGGCGTTGCTGGCCCTGGGCATGCTGCGCCGCTTCGATCTCGCGGGCATGGACGTCGACTCAGCGCGTTGGATGCACCTCCAGATCGAGGCGATGAAGCTGGCGTTCGCCGACGCCCACCAGCACATCGCCGATCCCGCGCACATGCGCGTGTCAGTCGAGGACCTGCTCAGCGATGGCTACCTGGACGAGCGAAGCAAGCTCATCGATCCGGACACCGCGAGCACCGCGAGCTACGGCGAGCCCAAGGCCGGCGGCACCGTGCTGCTGACCACCGCCGACGCCCAGGGCAACATGGTCAGCTTCATCCAGAGCAACTACACGGGATTCGGCTCCGGCATGGTCGTTCCAGGTTACGGCGTGGCGATGCACAACCGCGGCGGCAACTTCTCGCTCGAGCCCGGCCACGCGAATGAGATCGCCCCGGGCAAGCTGCCATACCACACCATCATTCCCGGATTCGTGACGCACGAGGGCAAGCCGGGTATGGCCTTCGGCGTCATGGGCGGGTTCATGCAGCCGCAGGGGCACGCGCAGGTCGTGGTCCGCATGGGAGACCACGGGCAGAACCCGCAAGCCGCGCTCGACGCGCCGCGCTGGCAGGTGGAGCGCAATGGCCGCGTGATGATCGAGCCGGGCTTCGAGACGCTGGCCGATGCGAGCGTGTACGACGAACTCGAGGCGATGGGCCACGCGCTCCGCCGCCGGGGATCGCGCAGCGCTCAGTTCGGGCGCGGCCAGATCATATACCGGCTCGAGGACGGCTACATCGCGGCGAGCGACCTGCGCGCCGATGGGCAGGCGGTCGGCTTCTAGAGCGAACGAGCCTCGCGGTCGGCGGCGGCGTCCATCGCGTCGATCTTCGCCTGCGCCTGCTGGGCCCAGACCGAGCCGGGCACGGCGCCGATCACACGGTTGTACCAGTCGCGGGCCTTGTTCGGCTCGCCGAGCCGTTCATGGGCGGCAGCAACATCGGACATCAACCGCCCCTTGAGCGCAATCGGTTGTGCGCCCCAATTGCCGTGCAGGGACGCGAGCCCGGCCGTCGCGTGCTCGATGCCCTGCGTGGCGTAGCCCTTGGCCATCTGCTCGATAGGGTGGTTTTGCGCGAGCACGAGGAGCGTCTGCGCCGCGATGATCCGGACACCGGGGTTGTCCATCTCAAGGCTGCCCGCGCGTGCCAGGTCGGCGAGGGCCTTGTTCACGTGGGTCATCGCCGCCATCATGTCGCCCGAATCCGACGCGGCCCCGGCCTCGAACATGCGAGCCGCACCACGCCAGGCCAGGGCCTCGGCGTTCTCGGCGTCGACCTCGATGGCCTCGGCGCACGCTCCGAGCAGCCGCTCGAGCGCTGCCGAATCACCGCCAGCCGCCTTGACGTAGTCAGCCATGACCAGCCGGTCGAAGCCCCGATACCCCGAGGTTCCGACGTCGAGAACGAACATGCCTCGCGGCGCGTCGGTATCCGCTGTCGTTTCAGCATCCTGCGCCAGCACGGGTGCGGAGAGCATGGCGGATGTGGCCATCGCGAGGCACGCGACTCTGAGCAAACGGGGTTTCATAGCGGCTGTTCTCCTCTCTCCGATCGCGGGCTCGCCCCGCAGAATCATCCTTTGGCTTCGGTTCCTTTGGAGTCCACGCCGTGGCGTTTCAGGGCGCTCTGCAGCGGCTCGAGCAGATCGCCGTACTTGGCCGCCCGGCCCTTCGCCGCGGTGTAGATCGGCCGGCGGACCTGCGTGACGCTCAGCGTGCGATCCGCCCGGTTCGCCTCGTGGGGCTTCAGGCAGCGGTCGTCCCACGACAGGCCCACGAAGTCGATGATCCGCCGAGCGGTGCCGGGCAGGTCGTTGACCAGGTCCTCATAGTCCACGGTCAGCGTGTCGTTCTGGCACGCGTCCTGCCAGTGGGCCCACAGCCGCTCATTCTCGGCATAGACGAATGCCAGATCGTCAAAGCTCCCGGCGTATGGGATCGACGCCGGACGGAGGCGCTCGAAGTAGCACGACAGGCAGTTGTCCGCGGCGTGGCGCCTCGTATGGATGAACTTGGCACCCGGCAGGATCCGGTCGGCGAAGCCCAGCCGCCGCATGTTCGCGAGGTCCTTGTTGGAGATGAGCTTGGCGTCGGCTGACTTCGTGCGCATCGAACGCTCGTACTTCTCCCCCGAACGATCGAGCTGCTCGGGCGTGAGCTCTCGCGCGTTCTCAGGCCATTGGCTCGCAAGCCCGAACTCCGCCTGCACGCTGCCCGCGATCAGCTGGAGCGAGAAGTCCTCGTCTGCGCCGAAGGCATCGGGATGCGCGTGGATGATGCGCTCGGTCAGCGTCGAGCCGCTGCGCGGCATGCCGACGATGAATGTCGCCCACGAGCCATCGACGGTCGCACGCGGCGCATCCTTCATCCAGTCTGTGCTCAAGGTCTCGATGAGCGTGTCCGTCTCAGCCCGGTAGAGCTCGTGGCTGAACGGCACCGCGAGCATGGCGTTGCCGCGTGCAGCGACATCGAGAGCGTCCTGGTACCGCTTCGCACGCTCGTACGCCCGCGCCATGGTGAGCAGCGTGCTGCGCAGCTGCGGCTCATCGGGGAGCTTGGCCGCCATCACCACCTCGCCAAGTCGGATCGCGTCGTCCAGACGGCGCATCTCCATGAGCACACGCACGCCGACCGCGGCGAGCGAAGGATCGGTCGGCGCGACCTTCGTCGCGGGCTCGAGCGTCTTCCACGCCCGCTTGAAGTTGCCCTGCATCTCGTAGACCTCCGCCCGACCGGCGATGGCGGGCGCGAAGCTCGCATCGAGCTTGAGCGCGTTGGCGTAGTGCGCGAGCGCGTCGCCGAGACGGCCCGAGTGCACGTAAGCCTGCGCGAGTTGGACCTCCAGCAACGGCGCCGGCGGCAGGTGCTCGACCGCAAACCTGCGGTACTCGATCGCCATGTCCAGGAAGCCCGTCGCTAGGCACACCTCGCCCATGAGCAGGTTGACCTGCGGATCCTTTGGGAGGTTCTGGAGGAGGGTCGTGCCAATGGCGTGGGCCTGGGCGTAGTCGCCACGCGCCGCGGCGTCGCGGGCTTGCAGCAAGAGTTCGGATGTGCGTTCGGGGCTGAGGCTCATGGGGCGATCATAAACCCCGAGCCTCCTCGATCCCGGTCGGCATTCACGGGTTGTACGCCTAAAATGCGACGTGGGGAACAACGGGGAGCCCGCATGCGCGAAATGCTGAATCTGGACGCCTCGCTCGAACCCATCCAGGGCGAGTTGGCGTCCTACCTCTCCCGCGTGGCCGACCGGTTCGACGCCGCGCTCGAGAGCGACATCCTCGCCGTGCAACGCCTGACCGAGCACGTGGAGCGGTACCGCGGCAAGATGCTCAGGCCGGCCCTTGTCGCCCTGGCCGCGGGCGCGGCAAGCGGAGATCTCACCGAGGTCTTGCAAAGCCCCAAGGGCGCGACCGTCGAGGTCATCGGCGCTGTCTGCGAGATGGTGCACATGGCCACCCTCGTGCATGACGACGTGCTCGACGAGGCCGACACCCGCCGCCGAGGCCAGACCGTCAACGCCATGAGCGGGAACGAGACCGCCGTCATCCTGGGTGACTACCTGATCGCCGGCGCGTACCACCTGTGCTCCACACTCGACGAGCAGGCCACCGCGCTCCGCGTGGCGCGCGCCAGCATGGTCGTGTGCAGCGGCGAGCTCCTGCAACTCGACCGCCGCAGCGACCTGTCGCTCGACGAAGCCACCTACTTCGAGATCATCGACCGCAAGACCGCCGAGCTGATCGCCGCCTCGTGCGAGCTCGGCGCCAAGGCCGGCGGCGGCTCCCCAGAGATTGTCGCGGCCTTGGAAGCGTTCGGCCGGCAGATCGGTGCGGCGTTCCAGGTCCGCGACGACCTGCTCGACCTCACGGGCCGCGAAGAGGTCGTCGGCAAGAGCGTGGGCCGCGACGCGCGCAAGGGCAAGCTCACGCTGCCGGTCATCCACCACCTTGCCGAGTGCGAGCCCCACGAGCGGGCCCAGAGCCTGGCATTGGCAATGAGAGCCGCCCAGGAAGACGAGAACGAGGCTCCGGCCGAGCTCCGGCGCCGTCTGGACACCACCGGTTCGATCGACCATGCCCAGCTCGTCTCCGAGCGGATCGTGCGAACCGCTCGCGGCCAGCTCGACGCCGTGCCGGATTCGCCAGCCAAGCGGATGCTGGTCGCCATGGCCGACGCCGTCGTGCAGCGTGCGTTCTAGCTCGGCAAAAGCCGGGCAAAAGACCCCATCGCAAGGCCCTGAGGCATCGAACGCGCAATAATGCTCTCCGCGGAGCCGTCTTGGCTTCGGCACCCATGGGCGTGTGCCAGAGTGGACTAATGGGACGGATTGCAAATCCGTAATTCGTGGGTTCGAATCCCACCGCGCCCTTTCTTGCCGTCTTCGGAGGCACCGAGCCACCGATACCCAAAAACTTCCCGATCGGAGGGCTCCCTATGACCACCGCTGCACCCGCGCCCAAGGCCGGCCTCGAGGTCATCTTCGCTGGCGACACCGATATCTGCAACGTCGAGCAGGACGCCCTGATCTATCGCGGCTACGAGATCCACGACCTGGCCGACAACGCCAGCTTCGAAGAGACGGCCTACCTGCTGCTCGAGGGCGAGAAGCCCACCGCCGAGCAGCTCCGTTTCTTCCAGGACGAGCTCATCGCCAACCGCGCGCTGCCGCCGGCCGTCATCGACTACCTCAAGACCGTCGCGCCCATGGCCGCCTCGGGCTCGGCCGTCCCGATGGACATCCTCCGCACGGCCGTCAGCATGCTGGGCAACCTCGACGCCGAGAGCCAGGACATCTCCGCCGAGGCCAACCTCCGCAAGGCCAAGCGGCTGACCGCCAAGATCCCCACGATCATCGGCCACATGCAGAACGTCATCGACGGCAAGGACATCGTCGCGGCCGACACGGGCGGCGATGCCAACCTCAGCCACGCCGCCAACATGCTGTTCCTCATGAGCGGACAGCGGCCCGACGCCGAGGCCGAGAAGGTCGTCGACGTCTCGCTGACGCTCTACGCCGAGCACGACTACAACGCCAGCACGTTCACCAGCCGCGTCATCGCCGGCACGCTTAGCGACATGCACGGCGCGGTCACCGGCGCGATCGCCGCCCTGAAGGGCCCGCTGCACGGCGGCGCGAACGAGGCCGCCATGGACATGCTCCGCGAGATCATGTCCGACCTGGACGGCAAGATCGAGAAGCCCGCCGTCGAGCAGTGGATGCACAAGGCCTTCACTGAGAAGCGCAAGCTCATGGGCTTCGGCCACCGCGTCTACAAGAACGGCGACCACCGCGCCCCGATCCTCCACGGCTTGGGCCGCGCCGCGGCCGAGAAGCGTGGGGCCGAGTTCGTCAAGTGGTTCGACCTTGGCGAGATCGTCCAGCAGATCATGCTCGACGAGAAGAGCATCCACCCCAACGTCGACTTCCCCTGCGGCATGACGTACTACGCGCTGGGCATCCCCGTGCCGCAGTACACGCCCATCTTCGTGGCCGCCCGCATCACGGGCTGGGCAGCCCACATCATGGAGCAGCACGCCAACAACCGGCTCATCCGCCCGCGTGCGAACTACGTCGGCCCCGACCTGCGCAAGTGGAACGGCTAAGACGGCCTGACCATGTCCCAGCGCGAGTTCGAATCGACGCTCCACACCGACCTTGCCGACCGTATGACCTACGGCGGCTATCTCCATCTCGAGAAGGTGCTCAACGCTCAGGAACCGCTGAGTCAGCCCGCGCACCACGATGAGATGCTCTTCATCATCCAGCACCAGACCACCGAGTTGTGGCTGAAGCTGATGGTGCACGAGCTGCGAGCGGCGATCGATGCCGTCCAGCGTGACGACCTCGAGCCGTGCTTCAAGGTGCTGGCGCGCGTCAAGCACATCCTCCAGCAGCTGCTCAACCAATGGAGCGTGCTGGCCACGCTCACGCCCACCGAGTACGCCCAATTCCGCGGCGTGCTCGGCAACGCCAGCGGCTTCCAGAGCTTCCAATACCGCCTCGTCGAGTTCTTACTGGGTAACAAGGATCGACGCATGCTGGGCGTCCACAGCCACGACGCCGAGGCACACAAGGTCCTCGAGGCGGCCCTCGAAGGACCGAGCATCTACGACGTCTTCCTCGCCTTCATGCACCGCACCGGCTTGCCCGTGCCGTTGGCCACTGTCGAGCGCGACTTCAGCGAGCCGCGAGAGATGGACGACGGGGTCATCGCGGTCTTCAAGACCGTGTACGAGAACCCGAACCAGCACTGGCAGGCCTACGAGATGGCCGAGAAGCTCGTCGATGTCGACGATCAGTTCGGCCAGTGGCGCTACCGCCACCTGCGCACGGTGCACCGCATCATCGGCATGAAGCGCGGCACCGGGGGCTCATCGGGCGTGCCCTTCTTGAGGCAGATGATCGACCACCAGTTCTTCCCAGAGTTGTGGGAGGTTCGTACACGGATCGAGGAAGTACGCTGAGACCGATTCCGGCTAGCAGCCCGCATCAAACAGCGTCTGGAACGTTAAGAAATCGAAGAGGGTGAAGCGTCCGTCCTCGTCGACGTCCGCGCGCGGATCGCGCGCGTCGAACAGGTTCTGGAACGCCAGGAAGTCGAAGAGCGTCAGCGAGCCGTCCACGTCGAAGTCCATCAGACAGTTCGGGCTCGGCAGCGTGACGACGAACCCCTCCTTCACGCCGAAGGGGTTGATGCCGTACCCGACCAGCACGGTGCCATCGTCGGAGATCGAGGTCGCCTCGAGCAAGCCACGCCATTCGCTGGGCTCGAAGAGCCCGAATTCGTTCGTCAGCCACTCCTGGAGGCCTCGGATCGAGCCGTCCTCGAACCACACGGCGGCCGAGTAGGGAGAGCCGCCCGCGAACGCGCCGACGGTGCCCACCTTCAGCCTCCCGTTCGTAGACGCATCGAGCACGGCATCGTCGATCAGGCGGATACCTCCGCCGAGCGTGTCCAGGATCTCGATGCCATCACGCGAGCTCCAGGCCGCCGGCCGAATGGGGTTGGAGAACGGATCGAAGTCCACCGGGATCAGTTGGCCGGTGACGATCGACGCGTCGGGCGAGATGCCGAGGATCTCGAAGCGGTCAAACCCATCGGGAACTGTTGCGTCGGCGGACTGCGGCACACCATCGGTCCAGAACACGATCGGATCGACGCCATCGGCCCCGCCGAACTGGCTGCCGACGATGGTGCGACCATCGGTGCTAATGCGATTCGCCTGGCCGCCGCTGCGGCCGGGGAGCAGCGCGAGCGTTTCGATGGCCCCGGTGGACGTGTCCCACGTCACGGGCTGACGCGTGCGCCGGTCATCGAACGCCACGCCGACGGCCAGCGTCCCATCACCGCTCACGTCGCCGACGAACGTGAACGAGCCCGAGAGCGGCACCGCGTTCGGCAGCGACTCCAGTTCCAAGCCTCGCCCGCCGGCCTGCCACACCATCGAGCGGCGTTCGAGCGCACCATCGCGAAGCGTGTTCCACGAGCCGACGGTCACCAGCCCCTGCTCGCTCACGGCCACACCCCGGCCCGGCGCATAGCTGCCATCGGCGTCGCGCAGCAGGTCCGGCGAGAACGACCGCTCATCCCAGAACGCGTTGAGGGTCCCAAAGTCCGTGTCATCACCGCCGACGAACGCGAAGCCGTCCGGGCTCACCGCGTCCGCCCGGCTGCCCACCAGTGAGCCACCGATGCCGCTGTACCCCAGCCCGCGGAACGTCGCATCCTGGGCCATGGCCGTGCCAACCGTCGCCAGACCGCCAACCAAGGCCATGTGCGCTGCGCTTCGACTCATCTTCCACCTCCACTCAAGGGTACGGACTCACTTGTGCTGCCCATGGCGTTCGGCTCGGGCCGACCCCTAGATGCAGTCAGGATGGCCCTAATGGCAAAGCGATCACGAAGTCGGAGCCGCGCCCGGCCTCGCTCGTGAAGGACAGCTCGCCGCCGCTGGCTTGGATGATCCGACGGCTCGTGGGCAGCCCCAGACCCGAGCCGCCCGCCTTTGTCGTGAAGTACGGGCGGAAGATCCGCTCGGCGGTCTCCTCGGTGATGCCCGGCCCAGTGTCCGTCACGTGGAGCTCGATGGACCCCTCACGCGGCAACGGCCGAACACGCAGCATCAGTTCCTTAGCGATCTCCGCGTCGGCGGACGCCATCGCCTGGGTGGCGTTGATCATGAGGTTGAGGATCGCCTGCTTGAGTCGCGTCGAATCGATCTCGACCCACGCCGGCTCGGTTGCAAGCTCGACGCGCAAGCGCACGCCCTGGCTTTCGGCTTGGGGCAGGAAGAAGTCGGCCAGCTCTTCGACGACTTGGTTAAGGTCGTGGCGGCTCGGGCTGAGCCGCATCTCACCGGCGAACTCGAGGAAGTCGTTGAGGATGTCGCCCAGTCGCTCGACCTCGCGCTTGAGCGTGCCCGCGCGCCGAACCAGCCGGCCGGCTTCCTGGGAATCGACGCCCTCCAGCTCGTCGATCGCCTCGGCGAGCAACTGCGTGTTCATCGCGATGGTCGACAGCGGGTTCTTGATCTCGTGGGCCAGGCCGCCGGTCATCGAGCCGATCTCGGCGAGATGCTCGGCAGCACGCGCTCGTCCCTCGGCCTGCCGCGCGCGCCTCGTCAGCACTCGCGTTGCCCACCACCCGGCTGCGGCAGCAACGAGCAAACCCGCGCCAAATCCGGCGACGGCGTTGGCAAACGAACTGGCGAACGGCTCGGGCGCCATGCCGACAGCATACGGGCGCATCAACGCCCCCACTCTTCAGGCTTCGCTACGAGTCCGTGGCGCGCCGCGGCGCGTGCTGTGGTGGCGCTTCGACGTGGGTGTGGCACACCACACGCGTGGCCTTCCAGCCCTTGTCGGTCTTCTCGGCGTCATACTCAACGGTCGTGCCATCACGAAGAGATCGATAGCCAGAGCCATCGATCACGGAATAGTGCACGAACACGTCCTGCCCCTCGGGGCCAACGAGGAAGCCGAAACCCTTGCGGGAATCGAACCACTTCACCTCACCCTCGACACCCACGAGTTCTTGCGTCGTGCGCTCGGACATGATCGCAACTCCGCCGACCCACCCGCAAACAGCCCCACGCCGCGGGCAACCGGGGTCGGCTCGCAATCGAGGCGGATCAAACCGCCTGAGCCGGGCCTTACCCAGCTTACCACCAAAACCGGCGGTTCGTGACACGAAGTTCCCGATTCCACGCAAGTTAGCCGAAACTTCAACGGCTCGGTTCTCAGCGCGATTTCTGGCAACACAAAGGCCCCGAGCAATGCCCGGGGCCGTGTGCTCACACCATGGTGAAACCACCCAATTCTGGGTAGGGCAGCCGTGTTTAGTCGACTGCGTCCGGGCGGCGGCCTCCGCGCCGCGGCCCGCCTTTCCGCCCTCCGGCCCCGGCCGGAGGGCGTTTTCGTTCCCGCTTGCCAGCGCCCCGCGCCGGGCGGTATTCGGGACCGAGAGGAAACGGTCGAAGGACGCGACGCGCATGCAGGGCGCCGCCGCCAAGGAAATCAGCTACGCGTTCAGCGTCAGGACCCGGGCGGCGCAGCTGTTCGTGCGCGGCGTCGAGAATCTGACCGGCCGTCCCGGCCTGATCAAGCGCGCCGCCGAC
>ERZ1740058.549-NODE-549-length-27010-cov-7.371916_pt1 | contig 27010 bp, 18 predicted proteins | sample MGYA00581745_ERZ1740058 | MGnify/ENA primary metagenome ERZ1740058 (study PRJEB43018, sample SAMN04849742) | marine metagenome | isolation source: floating plastic debris | place: Pacific Ocean | collected 2008-08-30 | study: EMG produced TPA metagenomics assembly... | reverse complement strand
ACCCAGGCCCCCAACCTAGACCCTCCACATTCCCAACCACACTCCACTCCACCACCACTCACCCCCACCCCACTCCCCCGCCTTCCTCCAATACACATCAGGCTCCACCTTCACCCCAAAAGGCGTCATCGTCACCCACGCCAATCTCATCCACAACAGCCAAATCATCTACACCTGCTTCAACAGCAGCCCCGACCACATCGGCGTTTCCTGGCTCCCCTTCCACCACGACATGGGCCTCATCGGCGGCGTCTTGCAAACCGTCTACGGCGGCGGCACAGTCGTCCTCATGTCTCCCGTCGCCTTCCTCCAAAAACCCATCCGCTGGCTCCAAGCCATCTCCACCTACCAGGCCGTCACCAGCGGCGGCCCCAACTTCGCCTACGCCCTCTGCACCCAAACCGTCAAGCCCGAACAGCTAGCCCCCCTCGGCCTCAGCCACTGGAGCCTCGCCTTCACCGGCGCTGAACCCATCCGCCCCGAAACCTTAGAGAAATTCAGCCAAACGTTTAGTCCCTGCGGCTTCGCCACCAGCACCTTCTACCCTTGCTACGGCATGGCCGAAACCACCCTCCTTGTTACTGGCGGCAGCAGAGCTGCCGAACCTGTTGTTTACAACGTTGACCGCAGCGCCCTAGAAAGAAACCAAATTGTTGCAAGTTCTAATACCCAAGAGAACAAATCCCTCATCGGCTGCGGTCACACCTGGCTAGGTCAAAAAGTAAGCATTGTTGACCCTGAAACCTCAGCGTTCTGTGAGCCCGGTAAAGTCGGCGAAATCTGGGTAAGCGGCGGCAGTATAGCCAAAGGCTATTGGCAAAGAGAACAACAAACAAAAGAAACCTTTCAAGCTTACATAGCAAACGGCAACGAGGGCAATAACGAAGGTCCATTCCTACGCACAGGCGACCTCGGCTTTCTCAAAGGCGAAGAACTATTCATCACCGGACGCCTAAAAGATGTCGTAATTATCCGAGGTCGAAACCACTACCCTCAAGACATTGAACTCACTGCTGAAAGCGCCCACGAAGCGCTGCAATCAAACGGATGTGCGGCCTTCTCTGTAGACGTAGGTTCTGCCGAACAGCTCGTGATCGTACAGGAGGTAAAGCGTCCATACCTTCGTAGCCTCAGCGAGGAAAAAGCCAAACAGGCGACTATTCTAGCAATTCGCAAAGCCATTTCAGAAGCACACGAGCTGCCGGTATACGCGGTTGTCCTCCTCAAGCCCGGTAGCCTACCCAAAACCTCCAGCGGTAAAGTTCAGCGCAAGCAGTGTCGTCGTACGTTCTTAGACGGAAGCCTAACAGCGGTTGCCCAATGGAAAAGAGAAATTCAGACCACACTCACTGAGCCCAATCAAAGCTTTGCTGTAAACCTTGCTGAGCTGAAAAGCGACCAGGCCAAAATCGAAGCCGTAGAAACCTGGCTCACCCAACGTATCGCCCAGCGAGTACAAATCTCTCCCACTGACATCAACCGTCAAGAGCCGCTTGCCAGCTACGGACTCAGCTCGCTTCAGGTGATCGAAATGTCCACCGAGCTAGAAGCCTGGCTCGGCCATCCCGTTCTCCCCACTATCGTCTACGATTTCCCCACCATCGAAGCCCTCGCCAATCAGCTAATCGTCGGCCAACGACCTTCCACCATCCCCAAAAATCAACAGAACAAACAACAAAATACTGCTTCCCAACACAAAAACACCGACGCAGAAATAGCCGTTGTCGGCATAGGCTGTCGCTTTCCTGGAGCACCTACCGTAGATGCATTTTGGAAACTGCTCCACGAAGGCCAGGACGCCATTACCGAAGTCCCCCTCTCCCGCTGGGACGTAGACGACACTCAGCTACTCGCCCAAAACAATAACAAAACGTCAGCCAGATGGGGCGGATTCCTCAAACAAATCGACCACTTCGACCCCAAATTCTTCGGTATCTCTCCTCGCGAAGCCACCCACATGGATCCCCAGCAGCGTCTTCTCCTAGAAGTCTGCTGGGAAACGCTAGAAAACGCAGGCATCGCAGCTGACCAGCTAGCAGGCACCCAATCCGGCATATTTCTCGGCATCAGCAACGGCGACTACTCCCGCCTGCAAGGCCCACAGCTCAACACAGACGTTTACTACGGCACCGGCAACGCCTTCAGCATCACCGCCAACAGACTCTCCTATCTCTTCAATTGGCATGGCCCCAGCTGCGCTATAGACACCGCCTGCTCATCTTCCCTGGTCGCCGTTCACCAAGCTTGCAACAGCTTACGCTCCGGCGAAAGCAACTTCGCCCTAGCTGGCGGTGTCAACCTCATCCTTAGCCCACAGCTCACCGTCACCTTCTCCCAGGCTCAAATGATGGCCGCCGATGGCCGCTGCAAAACCTTCGACGCTAGCGCCGACGGCTATGTTCGCAGCGAAGGCTGCGGCATTGTTGCCCTCAAAAGGCTTTCTGACGCACAGGCCGACGGCGACAACATCTTAGGCATTATCAAAGGCTCAGCCGTCAATCAAGACGGGCGTAGCAACGGCCTTACCGCGCCCAGCAGCCTGGCCCAACAAAACGTCATTCGCCAGGCTCTAAGTAACGCAGGCGTCAGCGCCACCGAAGTTGACTACATTGAAGCCCACGGCACTGGCACCTCTCTGGGCGACCCTATTGAAGTCAACGCACTCAAGGCTGTCTTCGATGAAACTGAGGAAACCAGAGAAGACAATCGGCCCTGTTGGCTCGGCTCGGTAAAAACCAACATCGGTCATCTAGAACCTGCCGCAGGTATCGCTGGACTCATCAAAGTATTGCTGTCTCTACAGCACCAAAAGATTCCTCCTCACTTGCATCTAGAAACCATTAATCCATATATTCAAATCGAAGCGTCACCGCTCCAGATTCCAACAGAACAACAAAGTTGGCCAGCAGGTAAGAAAACACGAATCGCCGGAGTTAGCTCATTTGGCTTTGGCGGAACCAACGCTCATGTTGTTGTGGCAGACTTCAATAAAGCTAAAGCTACAGAAGAAAAAGATAGTTCGTTATCACTCAGTCCGCAATCCCTCCATTTACTAGCGCTCTCAGCAAAAAGCGAAGCAGCGCTTCAGGCGCTTACACAGCGCTATCAAGACTGGCTCATAGCAAAAGAGTCTACTGAGATTGCAGACATCTGTCATGTCGCCAATACTGGGCGATCGCACTTCAACCATCGCCTAGCCATCACCACTGCATCGGTAACCCAGCTGCAAACCCAGCTTCAGTGCATCATTGAAAATACCAGCGTCTCAGGTGTCAGCACAGGTCAGGCAACCAACCAAAAGCCACCCAAAATCGCCTTCCTCTTCACTGGCCAAGGCGCTCAATACTTCGAGATGGGTAAAGAACTCTACACAACCCAGCCCACCTTTCGCACCGAACTCGACCGCTGCGCCGAAATCCTCAGCAATCACAATATTAATCTCATCAAAGTTCTCTATCAAGAAAACAACAGCGCGCTTGACCAAACCGTCTATACCCAACCAGCACTCTTCGCGATCGAATATGCTCTAGCGCAGCTCTGGCAATCCTGGGGAATCACGCTAGATAGCGCACTGGGCCACAGCGTCGGTGAATATGCCGCCGCCTGTATCGCCGGCGTTTTTAGCCTAAAAGACGGACTAAAACTCATCGCTGAACGCGCCCGCCTCATGCAGTCACTACCCCCAGGTGGTGCGATGCTGTCCTTACTAGCAACCCAATCCCAGACCGAAAGCTGGATTAAACCCTACGCAGAAAAAGTAAGCATAGCAGCCATCAACGGCCCTAACAGCATTGTTATTTCTGGCGAAAGCGAAGCGCTCAAAGAAATCTCAGCACTGCTCAAAGAACAAGGCATCAAACACAAGCCGCTCACCGTTTCTCATGCCTTCCATTCACAGCTGATGGACCCCATACTAGCGACCTTCAAAACCACCGCCAAACAAATCACCTACAGCCAGCCCAATCTACCGTTCATCTCCTGCCTCACGGGCGAAACCATCAGCGCAGAAATCGCCACCGCCGACTACTGGACCCGCCACATTCAACAGCCAGTTAAGTTCTCACAAGGAATCACCACCTTAGCAAAACAAGGCAATATCCTCTTCCTCGAAATCGGCCCCAAACCGCTCCTACTCGGCATGGCCAAACAGTGCCTTCCGACCAACAACAAAACCACCTACCTACCCAGCCTGCGCCCCAGCCCTCAGCAAGAAAAAGAAAACGAACAAGGAGACTGGCAGCAAATCCTCTCCAGCCTTAGTCATCTCTACACCAAAGGCTTCAACATAAACTGGAAAAACGTTTCCACAACCCATCCACACACAACACTTCTCCTACCAACCTACCCCTTCCAACGCCAGCGCTACTGGATAGAACCCGCATCCATCTCTCACTCCTCCAACTCGCCCAACACCACGGTCGCCGAGAAGCTGCTGCCCAGGTCGTGCCCGCCGTGCCAAGACGCCCTCCACTCCCCCACTCCCCCACTCCCCCACTCTCCACCCTCTCCTCGGCCAACAAATTCCCTCCCCCGTCTCTCCCACTCAGTTCCAAACCCAAATCAGCACCCAATACCCCACCTACCTCACCGACCACCGCGTCTTTGGTCAGGCCATCCTACCTGCAACCGCCTACCTAGAAATCGCCCTTTCCGCTGGCGCTACAACGAAGCGATCGCACCAACAAATCACCCTAAAAAACATCTCTATTCAACGAGGCTTAATCTTAAAAGAGCAGGAAAACGCTACCCTTCAAACAGTTCTAACCAAAAAAGAAGACAACGCCCAACAGTTTCAAATATTTAGCCAGGACACTTCAAACCCGGACGAAGCAAATTCACAATGGATATGTCATGCAATTGGTACGCTCCAAACCTCAGAAGACAGCATTCCTGCACCGATTGATTTAGAAGCTTGTAAAGCTAACTTTCTCCAAACCGTACCGGTCCAAACCCATTATCAGAAATTACGCGATCGCGGCCTAGAATACGGCCCAGATTTCCAAGCAATTCAACAGCTCTGGGCTGCCCCCAACCAAGCACTAGGAGAAATCATTCTCCCCGAAACTCTAAGCATCAGCGGCTACCAGCTTCACCCCGTACTACTAGACGCCTGCTTCCAAACGCTCGCTGCCGCCATAGGCGAAACCAAACTCGCAGCACACACCTACTTACCCTCAGGTATAGAACAGCTATCAATCTACGCACCCATCAGTAACCGAGTGTGGACAATCGGCTCAATTACTCCACCCGAACGCGCAGACGAAAAACAGCTGCTAGGAAACATTCAACTCCTTGATGAAACTGGCGCTATCCTAGCTGAAATAACAGGTTTAATACTCAAACGAACCAGTCAAGAGCTGCTCCTCCGCTTTCTACAGCCAGAAGTACCACCCGCACTTTATAGTCTCACCTGGAAAAAATCTCCACTCATCGCCCCCCCCGCGCCCATCCTGCCACCAGATCCTGAAAGCTGGCTACTGTTCATTCCTTCTAAAGCAAATCAACGCGAGCACCGGTTCGGAACTCAACTCACCCACCAGCTTCAACAGCAAGGCCACAACTGTATTGTGGTCTCTCCAGGTAAAACCTACCAACAGACAGACGAACAGCACTACCAGCTCAACCCTACAAACCCCGAAGATTTCCACCAGCTAATTCAATCTGTTACCAGCAGATCCATTCCCCTAAAAGGCGTTGTTCATCTGTGGGGGATGGCCCAATCCGACAACACCTGTGCCAGCACACTGCATCTAGTCCAAGCACTCAGCAAATCCCGCACAAACTCCAGCCTATGGCTGATTACCCGAGACACTCAAACCACAGAAACAGAAACAACAGCGTCCGACTTCGACTCCATTCACGCATCTACCCTATGGGGCTTAGGCCGAGTCATAGCCCTAGAGCACCCCGAACTAAACTGCCGCAGAATTGATCTAGAAAGTACAGAAAACCAGCCAATACAACAGATTATTCAGGAACTCATAACCCCGGATACAGAAGACCAAATCGCTTACCGTCAAGGCGATCGCCACATCGTTCGCCTCACCCCCTATGCCTCCATCCCCCATTCCCCCACGCTCCCCTTCCCTCTCAGCCAATCCTTCCAACTAAAACTCACAGACTACGGCCTCATCGACAACCTGCAGCTACAACCCACTCAGCGCCAATCACCCGCCCCCCACGACGTAGAAATTCAGGTCGCCGCCGCTGGCCTCAACTTCCGCGACGTCCTCAACGTCCTCGGCCTCCTCAAAGACTACTACGCCGAAAATCTCGGCATCACCCATGCTAATCAGCTCACCTTTGGCTTTGAATGTGCCGGAACCATCGTTGCCAAGGGCAGCAAAGTCTCTCATCTAAATATCGGCGACGACGTCATCGCCACCATGCTCACCAACGGCGTCAGCCGCTTCGTCACCACCCGCTCAGAATTCGTCATTCCCAAACCCACCCACATCAGCTTCGCTGAAGCCGCCACCCTTCCCCTCGCCTTCCTCACCGCTTACTATGGCCTGCACCATCTGGCCAAACTCCAGCCTGGCGACAAAGTTCTCATTCACGCAGCCGCAGGCGGCGTTGGCCAAGCCGCCGTCCAAATCGCTCAAGCCACAGGCGCAGAAATCTTCGCCACCGCCAGCCCAGCAAAATGGGACTTCCTCAAAGCCCAAGGCATCACCCACATTATAAACTCTCGCAATCTAGACTTCGCTGCTGAAGTCATGGAGATCACAGAAGGCAAAGGAGTAGACGTTGTTCTTAATAGCTTAAATGGTGAATACATCGATAAAAGCTTCGAATCACTCTCGCCCAACGGTCGCTTTGTTGAACTTGGCAAAATCGGTATTTGGCAGGCTGAAAAAGTCCAAAAAAGCTACCCAAATGCGCAATACTTTCCATTTGACTTAGGCGAAGTTACCAAGGCAAACCCCGCAATAATTCAAAGCCTGTGGATAGAGCTAGGAGAACACTTCAATCAAAATCACTTTCACCCTCTGCCCATCAAAACCTTTCCAATTCAAAACAGTACCCAAGCTTTCCGACATATGCAGCAGGCGAAGCATATCGGCAAAGTTGTACTAACGCTTCCACCAGACATCGGAAACAAATCTGTTGCAATCAACAGCAACAGCAGCTATCTCATTACAGGTGGCTTGGGTGCACTGGGCCTACAGGTTGCTCAGTGGATTGTGTCAAAAGGTGGAAAGCATGTGATATTGATGGGAAGAAGTGAGCCTTCTGAAAGGGCTGAGAGAGCGATCGCACAACTTCAATCCACAGGCGCAAACGTTTCCATTCACCTTGGCGATATATCCAACAAACCAGCCGTAGAAGACATCATTCAACAGCTCACCGCAGAAAACACGCCACCGCTAAAAGGCATCATCCATGCTGCCGGCGTTATAGACGACGCTCTGCTCTCTCAGCTCTCCTGGAGTCAATTTGAAAAAGTAATGGCCCCCAAAGTAGCAGGTACCTGGCACCTGCACCAGCTCACCCAGTCACACCCCTTAGACTTTTTCATCTGTTTCTCCTCCATCGCCTCCCTAATCGGCTCGCCTGGCCAAGGGAACTACGCCGCCGCCAATGCCTTTATGGACGCCCTCATGTCTCGCCGCAGATCAATCGGCCTACCTGGCCTCAGCATCAACTGGGGTCCTTGGGGAGATACTGGCGAAAGTGCCGGTATGGCCGCTCGGCTAGATGCCAGCACGCAAGATCGAATGCGTGCTCGGGGCGTAAATCCGCTCACCCCAGAACAAGCCTTCAAACTCTTAGATGAAATACTTATCGACTCGTTAAATCAACCTATCGCACAGGTTGGCGCCTTCTCTGTTGACTGGCCAAAGTTCACAGCGCAGCTACCGCCAGGCGTATCTTTACCTGTTTTAGAAGACTTTCAGTCAACAGTAGTGGACGGTTTGCAAAACGATCGCCTTCAAGGCCTAGAGAAATTAAAGCAGGTGCCCATCAGCGAACGGCGGCAAAGCCTAATGCTACATATCCAAAGCGAAATCGCAGATGTATTGGGCTATGACTCGCCTGAGGAAATTGCCCTAGACCAGCCCCTCGGAGACCTCGGCGTAGACTCTCTCATGGCCGTCGAACTCGCCAACCAGCTAGAATACAACCTCGGGCCCACGATTCCAGCTAGTTTCCTCTTCGAGCATCCCACTTTAGAAGGCCTAGTCAGTTACCTGATAGAACAAATGACAGAAGTTGAGTTTGCCAGCAAAGAAAAGCAGTGAAGCAAACTAGAAACTCCGCTAAGCTCGCATCTCTCCATCAGCGCTCACAAACCAAACAAACTCTCTAACCGCTTGCGAATCCAACCGACCGGATTCTGATTATATTCTTCTGGATTGAGTAGCCCTAGCGCGCTCAGCTGCCGCCCCTGCTGCGAAAGCTCTTCTTTATGTCGGCCCATCTCTTCGACAATCACATCATACAGATGAGGCTGATCGTTCAGGAGCTGCTTAAACCCTTTAGGACTCAGTGCAAACAGCGTTGTTTGTTCTAGCGCTGTGACCGTCACAGTGCGAGGAACATTTAGCATCAGTGAAAACTCACCCACAAACTGCCCTGCTTTTATCACGGTAGTCATGCCCGTTTCCTTCAAGGCATAACCTACAGAGCCAGAGAGAATAATATAAAACGCATTGCCAGGGTCGCCTTCTCGATACAAAACATGTGAAGTTTCTAGTCGCTGCCGCCGACCAATTTCCACCAGCTTACGAATCTCCAAATCACTGCATTGATTAAAGTAAGGTAGCTGTCTGATCAAATCTTTTACAGGCATCGGCTTGGTCGATGTATCCAGGTTGCTATCGTAAGACTGTTGCAAAAACGCCTGCTCGGAGTATTCTTGAGGCTCAGCATTAATCACAACGTTAGGATTGCGATTCCAAACGTCAAGCCGAGGTGAGGCAAGCCTGATACCGTGCTGTTTCAAGTTTTGCCGCACAATAAAGTTGAGCGAACTTTCGGTTTTAAACTTTTGATCAACGTGATTTGTCCACACCCAAAGCGCAAAATCCAGTGAGCTAGGTCCTATATTCTTAAAATACACTTCCGGCGTTCGCTCAGAAGACACGGTCTCTTCTAAATAAGCAGAGTCCATCAAAACCTCAATCACTAGCAGCGGGTCGCTCCCATGAGAGACGCTCACTGGAATAGATACCCATCCTTTTTTGTTTAAGTAGGTCCAATTAACAATCCGATTGCTCACCAAATCACTGTTAGGCATAACAATGTGCCTTTCTGTCACGGTACGAATCACGGTAGACCGTAGCGAAATCTCAGTAATGTGACCAAGTAAGTCATCAATCTCGATAAAGTCTCCTACTTTTAGCTTTTGCTCAACCAGCAAAGTCAGTCCGCTAATAAAGTTTTTCGTAATCTCTTGTAGGCCAAATCCTATGCCAATGCCCAAGCTACCAGCCACAACTGCAAGAGACGCAAAATTAACCCCCGTCGCCTGCAACAGCACAACGCAAAGCAGCGCCCCTAACAGATAGCTAGCGATCGCCGCAGCAGATTCACGCGTTCCTTGCCCCCAACCCAGCCGGCTAAGCAGTTTACGAGATAAAAACCGCTTCAGCCACAGCGAGACTAGCAGGGCAATGAGCAAGATAAGAAGAAATTGAGCGATCGCACTTAAAGAAATCGTCGAGTTACCCAGCTCAAACAGAGGAGAAGAGAACTTCGAATGAAGCTGCCTGAAAAAATTGAACATAGATAACCGGCCTTGTAGATTCCTCTATAAACTAGTCAAAAAGAATCTAGCGAAAGCGGCGTATCTTTCCAGGTCAATCCATAGGGCTCCTGCGTCAAGTGCTGCGCCCCAGCTGCTTGCAGATAAGGACGATAATCTTCATTATTCGCTAAGTGCACCTGAAAAAACGCCGTATTCAGCATCTGGTGATAGCCTTCAGCAATGGGTCTAATAGCGTCCCAATCGCTCACATCCTGATTAGTCAGGCGATTGAGCACCTCTAACGTAATTCTGGCATGAGGCAACCCCGCCGTTACCGCCAAATAGCGATCTTCGTCAGCCGCATTACTCAGCCAAGAAAACGCGGGCAGCTGCTCCACCACAAAAGGCGTCAAAATATCTTTATCCGTCGCCTCCCACAGCACCGGCCCCTCTACTTCAGCCATTCCCTCCGGCCCATACAGGCTGCGACTAAAAGGAACAAACGCATAAATCGCCTGCACTCGGTCATCTTTTAACTCAGCGGCTTCAATGGCCCCCTCTGGTAGCTCTAACGCTCGGCACTGATACAGCAGCGAAATATTAAACAGACTAGAGCGCGTATCGCACGACTGTTGTAAATAGGCCAAATCAACCTGCGCCCCAGCCAGTGCCAGCGCCGTAGTTCCCCCAAAAGAATAGCCAAAAACACCTGCCTGCTCCGGATTTAGTCGATTACTAAATCGCTCTGCGTTCAGCCGCGTCAGCTCATCCAAAATAAAGCTGACGTCTAAAGGCCGATCAATATACTCCCCTGGCTCAAAGTTCTCAGATTCAAACCCCAGATAGAACGCCTGCAGCCGCTCCCGATCGCTCCCCGGATGATCGGGGAGCGCTACTGCAAACCCATGAGAAGCCAAATGCCGAGCAAGATCAGTAAAGCGATCGCGCCTCGCCCCCAGCCCGTTAGAAACCACAATTACCGGCACATCAGACGCTTCCTCTCCTGGCAAAGCCTCCGGCAAATACAAATCCATCGGAATCGTGCGATCGCGTCCCTCATCATAAAGCGTCAGCGTCTCCGCAGAAACCTCACTATCTCCCGGCAGCCGAGGGTCTGGTAACTGACTAAAATCCACAGATGGCGATGCTTCAGCGGCACTCGCTGTCTCAGCCGCTAGCTGCTCAACTGCCTGTTGCGTCTCCCCTAACAGATTTCCGTAATCTTCCGCCAGTGCCAGCGCATCGCCAATATTTATCCGCATCTCCGAAGGAAAATGCTCCAAAAAGCTCAGCATCGATAGCCCGTCTGGGTCTGCTGCTGCCAGTGTCAGCGCCGCCCGCAAAGCCTTATAGCCATTCTGACCAGAGCCTGTCTGAATCAAGTCCCCCACAGCGGTTAGCAGCTGCTCACCAGAGCGCGTATAAGAAAAGCGATTGGCTAGCACCGGATCAAGGTCATACTCCGCTTGCAGTGCAGCTTGAAATTGCGCTGCCCGATCGGTCCCTAGCCGGGAAACCAGCGTCGCCAAATCACCGTCTGCCTCCCCCGTTTCAGAGAACGTCGTCAGCGCTTCTTGAGTAATCAAAAGCTCGTACAAACCGTATCGCAGGCGGATTTGCTCAGCTGACGCTGCAGGCACTGCAATTGCCCCACCCAGCAGCAGGCTAGCGCCCAGCATCCCCAAGCCTAACCAAGAGCGCTGACGCCCCAGAGCAAACAGCCGGCTTTGAATGTTTTTTACGAGCTGAAACATGGGACCTGAATGGGTTACGCTTCGATAAATCATCATACACAACTCTTTTACGGGGCTCGGCCATGGTGAAACTTTCGCGGCGTAGCAAACGCCGTCTACAAGCCTTTTTTACAGCTATAGCAGGCGCGTACTTGCTATTCTGCCTAACGCTTTGGCACTACCAGGCCAAGCTTATATTTTTTCCCGATCCCACCATCAGAAACACACCTGCCAATCTAGGACTACTCTACGAAGAGGTTTGGCTACCGACCGGGAAAGGGACTCAAAAAGGGATACTCCACGGCTGGTGGGTCCCAACCATTAACCACAACGCACGGACAATTCTGTACTTACATGGCAACGGCAGCAACATCGGAGACCTGATATTCCGCGCATTGCAATTTCACCACTGGGGCTACAACATCCTAATGATTGATTACCGAGGCTACGGACTAAGTTCCGGGCCTTTTCCCAGTGAACAGCGCGTGTACGAAGATGCTGAAACCGCCTGGCGCTACTTAAGAACGCAAAAGCAAATAGTAGGCAACAACATCATCATCTATGGCCGCTCTCTAGGAGGCGCGATCGCACTCAACCTGGCCACTCACCATCCCAACGCCGCAGGTGCCATCATCGAAGCCTCCTTTACCTCCATGAAGGCCATGGTGAAGCACACATACCCCCACCTGCCGATCCCCATAGACTGGATCCTTGAGCATAAGTTTGAGTCCATACAGAAAGTGCGATCGCTCTACCTGCCTCTTCTCTTTATTCATGGCACCGCCGACGCCATCATTCCACCACCTATGAGCCAAACCCTCCATAACACGGCCCCAAAAAGCAGCTTCAAAAAGCTGGTCTGGATTCAACATGGCGACCATAACAACTTGCCCACCGTCGGAGGCGATCGCTACCGAGACGCAATTCGAAGCTTTGTAGAAAGCGTAACCGAGAACGATATGCTAGGTAGCTGACCCAACCCTTTCGGTTTGCCCATGCAAGAGTCAAAAACAGCTTCCAAGGCCGCTAGTCCTTCAGGGATTAGCACTTCGCAGGTCCGCCTCTGGAGCTGGATAGTTGGAGTACTTATCGGACTCGGCATTGTCTTTCGAGTCACCAATCTGGCACAGCCTGTCTACTGGGTAGACGAAGTAGCCACCACCATGCGAGTGTCTGGCTACACCCACGCTGAAGTACGCGCACAGGTCGCCACTGCGCAGCCGCTAAGCACAGCAGAGCTACAAAACTTTCAAACGATCAGATCGGACAAACCCCTCAGCGATCTTTCTCGCGTGCTCTCGCAGAGCCCCGAACATGCTCCTCTTTACTTCATCTTGGCAAGATTTTGGGCGGCGCTGTTTGGCACTTCTCCCACAGCCATGCGCAGTTTGCCTGTGCTATTTAGCTTGTTAGGTTTACCTGCCATATATCAGTTCTGTAAGAGCCTGTTTTTCAAAGACAAGACCGTACAGTCCAGTCATTTACCTGAAGTCAAACCAGCTCAGCGAAGTCGCCTAATAGGCAAAAGCGCTATGGGCCTGCTAGCCATTTCTCCTTTCTTTGTTGCCTACGCTCAAGAAGCTCGCCCTTACAGCCTTTGGATATTGTTACTGCTAATAACAAATCACTATTTATGGCAATCGTTACACACTCACAAATGGCAACACTGGCTAGCCTACACTTTCACGCTCATCCTCACCCTGTACACCTCTTTACTCACAGTCCTCATTGTTATCGGCCAAACCCTCGCGGTAATCACCTTCACTCGCCGGATCAAATCATCTAGTCTTCTCACCTATCTAGCCACCACCGCTGCCGCCCTAATAGCGCTTCTCCCCTGGTGCTATATCGTCCTCACCCACTGGCAAACCCTTCAAACCAATACCGCCTGGATGACCATGCCCGCCAGCATCTGGGCCACTTTTGGCACCTGGTTTTACAGTCTTGCTGTACTGTTATTTGACGTTCCCGTAGCCCAAATGCCGCTGATCTTTGGCCTACAGGTCATCATTGCAACAACAACGCTTGCGCTCATAGGCTACGCCACCTACGTTCTTGTTCGCCAGACCTCTCAACCCGTCTGGCTATTTACGCTTGCTAGTTCACTAGCCATTCCCTTCTCACTGCTAGCTATCGATCTGCTCCGCAATGGGCAAGCCGCCGCGACGCCACGCTATCTCATGCCCACCCATCTTGGCATTCTCATTATGCTGGCTTACTGGCTGCGCGGTGGTCTATTCTCCAATTCTATAAAGCGTCGGGCGGCGCTCTCCTTTCTACTTGTTATGGGCCTTGTCTCTTGCCTTATTACCCAGCCCTCGCCTTACCTCAAAAGCCGCAATCTTAGCAACGCAGACCTTACAGCCCTATTAAATGCAGAATCTGCCCCTCAACTCATCACCACTCCTCACTACATTCAAGACCTGATCTCTCTGAGCTATCAGCTAGAACCAGATATCACCTTCTACGTTCTCCCAGAAGAAAACGCATCGCCCCAAACAGTTCTCACTGAAAAGATAAACCCTCAGCGGCCAACCTTCTTATTCGCACCATCTGCAGCCATGCAAAAGATAGTTAAAGATCAACAGCTAGGACAGCTGCAGTCTGTGTATCAACCGCCACCGCTGATCTCAGGCGGATTTGCGCTAACGCTGTGGGAAATACGAAATGAGAAGTAACCGGTAGAAAGCAAAAAATTAGAAGATGAAAAATTAGAAGGTGAAAAGTAAAAGATAATATCCAGAGAATTCCTAATGAAAATTGCCATCATCAGCTCCGGATTCTACCCTGTCATCGACGGTGTCACCGTCTCTCTCTACCAGCGCGTTCGCGTTCTCTCTCAGCTAGGTCACCAGGTTCTGATTCTCTGCCCCGACTATCAGCCGCTCGCCGCCATCTACCCTCACTGGCAAGACTATCAAGGAAAAATCCTCCCCGGGATCTACGTCGTCAGCCTACCGAGCGAACCCTTTATGGGCGTAGACTTCGAACGTAATCTAAGTAGAAAAGCCAATCGATACATTCAACAAGAATTAGAAAAATTCCAGCCAGACGTCGTCCATGTAGACGAGCCCGATCGAATCTTTCTTGGCACACTAACTGCACCCGGGGTTGCCTACGCAAAGGCTCACAGCATTCCTTGCGTCGGTTTTTACCACACTAACTTCATCGACTATATCGAAGACTTTTTGCCCCTACCGTCATTCTGCATAGTATGTCTTCAATGGCTCTCAATGCTCTTCATTCGCCCAGTCTTTCATGCCTACAATGTTATTCTCACGGCAAGCCCCACAACACAGCAGCGATTGCAGCAGCTGCGGGTAAAAAATACGGTGTGCGATCGCTATCTCGGTGTAGATATAACAGCCTTCAAAGCTCAAAAACCTACGCCCGATTTCTTCAGAAAAACCTACGCCATCAACAATATTAGCAGCAGAATAAAACTTACCTTTCTAGGAAGACTCACCCCCGACAAAGGCTGGAAATTTACGCTAAAAGCGCTTTCAAAGTGGGCAAACAATCCCAACAGTGCTCCATACCTCAACCAGGTCACATTCATCATTGCGGGCGAAGGAGACATGCAGCCAGAAATTGAAACAGGGCTCAGCGCGCTAGGTCTCAGCGCTCACTTCCTGGGTCGCATTCCACCCCCAGCAGTCCCCGCCTTACTCACAAACAGCGACATTCACATCACAACCTCAGAAAAAGAAACGCTTGGCCTAACCGTTCTAGAATCATTAGCAGCAGGCACACCCGTCATTGCACCCAAAGCAGGCGGCGTAGTTACCCACATCCGCACAGGAATAAACGGGCTGCTATACGAACCGCAAAATCTAGATAGCTTTAGTCAGGCGCTCACGCAGCTAGTTGCAGATAGAACAGTCCGGCAAGCAATGGGCAAACAAGGACAACAAGATGTGGAAGCCTACGACTGGCATCAGGCAGTCGCAAAGCTAATTGGCACTTGGGCCTCACTTAAAACTTAGCCATCTGAAAATAGCAGCATCAACAATCGCCTCAGAAACAGAACTCGTCGCTATTTCTTCTAGTCTACTGGTGCAGCTTGCAGGCCAGCTCGCTGCCCAACAGATCGTCCCAATGTATGGAGTCATCTAGCGCAACTGGGGAAGGTGAGACGTTCCAAATGCGATCGCAATACTCCTGAATAGAGCGGTCAGAAGAAAAGCGCCCCATACGTACCGCGTTAAGAATCGACATGCGCGTCCATTGAGACGGGTCACGATAAGCTTCACCCACCTGCTGCTGACAATCTACATAGGCCTGATAGTCTGCCAACAGCATAAAGGGATCCTGGTGCAATAGCTTGTCGAGCAGCGGCTTAAATAAAGTCGTATCGCCTTGAGAGAAATGCCCTGATGCAATCAAGTCGATGGCATCTTTGAGCTGAGAATTGCTTTGGTAATAATCCCACGGGCTGTAGCCTTCAAACTTCAGCTTACTAACCTCATCAGCCGTCATTCCAAACAAGAAGAAATTCTCTGATCCAACAGCCTCTCGAATCTCCACATTTGCCCCGTCTAGCGTACCAATAGTCAACGCACCATTCATGGCAAACTTCATGTTGCCAGTACCCGAGGCCTCTTTTCCTGCTGTCGAAATTTGCTCAGAAAGATCAGACGCTGGATAGATCCGCTGAGAGGTGGTCACATTGTAATTGGGTAAGAAAATGACCTTCATCTGGTTATGCAGATCAGGGTCTTTGTTAATCATCTCGCCAACTGCGGTTATCAGCTTAATCATTAGCTTGGCCATATGATAGCCAGGAGCCGCCTTCCCAGCAAAGATGAAAGTGCGAGGGGTCATCTCCATCTGCGGATTTTGTTTTAGCTGGCTGTAGAGCGTCACAATATTTAGCGCATTCAGATGCTGACGCTTATACTCGTGAATCCGCTTCACCTGCACGTCAAAGAGAGAAGCCGGATCGACCAAAATGCCATACTGCTTGTGTATACGATTGGCCATATCTCGCTTGGCGGCTTGCTTAATCTCGCGCCACTCTGATTGAAAAGCAGCATCGTTGGCTAAGGGCTCAAGCTGCTTGATCTCTTCTAGGTTCCTTAACCAGCCAGCACCAATTCGCTCAGTGACAGCCTCGGTCAGGCGAGCGTTGCTCAAGGCGATCCATCGGCGAGGCGTTACCCCATTGGTAACATTGCTAAACTTCTCTGGAAACAGCTCGTAGAAGTCTTTGAGAACAGTTTGCTTGAGCAATTCACTGTGCAGCTCTGCAACACCGTTAATGGTATGGCTACTGACACAGGCTAAGTTCGCCATTCGGACATAGCGTTCACCACTCTCATCGATCAAAGAGAGCCGCTCCAGCCGCGCGGTATCCTTCGGAAATCGCATTCTCACGAGGTCTAAGAATCGAGCATTAATCTCGTAGATGATTTCTAAATGGCGTGGCAGCAAATTGCCGAACAGTCCTACAGGCCATTTTTCTAAAGCCTCTGGCAACAAAGTGTGATTGGTATAAGCCAGCGTCTTTTGGGTGATTTCCCAAGACAAGGACCATTCCAATCCGTACTCATCTACCAGTAAGCGCATCAGCTCTACAGCAGCGATCGCAGGATGGGTATCGTTCAGCTGAATCGCAAATTTCTCATGAAACTGCTCGACAGGAATATCTTGGCCGGCCAAAATCCGGAACATGTCTTGCAGCGAACAAGACACAAAGAAAAACTGCTGCTCCAAACGTAGCTGCTTGCCCGCTACCGTTTCATCGTTGGGATACAGCACTTTTGTAATGTTTTCGGAAGAGACCTTCGCTTCAACCGCACCGTAATAATTTCCTTGATTGAAAACATCAAAGTCAAAAGACTCAATCGCCTCCGCTTTCCACAGGCGCAGCGTGTTTGCCGTATTCACTTGATATCCCAAAATCGGTGTGTCGTAAGGGATACCCAGTACTCTTTTCTCAGGCAACCACCGAACATGAAAGTCACCTTGATTGTCGTGATAGGCCTCAGTGCGCCCACCAAACTTCACCTCAGTTGCCCACTCAGGTCGCACCACCTCCCAAGGATTGCCGTACCTGAGCCATTTATCTGTTCGTTCTACCTGCCAGCCCTGACAAATATCTTGTTCAAAAATACCAAATTCGTAGCGGATACCGTAGCCCAGTGAGGCAACTTCCGAAGTCGCCATAGATTCGATGTAACAAGCCGCTAATCTCCCCAGTCCTCCATTCCCTAAACCGTGTGCATCCTCTTGAGACATCAGCGCTTCATAATCTAACCCCAGCTCCTCCATCGCCTGCTTTACTTGATCGTAAATCCCCATATTGATCAAGTTATTGCCTAGGTGTGGCCCCATCAAAAACTCAGCAGAGAGATAGCACACCGTACGAGAACGATCATACGTGTAGCTCTCTGCGGTACCATTCCACCGGTACAGCATTCGGTCTCGTACCAGGTAGGCCAGCGCCATATAGTAATCATGCTTGGTTGCCAGGGCAACGGGCTTTCCTTGCACAAAAAATAGATTGTCTAAGAACGCTTGCTTTAGCGCACCGACACTCATCCCTGTGTGATGCGCAGAAGAGTCGGTCATCGCTTTTGTAGGCTCTGTCTGCTTCGTAGGCTCTGTCTGCAAAGGAGAATTCATAGTGGCTTAATTTGAGCGGCTTAATTTGAGCGGCTTAATTTGATTCCAACTGGGGGTACGATGCCGGAGAGACATCAATAAATTAGGCCTGCTATCACTCACCCCATGAAACAAAATCTTTGTCAGTCGTTCTGTGAGCTAAGGTACGTTTTAATACCAGCTTAATATCAAAAAAGTCTTCTTTCTCTCTTTCTGGCATAATTCCCTGACGCGGTTCTATAGGCTGTTAGGTTAACAATTACGTGGTCAGCCAGCACAGGCACTGCTCAAGTAAATAAAAGTGATACTCTTATGGTGAGTGCTGGCTATCTTATAGCCACTATCATGAAATCTTTTGTTGCAACTACTAAAATTGCGCGTCCGCCAGAAGCGATCTGGGCTGTGCTGACAGATGCGACTAGCTACTCAGGCTGGGCAACTGGAGTTCATCGTCTAGAAGGGAAAATTGAGAATGGTACAGTCTTGAGACTGTTCACGGTGTCTAAACCTGAACGCCCAATGAAACTTAGGGTCAGTCATCTAGAAAGCCCTAAAACGTTTACCCTTAGCGGTGGTTTGCCGCTCAATCTCTTTAGAGGCGATCGCACGGTTACCTTAACGCCTCAGCCCGACGGCACGACCGAGTTCAAAATGAGCGAACGGTTTAGCGGAGTCCTCTCTCCCATCATGAATCGCATGATTCCCGACCTCACAGACTCGTTTCAGGAATATGCTGAGGCTCTCAAGCAAAAGTGCGAGGGCTGAAAGCACGCTCGTCTCAGAAAGGTCTTGAGTAAGCAGGACGCTGAGACATTAATATACAAGACATTAATATAACTGTTACCGTTACTAAGCAGACTGCTGTATCTTTCTATTTTTTCTATTCGTTCACGTTAAGAACAAAGAACGTATCACCCTCTCACAGATCGTAAAAGCGGGCTTCCTTAATACTTAAGGAAGCCCGCTTACACACCGATCAAACAAAATCAAACGACAGTCTTGCCGGCTAGAAGCGGTAGCCCAAGCCCGCTACAAAGTCTACGCTCTGGTCATCGAATGGGAGGTAGTTCACAGAACCATTGATGGCGTAGCGTCGGCCTAGCTGGTAGTCAGCACCCGCAGTGGCCACAAACTGTAGCTCAGTCTCATCGCCAGTAGTGACGCCCGCACCCGCACCGACAAACGGCTGTAGTTTGCCACCGTTGGCACTGTTGAAGTCATAGGTAACCGGCGCAAGCACGGCGATATCACGCTCACCGTTATCATCTTCGTTCACTGCCGCAATGACGCCAGGGCGAACAGAAAAGCGATTTGAGAGGGCGTACTTACCGTTGAGCGCTGCGCCTTCGTTGCTACCCGCAAAGCCGATGTAATTGCCGCCTGCGATGCGCTGACCAAAATATCTAGCATCAGGGTTCTGGGCAGCTCGCTCGCTACGCTGCGCTAGTATAGCCGGTCCGTTAGTCGGGCGATCGCCCGCAGGATTAGCCTGAGCCGGTGAGACAAGAGCTACTAGAGAAAGCGCAGACAGAGAGAGCAAACAAACAACTTTACCTTTCATAGAACAAATTCCTTAGTGAATAACCTGAAACAAAGTAAAAGAACAAAGACAGACAGACAGACAGACAGACAGACAGGCAGCTTCTTGCTTGAAGCTGATAGTCATGAGTATGCGACCTGTGCCAATCGATGTAATTCTGCTAGCAGCCACTTCTTAGAGTGGTCGCTGTAGACCCAGTAGATAGGGCAATCAAACAAAGGAATCCATCGTTATCTGACTGTGCCAGATAGAGCAACTATCAACCTACAGCGATCAACTTAGTAGAGCAAGCTCATATGTCTAACATGTCTACCGCCTTTACGAACAAACGAGCAGCATAGGTGACGACGCCACCTCAACTCTGAAATCAAAGAACGGCAAGATTCAACCCAGATGAGGGTTAGCTTCAGAATTATTCTCAAAGATCTTCTCAGAAGTGCTGCGCTCAGATTTCTGTATAGAATGCTGGCTATCTATGAATCGTGATAAATGACGCTCCGAGACAACTTGCTCTGGATCGATACGCTCAAAGGTAGGGGGTATCCAAACTCGGATCACTAACAAAGCCCCAAGGACTAATAAAAAAGCACAGGCAACTAGCACTTGAGCCCATGGCGTTTCTAGTACGCCCCTCACAATGATTTCTCTCAAAACGGAGACGATAGAAACTTCGACCGCAACCCCAATAGAAACCCGGTGCTCTTTGAGGTAAATAATGAGCAGACGAAACAGCTCTACTAAAATCAGCAAAAACAAAATATCCGAGGTAACAAGCTGGAAATTAAGAGGTGGCAATAGCGATAGAGCCATCTCTCTCAGCTGCAAAATCATAAAGCTGAACAGCCCAATACATAGACAAATGACGATAAAGTCTTGGACGACTTCAAGCAATCGAATGACATAGCGACTACTGAGCCAGCGATACCAGGGCAAAGACGACGGTTGAGGAGCACCCATAAAGGTTACCTAATAGATTGAGCATGGTTTTGGGATATCAATAGGCTAGAAGTATGAAAAGGTTCATTCATGTCGCACAACAACTGATATAGCAAAGCAAGGATGAATTCTTACTTTGCTAGTCGAGTTTCCCGTTGCTATATGACGGTTTCAGCCGATATTTTCAGCCGATATATAGTGTCCTAAGCAACTCGACAGATGCTATAGATGTCACGATAGAACAGTAAAAAGCCTCCTCTACACCGTATGGGAGGCTTTTGTTTAGCAGTTGACGCACTGCACTTAGAGAGTGTTGAAGAGAGTATTGAAAGATTGATTTACGGCTATTATCATGTTTGATGAGAATCCGACAATGACGACATGTGTGCATTAACAGTCATAGCTTCGGCACTCAAGTGCATGAGGGTTTTCGGCGCAGTAACGCTCAAACAAAGCCTGACAAGAAGACACTGAGGAAAGCAATCGCCCTCTGTAAGCAGTTCTGAGTTCCTCAACAGTTTCCCATGCGATCGCTACGTCCGCACCCTGACAATCGTACATCTGAGTGAGACGACGAGCATGTTCTAAAGCAGCTTGCAATCGGTTTTCGCAAGTTGCCTCAGGCGAAGGCGATTGTTGTTCAATTACAGTAACCGCCGCTGTATATAGATGTGCTTGCTGCCCAGCGGCAGGCATGATTGTTATAGGAGCAGTTGTTTTGGGAGAAGCGGTATTAGTCATAGCGAATCACCTAACTAGAGGGCTGTTTGTGAACTATTCACAGCCTAAACATAATCCAAACGGATTTCAATAGCATAAACATATAAAATTTAATTATGATAAATCAGCTTTTCTTAACTGCCAGCTAGATAGGACTTACTGGAAAAAGTCTGTGGTCTCGCAGGCGATCGCAGCAAGTTATACCACTTGCGGTAGCGCCTGTTTTCAGCCTCTAATTGCCAGAAAACAGCTGATTCCTCTGCGATCTCACTTTTTCAGCAGGCCACTTTTTCAACAAGCCATAAGTGCCGTTTTTCAACAGTTAACACGTCAGAGCCATCACAGAGCTGTTTACCTTTGAGCCTGCGTCACAGCAATTTCAGCTTGCGTTGCATCTCCACAAAGAACTGAAGCCGTGCTGTCTGCAGTCTGTCTGCAGTCTGTTTGAAGTCGAAAGAGCTCATTGAGAGAACGGAACAAGGACTCAACTGGCTAAAATCTCTCTTTAGAATGAAATAGCCTTGGATTCATCACGTAGCCAAAGAGAAAGATCCGGCTGTTGTTATTTTTGATAACAACAGCCGGATCTTATAATTCAAGCGTATTTGTACTGTCTTAACGTTAGTCTCTAATTAGAACATCCAAGTTTTCTCTTAACCAAAGGCAGCAAGGCGAATGGCTAGCATGTGCTTCTCCACAAAGGCAGAAAACCTAATGCTAGCTGCTAAGACTGAGACTGCTAAGACTGGGACTTCGGTTCATAAAATATGGTTTCAATGGGTTGAGCGTATGCAGAGGATTGAGTAGCCAACTTTTTAGAGCGCTCGTATAGCGGCTCTGAACTGTTTTTACCATATCCAAACAAGGCGTCTTTTTTAGCTATACCTTGCTTCTGAAATTGATAGAGTGGAGCCTCTTTCTGAAACTGGTAAGTTGTTTGATATAGGGTCTTCTCAATGCCAGTCTTCTCAGCGCGATCAAGCACAGTTAAATCAGAGTGGGAAATTCCTTGAACAGGCCGATAAAGGTAGTCGTTATCGCGAAAGTTGACTTTAAAGTAGGGCCTAGCCTCAGCATATGGAACACTGTAATCTAGCACTGTCACAACCTGTGGCTGCAGCAGTCTTGGTGCTTGATAGATCAGTGAGGGATTCTCACTAGCTGCAATTCGATTTTCCTCCCAGTTTTCTAGCACGCTGCTGATATCAAAACCAGCCGCTCTTTGAAAGTGCCATAGTCCCCCCTGTAAAAAGAAAAAGGCCAGATAAAAATGAGCATTTGCCAACCAAACGCGGCTGGTATAGCCACCGCTCAGCGTGGGGTTAGCCTCAAAATAGCGTGGTAGCAATGACGATTTGAGTTCTAAGGTAGGGCCGTAAAATTCCTCAGGATAGGCCAGTGAGCTGAAGCCACAGTAGTAAGAAGCCGCAAAGCCTGTGATCGCGATACCCAACAGCGAATAAGCTAAAATGCCATCTCCCGAAAAGAAAAAGACCCGTTCCACCCACTTAAAGGGCGGTACTAGAATGTGCCAAATGCCCCCTACAATCAATAAAATGGCCACATAAATATGACCACCCACTAAGTCTTCTAAATTAGCAACATCGAACAAGTGCGTTCTATAGCTCCAAATCACAGCAGGATCTAGCGTTGGCGCGAGGACCAAGCGTACAGAACCTGATTGAGCATCGTAAAGCCCACCAAAATACTGTGCTTTGGCAACCAATAGCAAAGCACCTAAACCCAAAATAATGAGATGATGTCCTAAAATAAAGCCTAGCTTTTTGGCATCTTGCCACTCAAAATGAAACCTTGCCGTCCTTTTTGAACCGAGAGCCAAGCTCGCAGGTATCTGAGTGTAGTGAAAATAGGCACCCCCTGCGAGCACAAGCGCAGACACCATGTGAATGGCACCAATCGAAAACCAAACGCCGGTATCAACAATGGCACCATTTGCACCTATCCCCCATCCCTCTGTTGCCAAATGCGGCAACAAAATGAGCCCTTGGGTATACAGCGGTGCGTCAGGAGAGTAAACCGCTAGCTCAAATAGAGTAAAAGCCCCAGCCCACAAAACAATCAGTGCAGCCTGTGCCAAATGAGCGACGATAAATGTGTTTGAAAGCTCAATAAATCGGGCATTTCCGGCCCACCAGGGATATCTCTCCTGGGTTTTGTTAGCAACGTACATGGCAGTGTATTAAAAGCAGTAGATATAAGAGCAGTAGAGATGTTCACTTATGGGTTAATCCGTTTAGATAGACCCATAAGTGAGGAAGTAAATCATTAGCAGACAGCCTTTTAAGGCGCAATCACCTAGCTCAAACCAGAAACAATGTGATCAAGATAGACACTCATTTCTTGTCCTGCTTCAGAACCCACTCGCTGAGTCACCACTTCTTTCATTGCCTGCACAGCCTGAATGGTCGGCTCAATGGGAACACCCAAAGACGAATAAGTATCTTTTAGCCCATTTAGAATACGCTCATCTAAAATAGAGGCGTCCGCAGCTAACATGGCGTAGGTGGCATAGCGCAAGAAATAGGCTAAATCTCGCAGGCAGGCAGCATAGCGGCGAGTCGGATACATATTGCCGCCTGGTAGCGTAATGTCTCCGTATAACAGGCTTTTTTCAACCGTTGTGCTGATAATGCTATCAGCACTTTCTCCAATTTGACTCGCCGCTTTGACGCGCAAAGCACCTGTTTTGAAATACTGTTGAAGTGTGTCGAGAGCACTGCCCTCCAGGTAGAGACCTTTCTCATCGGCGGGGTTGATTAGGGACGTAATGGTGTCTTGCATAGTTGTTTATCGGTTTGAAAAGGTAAATTTTAGGGTAGGGATTCTGCGTCGCAGCCCTGGCTCTGTTCTAGAGACTTTAGCGATTGAGATCAGGCAAAGAATAGCCTTAAAAAGAGCGGATAAGCTGATCGAAGTAAGGGCCTGCTAAAGCAGCTTCCTCAGAACTCAAAAGACCCATAGCAGCTTGCTTTAAGCAGCGCATTGCCATTCTCAAATTGGATAACGGCACGTTAAGAGAGACATACATATCGCGCATTCCGTCTAACCCAATGTCTTCTAGAGGCTTAGAATTACCAGCTAGTACGCAGTAACTCACCAAACGGATATACCATCCTTGGTCTCGCTGACAAAGCGCTGTTTTTTGTTTGACGCCTCTGTTACTAGGCGTATCTGGACACTGGTTCCAAAACTGCTGGCTACCTTTTTCAACAATACGTTGCTGATTCGCTGCTAGCTTTTGGGAAGCGCTGATACGCACATCGCTATTATTAAAGAAATCTTGGAGCTGGGTCAGCTCAGTGCTACCTAAAAATCGATCGGCGCGATCAGATTGAGCAATCACTTTAGCGACAATACTCATGAATGAAACCTCTTACTTAAGTTGAAATTATTTTGTCTCAGAGGGAGAAAAATATCCGTATATTAGCTATGACCAAATAGCTTCAAGACAGGCAAACAAGTTGTCTACTCGTACTACTCATTAAAATGTTGAATGAGTATTTTTACTTGTGTGTCTCTCACTAACCATAAAATCTCTTGAACTTGTGTGTCTCTTCTTTTAATAAACTAAACACATAAGTTCAAGGTTGTTTATCTTTGGGAAAAATATTTTGAGAGTTTCAATTCTATAGATAGAGATCCTGTCAAAAATGAGAGGAAAAGTACTTGTTCTACAGGTGTTTTGTGCAGTTTTTGTGCAGAAGTTGTCTTGTGCAGTTTCTGTGCAGACATACTGCCGACAAAAGGGGCAGGTTCAAAATAGAGTGACACTTTCACACTCAGCTATCTGACAAGTTTCATAGCATCATAGAAGCGGTCAGCAAAGCACTTAAAGAGACACCAAGAGCCAGCTCTATGGTGAAGAATCTCAATTCACAGCTACGCAACTGCTGACTGATGAAGTTCATTTCCTAATGGCTATAACGCCTCAGCTTTAAGCGCTTTCGAAAAGCTTAGAGGCTGGCAAAATCAGTCCGCTAGATCATCACCAACGATGGTCTGATTTGAGCTGCAAGTGTTACCCTAAATCGGCCTTGCTTGAACCAGCCCCAAAATACACCTGTATGGTTAAAACGATTCACAAGAGAAGAAGGAGTAAACTGCTCGTTGTCGCATTGTGGCTAGTATTCGTTTTTTGGTTGAGTAATCTAATTGTGTTGTTCATGCTAGCTTGGCTCAGCAGTCTTTAACTGACTAGCTAGCACTGTCCAACCAAGAACAAACAGCAGTGTTGATCGTGATTTGGCCTTGAATTCTAGTTGTTCCCTTCTCCTCAAAACCCAGCTTTCCATCGTTGAAAGCGCGGATCATCTCGCTATAAGAGCGGACAACAGCAGGGCTGCACCCCATAGGTGCCAGTACCGAAGCCCATTCACTCTCAGGAAGTGCGATCGCTTGAACATCGCGCGCTAGGGCTCTGCTAAAACTAGCGGCAACGTCATTTGGGCTGACAGGCTCTGGGCCGTGCAGTTCCCAGATCTGCGTATTGTGCCATGTTTTCATTAGCATGTCCGAACACGTCTGACCAATGTCTATTGCAGAAACCATCGGCATCGCTCGATCCAGCGGCGCATACAAAGAGGGCAGTTGCCCGATTTGTTTTACCAATGGCAAAAGCGGTCGCCAGTTTTCCATGAACCCTGCGGCCCGAACAAAGCCAACTGCAATCTCAGGTGATAATCTCTTGAGCTTTCGTTCTATTTGGTAAGCGGTTAGGATATTGCCAGTGCCTTGCGGGATATGCGCACCAATAGAGGATAATGTCACTATTTTTTGTAGGTGCGATCGCCGCGCGGCTTTAACAATAACTGTCAGCACCTGCTCAGTTCGAGCAAACATATCATCTGAAGCATAATCAGGCGGATTCATAACATACGCGCCTGTCACGCCTTCAAAAGCACGCGCCAAGGCGTCTACATCGGCAATATCTTCAACAACAGAAATCTCGGCACCTTGCGCTCTCCAAGCCGCGCCTTTGCTCTCATTCCGCACGGCTACTCGCACCGCTGCATTCTGTTCTATCAGCGCATTTGCTGTTGCCGTACCGGTTTGCCCTGTCGCACCTAAAACAATGTATTTTGCCATCAGTATGCTCTTCAGTGATTGATCTAAATTCACAATAGTGGGAAAAGCAAGACTGATAAATACATAGACCTCGCAGTTTATTGCCTAATTGTCCGTAATTGCTCAACTCCCCCAAAAGGGCATTCTCAAGAGGGAAAGACGTCTTGGGTTAGAGGGATGGAAAAACTTACTGACCTGAGCAGCTTGTCGAACAACGCCAAAGATGCCTTGCTCACTAGCGCTGTGAGAAGAGATACAACGATTGCACCAGCACGTGGCAGAACTGGAGAAACCGAAGAAAACGAGCCAAAACTCAAGCGTGTTGCCCTCTAAAGGATTCAAAGCGAATAAGAAGGCATCTAAGCGAAAGATAAGGAGGGAAGCATTGAGCAGCAATCGTGAAACAGTGCGAGATTGGGAGAAAAGATTTCCTTACTTATTTGGTAGCCCCAAACAAGTAAGGATGCATTGTAGTGATGAATGAAGTACAAAATCATGCCAACGTGATTCTCTAACTTCTTAGAAAACGACAATGTCTTTCTGACTAACCTAGAAACTCGCTGTCGCAGTGTGCAGTTGAACCGTTCAAAAAGCTTTCTTTGCAATGTTAGTTTCCCGAGCCTGATGTGTGAACAAAGGTCAATCGAAAGGGAGATAGCTCAAGCGTATTTATATATGCTTGCGTTAAATACGCTT
>ERZ1740058.547-NODE-547-length-27090-cov-7.175069_pt1 | contig 27090 bp, 24 predicted proteins | sample MGYA00581745_ERZ1740058 | MGnify/ENA primary metagenome ERZ1740058 (study PRJEB43018, sample SAMN04849742) | marine metagenome | isolation source: floating plastic debris | place: Pacific Ocean | collected 2008-08-30 | study: EMG produced TPA metagenomics assembly... | reverse complement strand
GAAACAGTTTGGTTTGCCGCCAGCCGCCCATCTCACGTACAAATTGCTGATTTAGTTGTATTGCCTACTGCGCAAGCTTCCAGTACGATGGTACACAAAACAGACTAGTAACTCCGCTCGATGGTCTTTAAGAAATGCCTTTCGTTAATGGTATACGTTTTCTTTCTAAAGATTCTAAGAAAAAGTCCTGTCCCAATGAGCCCACCACTAATGTAGTAGGTACTCGGAATGGGCGCAAAACCTGTTTCTCCGGTATTAGCAGAGTTAAAGCTATCCATCAAGAAGTACGCAAAACCGGCGATAGGTAAGAAAATCTGTGCTTGTTTTAGCATTCTATTGTTGTTGTACCTCACTACTGCGTTAATGTCCTCTAGTTTTACATCAACCTCATTGATTACAATGACACCCTCTTTTACATTTTGTATAGTGGCGCGTCTTATAAAATCCTCTCCCTTCATTTTAAAGTGCATGGTACTCTGTGGATGATAGCGAAATCTACGGGTTTTACCGTAGGTCTTGTCTAAGGCAAGGAACATTGTCCTAAACTCATCGAACGCTTGCGGCATATTAGTGGTAGAATCTTTATTGGTGTCATTTCCTGAGGGAGCTTCTTGCGCCCAAGCAGATAGTGCTAACCAAACGAAGCAAAATAAAAAAAGTAGAAATTTATGCATCATCGTAAAAAGTAAAGTTTGATTAGGGGATGTTTCTACACAATATTACAAAAAAATGGCAAGAAGTGTTTGCATTTCCTTGAAATGACTTTTGATTTTACCAACCTAAATACCTCCTCCTATGATGTATACCGAAATTTCTCCGCTCAAAATCAGGGATTTTCCTGATGTCCTTTAGCCTTCTAATTAGCGAATTTTGAGGAAAATCATTTTAGTAACCTTAAATAATTTAAGCTCATGAAAATTTTACAAGTTTTATTGATGGGGTATTTCTTCTTAGGAATAACCTTAGTACAGGCGCAAACAAACACTAGTCAAGGTCAGGGTGCGGGCAATGCGGGAACTCGAAATAGTAGTTTTGGGTATCAAGCAGGTAAAAACGTTGTTAGTAACAATAATAGTTTCTTTGGTGCGGAGGCGGGAAATGCCAACACAACTGGCTTTAGCAATACTTTTGTAGGACAAGCAGCAGGTTTTGATAATGTAGAAGGCAACCAGAATGTCTTCGTAGGCCAACAAGCAGGTTTTTCTAATACAGCAGGTAGCCTCAAATTAATGGTAGGTGTTGGTGCAGGTTTTTCTAATACAGTAGGTGCTGGGAATACCTTATTAGGATATGCTGCAGGCTTTAGAAGTACAAATAGCTCTTACAATACTTACGTGGGCAACTCTGCTGGCAGAGAGAATGAGGGAGAAGAAAATACCTTCTTGGGCTATGCGGCAGGTTCCGATAGTGAGGGCAGTAGAAATACTTACCTAGGGCACAACGCAGGTTTCAGAAGCCTGGGGGCAAACAATACCTTTTCTGGCTATAAGGTTGGTTACAGCAATACTGGAGGTCAAAATACTTTTACTGGTTATCTGACTGGTCAATCCAATAGAAGTGGCTTTAATAATACCTTTGTTGGTTCTTTTGCAGGTAATAAGAACATCGGAGGAAGTAGGAATGTATTTTACGGTTTTAATGCTGGCTATTTAAATAATACTGGAAACGAAAATACAATAATTGGATACAATGCAGGCTTCTACAATGAAGGAGGAAGTAGAAACGTATTCTTAGGGAGTTATGCAGGTTACTTAGAGACAACCGCCGATAAATTACACATAGAAAACAGAATTCGAGAGGAAGGAGAAGGCTCACTTATTTATGGCGATTTTGAATTGAGAGGTATCGGTATTAATACCAATAATATCATAGATGATGAGATGGTTTACGCCCTCTCTGTGAATGGAAAAATTCGTGCTAATGATGACATTATTACCTACAGCGGTTGGGCCGATTATGTATTTGAGGACGACTATGAACTGAAAACCTTGGAAGAAGTAGAAAGTTTCATTCAACAAAACAAGCACTTACCAGATGTACCTTCTGCCAAGGAAATCGAGGCGAAAGGAAATAACCTTGGCAAGACAGATGCTACCCTATTACGTAAAATCGAAGAACTCACTTTATACCTAATAGAACAAAATAAAGCCCAAAAAGCACAGGCTTATCTCATCGAGCAGCAGGGGCAGCTTATTGAGCGACTAGAAAAAGAAATCAATGATTTAAAACAGTAAGTCGATATGAGACAGATTATATATAACGGCTTATTTATACTATGTATAAGTTTGACCACGCAACCCCTACTAGGACAGCAGGGAAACCAACAAAATACTATTGGGGTAGAAGAAGCAGTACAATTTACCCTCCACCAACCTTTAGTAGGTACAACGAGTATGTACCGTGCTACCGACTATATTGTAGCTAGTAATACGATCACAGCCAATGCAAACGTGACTTACGAAGCAAGTGGACGCGTAGTAATGACATCAGGCTTTCGCGCTGAAAAAGGTAGTTATTTTAAAGCGAGCCCTATAGAGCAGTCCACCAGACATTCTCTGGAAAACCTGACTTCACCCCTTGTGCGCTCTTTAGAAGTGTATCCAAACCCCTCTCAGGGCGTTTTCTTCATCAACTTGCCCAGAAACAACCAACAAAAGCAAATTTCAATTTACGATGCGCTAGGTCAGATAGTGGACGCCCCAGTTGTAAATGAAGACCAAACCCTATCAATAGATATGAGTGATCAGCCTAAAGGTGTCTATTTGATAAAGGTTGTACAGCATCAACAGGTTTTCACAAAAAGACTAGTACTTCGCTAAAACGATCTTCTTCTCTAAAGTAAAAAAGCGCTACTTAGGTAGCGCTTTTTTCGATTTATATCTTCCGTATTGCTATTTACTTTCTTCTTCCTTCACTAAGTCTTCCGCTTTTACGTCAGGATTTACTTGTAGGGGAAGAATTTTCGTTCTCACCAAAAAGTCTTTATAGGCAATCTTATAAGTATCTACATCAGGCTGTAGAGCGATGGCCTCTTCGTAGCTTCTTACTGCATCTGCCAGTAAGCCTTCTTGCTCGTACACACCTGCTTGTACAATTTTATCCAAAGCGTTTGCCTCATCGCTTCCTGCTTCAATCTCTTTTTTGACCACTGTATACTTGTCCCCTTCTTCTAAGATAGATACATTATACTGGCTAGGGCCAAGCGGATCGTCTTCTCCAACTGCTGTAACGTAAATGATCCAAGACTTATCGTATTTATAAGGCAGCTTGGCTAAGTCTATCTTCACCAGGTCTTCTTCAGTCGTATATTTTGCTACTTCTTTATTGACCATATCTAATACACGCACTTCGTAAGTATCGTATTTTTTGGCGGGGTCTGCAGGATATAGCTTCAAGTAGAGTTCATCTCCAAAGAGTTCTATATTTTCACTATTTCCTGGTAAGTAAGCCTTTACAATTCCTTGTACACTACGCTCTACTGATCCTGTAATAGCCATGTACTTGCGGTGGTTTTTATTAATGTCTTCTTTGTCTGCTTTGGCCATTTCACCTACCACATAGTTGACGTACTTGGCTGTAGTAGAAGATTGGCGACCGCTTACTTTAGCGGCCAAGGTGCTCACCTTATAAGTGCCAGCTTTTTTGAGTTCAATGGTTTTTCCGTTAGTGTGAATCAACCCTAGGTAAGCATTGGGTGCTAGTACAATCTGATCAGTTGACTTTACGGTAGAACCTGCCCAAAGGCGTTTATTATTAGCTTTAGAGAGTACTTTTCCGTTACTAGCAAGTACTCTAAAGGAGTAGCTCTGCGCTTGGGTGGCCAGTGTGACCAACATCATTAAAGTGAGAAGTGTAAACTTTTTCATTGTATTTATGGATTTCACCGTGTAATTCATTCTTATAGTTATTTAATAAAGTTATGATTATATTCTATTTATACGCTTTGAAGTAACTTACTCTTGTGCAATTACCTTTTTTTCCTTCTTGATAAGACGTCTCTGCGTTCGCAGATAGAGTCTTTTCACTAACCCAAAATAGATTTCTAGTAAATTAGGCGATAAGATGAGTGCTAAGATACCTAGCCCCCAATCTACACGGGTTTCATATCTATCGAAAACCATAATAATCAAATATAAGATTAGAATAGTAATGAGTAATTGTGCTAGTATAGAAAGCCCATCAAACCAAAAGCCCATTCGCCTATATAATAACGAAAACAATGCCACACTCAGGTAAGCAATTAGAAAACTCGCTGACAGATCGAGCCAGAAAGGGGTTTCATCAATATAATCTTCATTTAAGATCATAGAAATGATATTGGCATGCACCACTACTCCGTACATATCATATTCTGATTTTCCTATGTACTTAGGGTTAAGCGGTGTGTAGAACTTATCAATTACCGAATGACTATCGATGGTAGCGCCCATAAAACCTAGTAGTACAATATTGTCTTTAAGCACTCTTGTGAGTTCTTCTTCTGCGCCAGCAGCCTCCATCTCAAAAAGTTGCATAAAGTCTAGCATGGCAAATTTTTCATGATTACCACGGAAATTAATATACTCCACATCTTTCTTCCTGTTGAGAAACTTACGGGCTTTTGTAGAATCGTACAGTTCAGTAAGTTTTACCCCAAAAGCCAGCTCCTTTGTACCATCTTTTAGCGTCTCTTGCGGAGAAAAAGTACGGCACGTAGCTAACCCACCAGCTAAATCTGAGGTGAGTACGTGCTTACGCGTACTAGCAGTAATAAGGTTTGCAAAACCTCCTTCTGCATGTTGCATAAAACCCTTGTAAGAGGTTTCGAGTGTATCAAAGGTTGGCGTTTCCTTGTCTGGTTCCAAACTTCCTTCTTTATAAGAAACTTGCGTTACCATTACCAAGTTGTCAACTTCTTTTAAGGTCTCCAAAAACAGGCTGTCACCCGCTGGGTTATCTTTTTTCAACTTTCTAAAGAAAGAGTCAAGCCCGATCACCTTTGGTTGGTACTTATTAATAATACGTAATTCTTCTGCAATGCCTTCTCTGGGGAGGTTACCAATGTTGATAAGCACGATACGCTCATCAGCTTCTATATTATCTGCACGAATTCTGGAAAAGTAAATATCGGTGATGTCAAAATCTGAAAAGGTTTCTTCAACAGGATTGAGAATCTCTAAGTTAATAGGGATATTGGCGATGACAGCGCCCAATATCAATACAAATATCATAATGAAGAGATTATCCCTATTAAAAAGGTTTCTAAAAACTTTTCTAAACATAACGATTCAATTAGTTTTAACGATCGCCTATAAATATACTATATTTTACGAGACTTTTAAGAAGTAATATCTACAATTTTTCATCTCGAATGAGCTTTAAAATGCGTAAAAATCGTCTTCCTTTACAAGATTACCTACAAGGCATTTTACACCAAGATCGTATTGTACTCAGTAAGGCTATTACGCTGATAGAGAGCAAACATCCAGACGACCAACAGTTGGCCCAACAACTCCTTACCGAGGTTCTCCCTCATACAGGAAAGAGCTTTCGTATAGGTATTACAGGCGTTCCTGGTGTAGGGAAAAGTACTTTCATCGAAGCTTTTGGCAGCTACCTTACACAACAAAAAAAGAAGATGGCTATTCTGGCCATCGACCCTACCAGTACCCAAAGTAAGGGAAGTATTATGGGCGACAAAACCCGCATGGAAGCACTCTCGATGAATCCTTATGCATATATACGCCCGTCTCCTACTAGTGGTTCGCTAGGTGGAGTAGCTCGTAAAACGCGTGAGACGATGCTGCTATGTGAGGCAGCAGGCTTTGAGATTGTTATGATAGAAACCGTTGGAGTTGGTCAATCGGAAACACTTGTGAAAAATATGGTTGATTTTTTCTTACTCCTCATGTTGGCTGGAGCTGGCGACGAGCTACAAGGGATCAAGAAGGGGATTATGGAGATGGCCGACATGCTTGTAATTACAAAGGCAGATGGTACCAACAAGGCAAAGGCACAACTAGCCAAGCAAGAATACGAAAATGCTCTCCACTTGTTTAGAGCACCTCAAAACGGATGGCATCCTACCGTACAGATTTGTTCAGCGCTGAAAAATGAGGGTATTGCCTCAATTTGGGAGCAAATTGAGCAGTTTCACACAACTACGCAAGCCCATCATTTTTTCTCAGAGAATAGAAAGAAGCAGGCCCTACATTGGATGTACGAAACAATTGAAAGACACCTACTAGAAACCTTCTACCATCACAAGCAAGTAAAAATCCTTTTACCTACCATAGAAAAACAAGTACTTGCAGGCACACTACTCCCAATACAAGGGGCGCAGAAACTCCTCAAAGCCTATTGGAAGCAGGCGCCCTCTTAGCCAAACTACTGCATTCTCAGTAGATAGTTACTGCCTTTTCTCTACTTCGATTTTACCCAGAGGAAATTTTGTTTTTACTGAGGAATGTCGTTTTTTTGCAAACTCATTAATATAACAACCATGGGATTAATTAATAAAATAAGAGAAAGATCAGGACTGGCTATCGGGCTCGTGGCGGCTAGTTTGGGACTTTTCATTGTAGGAGGTGATATTCTAGGACCGAACTCCACTTTGTTTGGTAGTACACAAACCGTAGGAAGTATCGACGGTGATGATATCACCGCGCAGGAATTCAACGAGGTGTATCAAACGATAGAAGCAAACTTTAAAGCTTATAATGGTACTTCTCCTGACGAACAACAAGCCAGTCAGCTCCGTAATGAAGCTTGGCAGCAGTTGGTTTTTGAGCGTATATACGAGAGAGAGTTTAATAAGCTAGGGCTAGAAGTGGGCTACAGAGAGGCCAATGCCTTAGTAAGAGGCGACTCAATGTTTATTAGCCCCCAAGTAAGGCAGGTGTCCGCCTTTCAAGACTCTACACAGCAATTTAACCCTACGCTTGTAGAACAGTTTATTTTGAGTATTCAAGGAAATCCAGAGCAAATAGCGCAATGGCAAAACTTTAAAGCCAGTATCGTAAAGCAACGTTTGGCTACAAAATATAGTAACTTGGCTACCTATACCACTTACGTTACCAAGGCAGAAGCACGTAGAGAGTATGAGGCCCAAAATACGAAAATGAATGTAACGTACTTGCACATCCCCTACACGAGCATTCCAGACTCTCTGGTAACTGTTACAGATGGGCAATTAAAAGATTACATGGCGGCGCATCCTTATCAGTACAAAGCGCCCGAATCTCGCTCTTTTGACTTTGTTACTTTCAGTGTAGCACCCTCAGGCGCTGATTCTACCGCTTTTGTACAAGAACTAAGACAACTGGCCAAAAATTTTGCTACTGCCAAAGATGACTCCGCCTTCGCAGCATCTGAGACAGAAAAGCCTTTACAACCAGGTGATTTTAGCTTCAAAGCAGTCAATCAAATTCCTGATGGCGTATTTGATGAAAATAAACCTCTACTAAAAGGAGGACTCTACGGCCCTTTCTTAAAGGAGAATACCAGTACTTACTCGATTGTGAAAGTAACGGATATAGCGGAAGATTCTGTAGAATACGTGAGAGCCAAGCACATTCTGTTTAAGGTAGATCCTAAGGCCAATGATGAAGAAAAAGCAGATGCTAGAAAGCGTGCCAATGAAGTACTGACAAAAATCAAAGAAGGAGAAGATTTTGGTAAAATGGCAAAAATCTATGGCTCTGATGGTACGGCACAAAGAGGCGGTGATTTAGGGTGGTTTCAAAGAAGTACTATGGTAGCGCCTTTTGCCGAGGCTACCTTTAATGCCACTGAAAAAGGGCTACTCCCCTCGCTAGTTGAAACAGAGTTTGGCTACCACATTGTCTCGATTACTTATCCTAAAACCAATAAGACTTATAAATTGGCGGTAATAGAAAAAGATATTTACCCCACAGACGAGACGACCAACGAAATATATAGCAAAGCTTTGGACTTCCAAAGTGCTGTTTCTGACCAAGAAACCTTTGACAAGAAGGTGGCAGAGAATCCTAAGTTGATTGCACGACAAGCTAATAAAATCACGATCAATGCAAGTAGTATTCCTGAGGTACAGAATGCGCGTGAGATGGTTCGTTGGGCTTTTAATGAAGATACCAAAGTGGGAGATGTTTCGAGTGTATTTGATGCTGGGGAAGAAGGGCTTTTTGTAGTGGCATTACTTACAGGAAAATCAGAAAAAGATGAAGCCAGCTTACTCTACTTTAGAGATCAAGTAGAGCGGGAAGTATTTAAGGAAGCTAAGCAAAAGATTATTTTAGATAAGCTCGCTAAGATCAAAGCAAAATCTCTAGAAGAAAAAGCCAAAGCTTATGGAGAGAGTATCACTGTACAAACTGCTCAAGATGTGACACTTAATGGTAATACGCTGGGTACAGCCGGTATGAGCCCGCTCACCATTGGGAAACTAACTGCCCTGAAAAAAGGACAGACTACTACCCCAGTAGCCGATCAATCGGGCGTCACTATTGCTAAGTTGACAGCAATAACCCCTGCCGCTAAAATTGCTGACTACTCACAGTACGAGAAACAAATTTACGATCGCCTTAAAAATGTGATAGGCTATTATGTTGGGCAAGCGCTAGAAGAGGTTTATGAAGTGGAGAATGAAATAGGTAAAATCTTCTAGTAATCGCTATTAAAAAGTATTAGAGAGCCCTTGTGCATTGTTACACAAGGGCTCTCTATTTCTTATAACGTATTATAAAAGTCTATGATCTTTGCCATGTCGTACTTTCTATCGGTACGTAGCTTATTTTGTTTAATGAACTTTTTTAGGCGATCATTAGAATCACCCAACTTCTCCAATAGATCATTCCTATTCCCTCTAAACTGAATAATTTGCCCTTTTCTAGTAAGAAAGAAGAAATCGTACTGTGCTTGCAAGTAAGTGGTAGTAGGCATCATTACGTAGGGATTATTATTGACAGCCGTTTGTACCACCAACCTTTCTCTTGACAATAAGGTAAGCTTACTGCCTTCGGTAAGCAATTCAAACATGGTAGGTGATCGATAGTCACTATTAGCGTTTTTTGTGAAAGGAAGCACTACAAACTCTCGCATATTTTTGGTGCGTGCATCCATAAAAATAAAGCTAACGATATTCCTAGTGCTAAATGTTTTGATGGCCACTTTTAAGTCCATTTGGACAACTTCCAGCTCCAAGTCATATTTTAGCTTCCCTCTCATAGTATCACCTTCTTGTGTTACTAACTTTCCATCGTGCCAGTAGCTATCAGAAAGGCGCTGTGCTGTGGCGAAATGTACTAAGCTCAAAAAAAATAGTGTGTATAGTAGGATATTTTTCATTTTCTACGTTGGATAGTATCGTTAAAACGTTATAGTGCTTAGGCCAGGCTCGGTAAAATAATATGAATGACGGTTCCTTTCTCTAACTGGCTTTTAATCTGTATAGTTCCACCCAGTTTCTCTATGGTTTGCCGCACAATGTATAAACCCAAACCAGAACCATCTGCCTTCTCACTAGCTCTAAAAAACATATCGAACACCTTGTTTAAGTAGTCCGCATCGATGCCTATGCCATTGTCTTCAAACTTAATCTCTGCTTTTTTTGGGAAAATATTAATTACAATCGCCAGATAGTTATGCTCGTTTTGGGTATTGATGTATTTGAGCGCATTAGAAATGATGTTATTAAAAATGATAGAGAGCCGCACTACATCACTCTGGAAGTGATAACCATTGGTAGTAACCTGTACATTTTTTTGTACCTGGTCGAAGGTTTCTAGATACCGAAAGCTATCAAAAGCTTGTTCTATAATTTCCTCAAAGTCAATTTTTTCCGCTGTTATTTCTTGTCTACTTATCTTTGCGTGGGTCAGCATAGAGCCTACAAACTGATCGAGTCGTGTAACCGAAGTTTCTATTCTATGTACATACTCTTCAATGGACGCTGGCACACCTTCAATTTTCATCAAATTTACCAGTCCAAGAATTGAAGTAAGCGGAGAACGAATATCGTGAGAGGTTTTGTACATAAGCTGATCCAGCTCAAAGTTACGATCTGAAAGCTCCTGAAAAGCCAACTGCAGTTGTTGTTGCTTCTCAAGTAATTTACGATTTGCTTCTTTTAGCTGGCTTTCTTGTCGAGCAAGTTCCTTGTTTTGTGCAATAAGTTGGCTATTTAAGCTGCGCAAGCGCTCTTCTGCCATTTTTCTATCTGTGATGTCAATGGCTCCTATACATACCGCAAATATTTCGCTATTCTCCTCATATAAGGGGGTGTAATTGATTTGATACCAAGTGGGATCGCCATTCGTTTTTTCAAAGCGCCGATCGATGCGGAGTGGTTCTCCTTGAAAACACTGGTGGATACGCTCTACCAAGCTCACTCGCTTTTCTTCAGGTAATTGGCTATAAGCCAAAATATCATCCCCTATTTGCGCAGGCTTTTCAAAGAAGGCGATTGTCATGCGAATAGCTGCTTGGTTCAGCCAAACAATCTTCAAGCGAACATCTACAATAAAAATAACCTCTTTAGAACTATCAAAAAGTGCTTTTAAGTTTTTTTGTATGTCTATTAGTCTTTTGGCCGTCATCTTCCTTTGTTGGATCATAATCCCTCGAAGACCAATGGCTAGTATGTCGCCGTGTCCATCGTAGATAGGAGCGATATGGCACTCTACCCATAGCGATTTTTTATCTGGTAAGGGAAAAGGCACTTCTAGCTGCGTATTTTTACCCTTTAAACTATTTTCTAGTTTGTTGGTAAAATCTTCCCTAAGGGGTGGAGGGATATAGGCTAGTATCTCTTTCCCTTGTTGTAGTTCTTGCTGAATGACTTCCCAAGCAAGTGTTTTGGCAGGCCCATTATAAGACATCACACGAAACTGTTTGTCAAGCACTACCATAGCGTCTTTGCCACTATCAAAAAAAGACTTAAATAAGTTGTATTGCTTTACCGCTACGTGGCTGTGTGCTTCGGGCGTAATATCTGCTAGGTTACAGACCAATCCCGAAAGTACAGGGTGCTGCAGTTGGTTCTTAGCTTTAATAAGAACAAATCTACGTGCGCCTTCTTTATGTACCACATGTAGCGCAACTTCCGCATAATGCTTTTGCTGTATATTGAGTTGATAAAAAAGTTGCTGTAAGAGATTGATATCTTCTGGGTATACAAAATCGTATAGATTCTTCCCTACTAACTCTTCTACACAATAGCCTAGGAACCTTTCTACCGATGGACTCATGTATTTCATAAATCCATTTTTATTGAGAACAGCTACTGCATCAAAACTATGGGTCAATAGATGTTCATAGAATTCCTCAGCATTCATAATTTCTATTGTAGGTGGAATGGTAGCAAAATTAAGAATTTATTGGAAAGTATTTGTCACAAAGCTACTTTATCTGTCTAAAGATTAGCATTCGAAGCAATATTTGACGCATAGTTTACATTTTCATAAAGAAGGAAGAACCAACAACTACTTATTGGAAAAGATTCCTACCCGTTTTTTTATGTTATAAGAATGTTCTTAATTTTGTAGCTTAGTTTAACGATACATTTTACATGTTGATAGAAGTTTTTAAGTCGAAAATACATCGTGTTAAAGTAACACAAGCAGAGTTGAACTACGTGGGTAGCATTACCATTGATGAGGCACTTATGGAAGCTGCCAACATGATAGAGGGTGAAAAAGTACAAATTGTAAATATCAATAACGGAGCGCGTTTAGAAACCTACATTATTAAAGGCGCTCGTGACTCAGGTGTAATATGCTTGAATGGTCCTGCTGCACGACAAGTGCAAGTAGGTGATGTCATTATTATAATTGGTTATGCCACTATGGATTTTCAAGAGGCCAAAACCTTTCAACCTACTGTCATTTTTCCTGATGAAAACAATCAGCTCGTTTAACACTACTATGAAGTTACTCTCCAAAATTTTTCTATCCTATGTTTTACCCTTGGCCATTGGCTTAGCGTTGTTTTGGTACGTAGTGTTTAGTCGGGTAAGTTTGGAGGACCTCCTTAGCCATATTCGAGAGGCGAAGTTCAGTTGGATTCTGGTTTCTTTTGGCTTAGGGGTACTAAGCCATTGGGCGCGGGCTTACCGATGGAAGTTTTTACTAGCACCATTAGGCTATCGACTCCCCATTGGGAAAGGCTTCGTAGCGGTCATGGTAGGCTACTTTGCTAATCTTATTCTACCGCGTATGGGCGAGGTAACACGCTGTGGTATCCTCCAGAAAATGGAAGGCATTCCTGCACATACTTCCTTTGGTACTGTAATTACAGAGAGAATTATAGATTTACTTATTCTTATCACGCTGACGATCACTATCTTTTTTATAGAATTCGACAACCTCAGTGATTTGATTATCAACACTTTTACTGCTAAGCTTTATGGTGTAAACAATCACTTGACTTTGCTAGCCGCTCTCAGTGTGGTAGGTGTGTTATTTCTTATTGTAGTATTTTTGATCTGGCGACGATACAGAGAAAAGCTGCGTACGTATGCCTTTTACAATAAGGTGAGTCATTTTACCAAAGGCATCTGGGAAGGTGTAAAAAGTGTAAGAAGGATTAAGAACAAGCCTGCTTTCATTTTCTATACGGTACTCATCTGGGTGTTGTACTATTGGATGGCCTACGTTTTATTCTTCTGTTTTCCTGCCACTGCCGATTTGGGTTTATTAGCAGGATTCGCCATCTTAATCATGGGAGGCATTGGTATGGCTGCCCCTGTACAAGGAGGTATTGGTGCTTATCATTTTTTGGTAAGTCAGACGCTGGCGGTATATGGGTTGCAAGAAGAGCTGGGCATTACCTTTGCCACCTTTATGCACGCCATGCAAACCTCTGTGGTGGTCATTGCAGGCGGGCTTTGTTTTATTATTAGTTTACTAATAAGGCGGTCGGCAGCCTCCTCTTTAGAAAAAAAATTAGAAAAAACGTAACCTTATAGAGCCGCCCCCGTAACTATATACAAGTAAGGTTTTCAGTTAGTTTTTATCATTTAGTTTTCATAAAGTTAGAATTGAGACTTTCTAGTAATTTTGTTGCTAGAAAGTCTTTACTTTTTAAAGGTCTACTATAATTCTACTTTTTACTTTGTTTTTATAGCCATAATTGTATATGTTTATCCCGGGGAAAATACAACAAAAAACCTACTACTATTCACATCATTATCGGTACTTAAATGCTTGAAAGCAGCAACTTCATGGATAAGAAAGAGGACAACTCTCCTGAAAGTCTCAATAGCATAATAGAAGAAAACATATTCTTTAAGAGTGTTTTAAACAGTGAAAGCTTCGCTATATGGAGCATCGATCGTAAGTGTAAGGTCAAGTTTTTTAATGATCTATACCAGCATCCTTTTATGAAGTCGATTTTAAGCAACCCTTTACAACAAGGAGAAGACATTATCGAGTTGCTTAATGATCGTTATCCCATTATTAATGATATTGCTAACTACCAGCGTGCCTTAAATGGTAAAAAATTTAACCTAGAAGCCGAAATTAAAGGGAATGTGTTACAAGGAAGTTATTTTTGGGTAGAATTCTCTTTTCAACCTATTCTTCACGAAGAAACCATTATTGGTGTGTTGGTAATGGCGCAGGACATTACCGCTCGCAAGCGATACGAACGCCAACTCTTAGAAGAGAATATTACGAAAGAAAATATTCTAGGTATTGTAGCACACGATCTACGTACCCCTATCAATAATATACAAGGTTTCAGTAACCTCATAGAAGAGTGGATTAGAGAGCATCCTGAGCAATCAGAAGATCTTCAAAAATATTTGTTTTACATTTTGAAATCGTGCGAGCAAGCTAATGAACTAATTGCTGATTTACTAGAGATTAATACACTAGAAAGTGAAAGCTACGAGCTCGAGACTGAACCGATCAATCTTTATACAATTTTACAAGAAGCTATTCAAAAATGTCATTTTACCATTCAAGACAAGCAGCTAAGTATTAATTTACAAGCCCCTAAGGAAGTTTTTATAGAGGGAAATGCCTCGAAGATGGCACGCGTCTTCGATAACCTGCTTTCTAATGCTATTAAGTTTAGTTATGAGGCAAATAAGGTAGAGGTTTCTGTACATGATCGTATTAATCTGTGGGAAGCAGTCATTAGAGATTATGGTACAGGCATGAGTCCAAAAGCGCAGCTTAAACTTTTTGATAAGTTCTCTAGTATTCGCCAGCAGGGCACGAAAGGAGAAAAATCGACTGGACTAGGTATGGCTATTGTAAAACAAATCATTGCACTACACCAAGGACACATAGAGGTAGAAAGTGAAGAGGGAAAAGGAACCAGTGTGCATCTCTTTTTTCGAAAGAAAGCACATTAACCAACCATAATTGTTCCTTGAGGATAACTGTAGGCGTTACTAATCACCTGTTTGCTAATCGCTAACGCTAAGGTGACGGTTCCTACTCTTCCTAAAAACATAGATAAAATAATGACTATTTTAGAAGGGGTAGAAAGTATCCCTGTAATGCCTGTACTCAGCCCCACGGTTCCTAAGGCAGATACTTGCTCGAATACAAGTTGAATAATAGGAATATCTTTCTCAAAAATACTTAGTAATAGGAAGCTTGTAAAGTTATAGAGAATCGCAATGATAAAGACAGCATTGGCTTTGGCAATGATCTCATTGGGAATGGAGCGATTGCCAAAATCCACCCCTTTTTTACCCTTAATGTTAGCAACAGAAGAAGCCAAGATAAGCCATATGGTAGTCGTTTTAATACCACCACCAGTAGACAGCGGACTTGCCCCAATAAACATAAAAGATAAGAACACAATCAAGGTAGGTACGGAAAGTTGACCAATATCTACGGTGTTGAAGCCTGCGGTTCGGGTAGTTACCGATTGGAAAAGCGCCGTAATAATCTTCTCCATCGTATTCAGTTCTCCAAGTGTATTGTTATACTCTAGTACTAAAAAGACAACCGTACCTGCCAAGATCAAAAAAAGGCTCATAAAAATGGCGATCTTGGTGCCAATTTGCCAGTCTTTCCAGGGCATTTTAAGGCGTTCTCGTAAGCGCCTTCTAGAAAAATCTTGTAATACGTTAAAGCCTATTCCTCCCAACACAATAATAACAATGAGTACCAAATGGAGTGCATAGGCATCTTTTACGCCTGCTTCGTACAAGCCATTACTATACAAACTAAACCCTGCGTTACAGAAGGCAGAAACACTGTGAAAAATTGAAAAAAAGACTTTTTCTTGGGTACTCTTAAAGTACACTTGCTCTCCCCACGTAAAATAGATGATCACTGCACCTACCAATTCGATCAGTAGTGTAAGACGTATTACGTTTCTTAGTAGGCCTTTAGTGGAAAAAAGGTTCTCACTATTGAGCATCTCTTGCATCACAGACTGGTGTACAATACCCATTTGTTGGTTAAGTAAAATCGCAAAAAAAGTAGCAAAGGTCACAATCCCTAACCCCCCTATTTGAATTACTAGCAGTAAGAGTATTTTACCTTTAAAGGTAAAATACGTAGCCGTATCTACGACGATTAGTCCTGTTACGCAAGAAGCACTCGTAGCCGTAAAAAAGGCATCTATGAAAGGCATAGAACCTGGTTGTACAGTAGCCTGTGGTAACATAAACCCTCCTGTAGCTACCAAAATAAGGATTACAAAGCTTACTAAAAAAGCGGTGGTAGGCTTAACACGTGTGTTGAAGATACTTACAACATTCTTCGCTAATTCTATGACGGCCAGTATCGCAATGTAGAGCGTCACCAGTATCTCGTAGAAAGCTCTGGGACGATCTAGAGAAAGTAGCCGTGAAATTTGGCGTATGATCTTATAATCTAAAAAGAGATTGGCAAAGCCGTTAAAGACAATTAAAAAGACTAGTAAGCCTTCTAACCAAGTATCCTTAATGAATTGCTTTCGCTCAAAGGCATATAGCAATCGTAAGAAGTAGTGAAGCGTAAAAACAATAAATACTAGGTTAAGAATAGCAAAGAGAAAGTTTACATCAGCCTTCTTCAAAGGGAAACCATAAATAAAAAGGAGTAAGCTCAGCGCGAGTACAGAGTTACCTATACTTACCGCCCTTAGTACAGTAGCCGCCTCCTCTTTGGTAGAGTATAAAAACTCCCGTAGGTTCTCGCGCCAAGATAACTTCGATTTAGTAGCCATACTTTTTCAAAAGTTGGTGAATATTGGCTTCTTGGTATAGGTCTTCTTTATTAATAGGTACTACCCCAAGGTGCTCACATACCAAACCGCCTCCTAAATTAGCCAAGGCAGCCGTAAAAGCGGCTGGTTGTGCAAGGGCAAGGCATAAAGCCGCGATACTTACTACCGTATCGCCTGCCCCCGATACATCTGCAATTTCTCTTAAATAAGCGGGGATGTGATGTTTCTCCTCCCCGTGTTGTATGAAAACACCTTTCTCAGAAAGCGTAAGTAGAATACTCTTGGTATGAAGAGCTGCTTGTAGCTGTGCGACTGCTTGCTCTAATGCTTCCTTATCGTCTTTATTGAAGTCCACCTTTAACCCCTCTTTGATCTCTTTGAGGTTAGGCTTAAACAACGTTACATCTTTGTAATGAAGAAAATTCCTTTTCTTAGGGTCTACTACAGAAGGAATGGCCAAGCGGTTGGCTTCTTCTACCGTGCGTTCGATCAAGGTTGGGCCAATTGTTCCTTTGTCATAATCTTCAACAACGACGGCTTGTACTTGCGGCAGAAGCGAGATAATTTTTGCTAGTAAGCTGGTGGTTTCTTCAGCAGCAATGAGTTGATCGGTTTCGGCATCAATGCGTAATAATTGCTGAGAGCTTGCCAAAATACGATGCTTCACAGTGGTAATACGTGATTGGCTCTGTACTATTCCTTCAGAAGACAGACCGTGTTGTGCTAATAATTGTAAGAGCTGCTCGCCCTCAGGATCTTCCCCAATGACAGAGCAAAGTATAGGCGTAGCGCCTAAACTTTGTAAGTTAAGCGCAACGTTGCCAGCACCTCCCAAACGTTGCTCTCGCTTTTTAACGTGTACGATGGGTACGGGCGCTTCTGGAGAAATACGATTGACGCTTCCCCAAATGTAAGAGTCAATCATCACATCCCCGATCACCAGTACTTTTAAATGGTTAAAAGCTTCAAAAATTTCATTTAATTTGTTCATAACTTAGCGAAGCAGGCATTGGATCGCTCTTCTTCTCAACTTGGTACGCTTATTTTAATAGGGCTAGCTTATCTTTTATGCGATGTAAGGCCTCTTTGAGTTGCTCGTCGGAAGCCGCAAAGGAAATACGCAAGCAGTTGGGTGCTCCAAAACACTCGCATCCTACTAATGCTACATGGGCTTCATAGCGCAAATACATGCATAGATCGTTGGCTGAAGCAATGGTGGTTGTACCATCTGACTTACCAAAATAAGTACTTACATCAGGGAAGATATAAAAAGCGCCTTTAGGCACGTAGGTTTTAATGCCCTCTATCTCTTTCAGTAGGCTCAAAACCAAGTCTCTGCGCCTCAAGTAAGCATCTCTCATCTGAAGGCTAGGCGTTTTATCTTCTACAATAGCCGCATAGGCCGCTTTTTGCGCAATAGAGCAAGTAGCCGACGTAAACTGCCCTTGCATTTTGATACACGCATCAGCCAGCCACTTGGGCGCTGCCGCATAGCCTACTCGCCAACCCGTCATCGCAAAACCTTTGGAAAAGCCATTCACCGTAATGGTACGGTCTTTTACGTGATCAAAAGCGCCTATACTAAAATAGCCATCTTCGAAGGTAATGTATTCATAGATTTCGTCTGCGATAATAAAAACTTGCTCGTGCTGTGCCACAATATCAGCAAAGGCTTTGAGCTCTTCTTTACTGTACACAGTACCAGTTGGATTACTAGGAGAAGAATATAGAATGGCCTTAGTGCGAGGTGTAATGGCTGCTGCGAGTTGTTCAGGGGTTACTTTAAACTCATTGTCAATGTCTCCTTCTACCAATACAGCCTTTCCTTCAGCCAATTGTATCATCGGCAAGTAGCTCACCCAGTAAGGAGTAAAAACGATTACCTCATCGCCTGGATTGACCAAGCAAGAGATCACATTAATAAGGGATTGTTTTGCACCCGTAGAAACCACAATGTTCTCAGCCGTTACTTCTAGTTGGTTATCTTTCTGTAGCTTTTCTGCGATCGCTTCTCTTAAACCCATATAAGCAGGTACAGGCGTATAGAAACCGAAGTCATCGTCAATTGCTTGTTTAGCAGCCGCTTTGATGTGTGCGGGCGTTGTAAAATCAGGCTCTCCCAAGCTTAACTTGATCACATCTACCCCTTTGGCAGCCAATGCTCTCGCTTGAGCGGCCATTTTAAGGGTTTGCGACTCACTCAGATTGGCAATTCTATTAGAAACACTTGGCTGTACTTGTGCTGTATTCATAGGTTTGTGCGATTTTTATGGGGTACAATTTAGTAGTTCGTAACTACAAGTGAAAAATTTTAGGTCATATTTATTTGCTCCCAAGCGTCTTCTACTTTAGAGACAGGGAGTTGGCAAGCCTTGTTGTAGCATACGTAGAGAGTTGTTTTATCGTCAATGGCTTCTCGGTGCATTAACAGGGGAATATCTGTCTGTGTAGTAGCCTTCGTACTACCTGCCAATATTTTATGGGGATGGTAGCGCCCTTCTAAGTCGGTACGTAGCGCAAGTGCGTTTTCTCCTACAATGGCGACTTCTGCGATGGGTTTTAGTTGTAAAGTAAATAACACACCCCAGTAGCTAGTGTACTGTACATTGGTAAGTAGTAAACGCTTTGTCTTTGCAAGCATTACTTGTACTACTTTTTCGTAATGCTGATGATCGAGTAGTTTGCTAAGCCAAAAGAGGTTGTGTGCCATCAATGCGTTAGAAGAGGGAATCACACTATCGAATAGCTCTTTTTTTCTGGCAATCAACTCATTACTTTCTTGGGTATAGAAAAATAACTCTTCCGTTTGATCATAAAATTGATGGAAGGTTTGCTGTGTAAGCTGATGTGCCAGCGTAAGCCACTGTTCCTCAAAGGTAACTTGATACAAATTTGTAAAAGCTTGGATAAGGGCGGCATAATCTTCTAAAAATGCTGGGATACTCGCTTTCCCTGCCTTGTAAGTACGGTATACCTGCCCTGCTTGGATCATTTTTTCTTTTAAGAAGTGGGCGTTCTGGAGGGCTAGGTGTAGAAAGCGCTCTTCATTGAATACCCGGTAGGCATCTACCAATCCCTTGAGCATCAATCCATTCCAGCCCGCTAGTATTTTATCGTCTAGTCCAGGTGCTACTCGCTGACGGCGAATGGCCAAAAGCGTTTGCTTCCAGTGCCTTATCTTCTCTCTCAACGTGTCTATACTTAGACCGTGCTGCTCTGCAAAAGCTTCATCTGTATGGGTGCGATGGAGGATGTTTTTTCCTTCTTCCCAGTTGCCTTCTTCCTGTATTTGGTAATAAGCACCAAACAGATCTATTTCTTTACCCAAGATACTTTCTAATTCCTGCTTTCTCCAGACATAGTACTTGCCTTCTTCTCCTTCACTATCGGCATCTAACGCAGCGTAGAAGCCCCCTTCTTCGCTGGTCAGTTCACGTGCTACAAAGTCGATGGTTTCATAAACGACTTGCTTGTACAATTCTCTGCCTGAAAAATGATAGGCTTCTGCATATAGCCCTACCAGTTGGGCATTGTCGTAAAGCATTTTTTCGAAATGCGGGCAAAACCAATCTGCATCTACCGAGTAACGGGCAAAGCCACCGCCTATTTCGTCATAAATACCGCCTAAAGCCATCTGTTCTAAAGTGGTATGGAGTTGCTTTACTGCCGCTTCGTCTTTTGTATAATGCGCATAACGCAGTAGAAATAGCCATAAGCTAGGCATTGGAAACTTAGGTGCACGATTGAGTCCGCCTCTTTCGGGATCGAACTGCTTGGTCAGCGTTTCATACATTTTATCAAGTTCTTCTGGGGTATGATCAGAGGGATGCGCTACCAAGCCATATTTTTGTTGCTCACTTTTGGCAAGTTGACTCGTAAAACCTTCGGCTGACTCTTCTAACTCCTCGTAATGCTCTCGAAAGGCTTTGGCGACGCTAAGGCAGACTTGCTGCCACTGTTGCGGCGGAAAGTACGTACCACCGTAAAAGGGGCGTTTATCAGGGAGTAGAAATACGTTGAGCGGCCAACCTCCTTGTAAGCCCATGGCTTGGATGGCATCCATATATATATTGTCCACATCGGGGCGCTCTTCTCTATCTACTTTAATACAAACGAAGTGTTCGTTCATTACGGCTGCAATGGCCTTACTCTCAAAGCTTTCTCGCTCCATCACATGACACCAATGGCAGGCTGAATAGCCAATACTTACGATGATCGGCTTGTTTTCTTCTACGGCTTTCTTAAGGGCTTCTTCTCCCCAAGGATACCACTGTACAGGGTTTTGTGCGTGCTGTAGTAAATAAGGGCTGGTTTCGTTGGTGAGGGCATTCATATAGAACAAGGTATTGTTTGAGAAAAAATAGAAAGACCTACTCAGGATAAAGTAGGTCTTTTAGTAAGTATGTAAATAACCCCACTAAGCATTGTTAAGTTCTGACTTGAGGCGTTCATGTAAGCGCTCGCAGAGGTTTTCCATGTCCATGGCCATTACCTCGTCGCCAGTGGCCTTACGAATAGTGTCGGCCATCCCTGAGATGGTTTCGATACAGAAGCGCTTCATTTCGTGTACTTCCATGTCCTTGGTCCAAAGGTCGATTTTGGCTGTACCCTTGTCCCAATCTTCCCAGAGGGCAAGTGCCATTGCTTTGGCATTTTCTATCCCTTCTATGGGCTTTTGAGTAGCGTCCCATTCTATTTTTTCGCAGATATTCTGCTCATTGAGTGTAATATCTAGGGTGATTTTTTCTTTTCTGGTCATGCTTATAAAGTCTCTTTGTACACTTCCTTACAGTGAGGATTACAGAAGCCATAGGTCTTTCCTGCTACGGTAAGGGTGTCGGCAATAGCGCCCTCTTTAAGTGTCATGCCACAGGTAGGATCTTCTTTATTTTCTAGGCTACTTAGCTTTACCTTAACTGCCTTTGCTTCTTCGTTAGCCATATCCATATGATGATCGTCGCCGTTTGCTTGTTGCTCTCCGCAGGCAGTAAAAGCTAATAACGCTACAATGATAATGCTTATTCTCATGCGTAATATCCTTTTAATTGCGTATTAATGCTGCAAATTTATAATATATTGATTGAAAAGCCTTGTTTTGTGTAAACTTTTAGGAGTAACGGTGTGTGGAACGCGATGTTTTGAGACAGCTTCATAATCACGGAAGACTTCTTTAGTCCGTTACTTTTATTTGATATCTAGATGTATTTTCATAAGTTATCTTAATAATCAAAAAACTTCTGTATGAAAGTTATCCCTACAAAAGTAAGGTTACTAACCTCCTTAAAAAAGGCTCATTTTATCCTCTTAACCCTTACTGTTACCAATCTTCTTTTTAAGTACCTAACCCCCTATAGTCTGATGAGTAGTTTAGCTTCTCTTCTTGGTGTTTTGGTTATACTGAGTGGGCTGCTCCTCTTCTTTTTGTATTGGAAGCCTTTCAAAAGTGTTAACCTATACTTTTCAATCTACCTTTTAGGTATGTTTCTGTTAGTAGCCGGATTCATAGTACGAGGTATCTTTGCAGGGCTAGTTTTATCAATCTTACTATTCCCCATTACACCAGACGCAGTAGAATATGAGCAAGAAGGCATTCTTATCTCCACGCCCTTTCAAGGTTTAATGGCTGCCTGCTGCACCTACCAAGTGAAAGAGCGAAAGCTTTTACTTTTTGAAAAAAAGCAAGCAGTTTTCGGTGCATCGGGATTAATCAATTTTGAGACAATGAAGATTACATTGACAGAAAAAGAAATCACACTTACTTATGCTTTGGATAGCAATAATGAGCTCAAGGAGAAAAGAATCGTAAGAGAATAATACTGCTACTTGGTTAATTTTATTTTTGTACGTTATAAATAGAACAAGTCTATGAAAGTCGTGACAATCTCTTCTTTAAGAGCTAAGATGAAAACTTACTTTGATATGGTCAGTAAGTCTCTAGAGGTCATTATTGTGCCAAGAAATAACGATGACGCCATCGTCATTATGTCTATAAAGGAGTACAACGCTTTGAAAGAAACTGACTATCTACTCTCCAGTGAATCAAATAGAAAACGATTGCAAGCATCAATCGACCAACTGAAATCAGGTGATACGCGACAGTATTTAATGGAAGATTAATAAATGATGGAGATTATATTCACCAGAAATGGCTGGGAAGGTTTCACCTACTGGATAGATACTGATAAGCAGATGGTACCTAAGATAAAAGAGCTCATTAAATCCATTAACGATAGCCTCTCTAAAGGTATAAAACCAGAACCACTAAAGTACTCTTTAAAAGGGTTTTGGTCAAGGCGTATTACACACGAGCATCGCCTTGTCTACAAGGTCACAGAAAAAAAGGGCGTAGATTTGAAGTGTATTATTATACAAAGTCGATATCACTATGATCACTGACAATCTACTTATTTCGGGTGTCACAACGAAGAGTACTTTCTATTATTTAATTGCTTTCGCCCTGAATTTGAAGGCTACCTTTATGGATGCTTCTTTTGTTTTGTCAACTCCTGAGGTAAACTTCTCCACTTCTGTTTGTAGTGTAGTGCCCTCACCTTCATAAAAGGTATAGCTTTTACCTGCCTCTTCTTGCCAATCTTCTACCTTTGTGATTCTCATTTTACTTGCCGTAAAATTGATAGAAAGGCGTACGAAATCATACTCGCCTCCTTTTTCCGCATTGTAGATATCTAATTCAGAGCGGCTTTCGTCCCAAAATATGGTTAAGCCCTCAGAAAGCTTCCCAGCCCACATATAATCGAAGCCAATTTCGAGGCTAGTTCCTTCTACCGCAAAGCGTGCAAAGTTAAAGCTAGGTTTTTGTCCTTCTTCCAGAATGGTTTGCTCAGAAACCTTGTATTTAGGCGTAGCCTTAAGGGTTCGGCCATCTAAAGGGCCACCTGTAAAAGTCAGTTCTAGATAGGGGTCACCTGTCGATGACTTTTGAGAAGCTTCACGCTCTCCTGTGCCATCAGTTTGTTTTTCCGTCGATGCTGTATCAGAAGTGTTTTCAGATGATTCTTGGGTTTTATCGCACCCCATAAAGAAGCACAGCGTAATGAAAAGAAGTAGGTACAGCTTCATATAATGATATGTTTTGTATATATACAATATAGTCGGAAAGTTTGGCTCAAAAAGTCTCCCAGTTGTTAGGTCTTATCTCGTAGCTTGATTAAAAATAAGTACTTTAATATATTAAAAAATAACCCTACCACTACCACCTTTTGATTTTTTTGAGTTCAGCTTTCGTTAGTACATTATAAAATACGCTTCCTCTATGATTGCCAGATTTTTAATAGTAAGTATTCACGTAAAATATGCCCTGACTTTACTTGTACTTTTCACGTCACTCAATCTCTCTGGGCAAAATAAGGCCGATCGGTATCTCAAAGCATACCAACAGTATCTGGATGCCTCTTGTCCTATCAAAGAGAGTGGCATAAAGCATTTTGTTTTTTTTGCACGTAACAGAGAAAAAATCATTGATCACCCTTTTTTAGAAATACCTCGCTTTAAAGGTGCTCAAGTTATGTATGCTTGGCAGCAACTCGAGCCAGCACCCGGGCAGTACGACTTTTCTCTCATCCAAGAAGATTATGACTACCTTGCCGCAAAAGGGAAAAAGCTATTCATTCAGCTACAAGATGCTACCTTTAGTACAGCGTACAAAGGCGTGCCTAATTACCTACTTACTAAAGAATACGCTGGTGGCGCCGTTCCTCAACGCTCGGATGCAGGAAAACAAGAAGGATGGGTAGCCAAACGTTGGCATCCAAAAGTACAAGCACGTTTTGCGCTTCTACTCGAAGCATTGGGAAAAGCGTTTGATGGTAAAATAGAAGGGATTAATCTGCAGGAAACGGCCATCAGTGTAAGCAAGAAAGATGATCCCTCTTTTTCTGAAGTGCTTTATGTAGAAGCCATTAAGAGGAACATGAACGCCTTGAAAAAGGCCTTTCGTCGTTCAACAACCCTACAATACGCGAATTTTATACCTGGCGAGTGGCTTCCCTACAATGATAAAGGTTACTTGAAGGCTGTCTATGCCTATGGACAAGAAATTGGTGTAGGATTAGGCGGGCCAGATTTGATGGTTCGGCGAAAAGGACAACTTAACCATTTAATAGCCCTTATGCACGAAGGTGAATTCACCGTTCCCTTAGCAATAGCCATTCAAGATGGGAATTATATAGGGCAAACAGGTGCTGACGATGACTATGATGAAAGTAAAGATGAAGGGCGCGCTGGACGCACGAACCTTGTTCCACTATTACACGCTTTCGCCAAAGATTTTCTTAATGTAAACTATATGTTCTGGTCGAATCAAAAACCCTATTTCAGTGAAGATGTCATTCCTTGCTTTTCATCTGATTAGTTTTTGGTCTTTTTTAAACCCCTTCATTATATTGTATTTTGCTATTTGACTTCCTAATGCTGTTGAGGACAAACGTTCTTATGAATTAAAAATACCCTTACTACTGCCACCTTTTTATTTTTTTGCATCTTATAGGTAAAACGCTTACAACATTGATTGATTCAAAGGGAAAATTCTGGGAAGTAAAGTACCGTCAGCACATCAATAAGATGACGGCTATCTGCTACAGGTATGTTGGCAATAGACAACTTGCGGAAGATTTAGCGCATGATGCCTTTTTGATAGCTATAGAAAAAGCTGCTAGTTATCGAAGTAAGGGAAGTTTTGAGGGCTGGCTACGAAGAATTACCGTGAATGCGGCGCTACAATATTTACGTAAACGAAAAAAAGAAGAGCAATTTGCCTATACTTTAGCTGAGCAGCTTTACGAAGTTGAACCAGACAGCGATAACCTTATAGAACAGGCTGATTTCTCGCGCAGAGAGCTACTTGCTACCTTAAGCAAACTCCCACATCATCATCGACTGGTCTTTAATCTTTATGTGATTGATCGGCTTACCCATGCACAAATCGGGGAAGCACTAGGTATTAGTTCTGGCACTTCTAAATCACATCTGGCCAGAGCTAGAAAAAAACTAAGGCAACTCCTGAACGAAAAGGCAAAAGAAAAGCTAATTAAAAAACAGGGCAAAAGAGGATGGTTACTCTTCCTTTTACCCTTTAAGTATTTATCGGTCGACCGTTGGTACTATCGTAGTTTCCACAAGTATGAGCTAGCGGCTTCGAAAACTGCTTCATTAAAAACACTTCATCTTTCTAATGCTCCTGTACCTGATTTTAGTACTACTCTTATTACTGCCAAAAATTTATTGATTGCTGCTATACCCCTAGTAGCCATCATTGGAATTACTTACTTGAGCGTAAACCAATGGTCTGACGATAGAGAAATAGATGCTTCAGAGAGTAAGGTCACCTCTTCGCTCACGCCCACTTCTTCAGAAAAAAACAACATTTTTGAGGAACTTACTGCCACCCATTCCAGAAATAGCATCTTACCTTATGAAGACACTTTAACACAAAGAAACATGAGAAATTTAAAAAAATTAGGATTAACGCTTTTAGCAACTGGCTTGATGATGGAATCAGACGGACAACCTGATACTAACCGTACAGTAGAGGCTTTTCAAGGTCAGCCAATGCACAACGAGATGAATGAAAGTAAAAACACCGAATATATACTAGATAACCATACTACTACCTTAGTAGAAGAATCAGAAAGAGCGTTGGGAACCTTCGAGGCTACCAACATATTTTGGTCTAAAGAAGACAACGAGCTCTACTTTCAGGGGAAAGTGAAAGTAAATCTTGGTGACAGTCACTTTAGTGGTAACGGTTCTTTCAACACTGGTTCATTAGGAAAGGTATACTTTCTGGTAGTCGATCAACAACCAATCGCATTAGACGCCAAAGTACATCTTTCTGGTAAGAGGTGTAAAGTTTTTAAGCTATCGAAGGAAGAAGCCTTTAAGCAGTATGGGGCAAAAGGCAAGCAAGGTGCTATCGAAATCGTCATAACAGAGTAAACTGTCCTTCATACACACGCGAAATAGGTATACGCTCTTCTCATCAGGTTAAGGGCAGAGCGAATACCTTCCTTTCTAAGTAGTATACAAATACTACGCATTCATTAAAATATTGAGTATACAAAAAGCTTAATTACATGGAGAAGAAGTTATTGAAAGTCTGTCTCTACTATTTTACAATAGTCATCCTACTTAGTTGCCAATACACTTCCAGTACGCGAAAGCAGCATCGCTATGATGTTATTAGTGAAGCGATTGATAGCCTTATGTTGGCAAAGCATATTCCTGGTTTCTCCATAGCGCTTGTCTCTGATACTGCATTGGTTTGGTCAGAATCTTACGGAAAAGCTGATGTAAAGAGCAATAAAGACATCAATGCTGACCAGATTATGAATATTGGTTCTATTTCAAAAACAATTACGGCTGTTGCCATTATGCAGTTATGGGAACAGGAGTTAGTGGACTTAAATGCAAACATCAATCATTACTTAGACTTTGAAGTTAGCAACCCGCACTATCCAGAAGATTCAATCACCATTTTTCAACTTCTTACGCACACCTCATCTATTCTAGATGGAGAGGCTTATGATCACAGTTATGCTTGTGGCGATCCTACTGTTTCCCTTAAAAGTTGGATCTATGCTAACCTCAACAAAGAAGGAAAATTATACGCAGAGGGCGATAATTTTGGACAGTGGGCACCAGGTGAGAAAAGTGCGTACTCCAACCTTGCCTTTGGACTGCTAGGGTTAATCGTAGAGCAATTAACGGCGCAACCCTTTCATCTGTATTGTCGTGAGTACATTTTCATACCGCTTGGTATGCATAAAACGGGCTGGTACCTCAACGAAGTAGATACTTCAAACCACATAAAACTATATGGTTTTATAACCGAGAGCAATAGGAAAGGATACCTAAAACGTAAAAACTTATTTCCTAATGAAAATGCTTTCACCGTAGGAACATTGGTAGAAGGATGTCTTTATAGCTTTCCTAATTATC
>ERZ1740058.545-NODE-545-length-27155-cov-5.725904_pt1 | contig 27155 bp, 16 predicted proteins | sample MGYA00581745_ERZ1740058 | MGnify/ENA primary metagenome ERZ1740058 (study PRJEB43018, sample SAMN04849742) | marine metagenome | isolation source: floating plastic debris | place: Pacific Ocean | collected 2008-08-30 | study: EMG produced TPA metagenomics assembly... | reverse complement strand
ATGGCGCAGTTTGATCGTTATCTGGGAGTAATGCGCCCTTACCAACAGCTACTAATTGCCCAGAAAACCGGACAGGTAGCATCAGAATTTAGCCCGGAGGAAATAGCAACCATTGTGGAAGACTACGTGAGCCTGAGCCAGCAAAGCCTGGCCGTGAATATGAGCGAAGCCGAAGTGCGGACGTTCGTTCCTGTCGGAAAAAGATAATTGGATATGAAAGGAAAACTGATTGGAATCGGACTTATCGTACTGCTGGCGGTGCTGCTTTCGGTGTACTGGAAAAAGGATAAACCGCTGGATCGTTGGCAGGTGCATTTGCCGGCTATCTGCTCGTTTTCATCACCCCGCCCGGTAGACCTGAACCAGGACGGCGTACTGGATATTGTGCTGGGGGCCGGAGCCGACGAATTTCAGGGTTCCGACTCGGCGGTGATTGCTCTAGACGGTAAAAACGGTAATGTTTTGTGGCGGGTGTCGGGCCGCGACCAGATGGTAGGTTCTCCCGCTTTTCTAACGATCAATGCGGATGAAGTGCCCGACGTAGCTATTAGCGGTCGGGCTGGGCAACTAATGGCCCTGGACGGAAAGACCGGTTCCCGGCTATGGAGCTACTATTCGGAAGCAGATTTTGCCCGTTTTCCTGACTCGGTATTCCTGAATTTCTACGGCCCCCAACTCATTCCGGATGTTAATGAGGACGGTACGGCTGATCTGCTGGTAGCTAATGGCGGCGATGCTACCATTCCTCGTAACGACCCAAATCGCCCGGCGGGTTGGCTGATGGTGGTGAGCGGTGCTTCCGGCAAGCTGCTCGCCCGGGCGGCTATGCCCGACAGTGCCGAAACCTATATGACTCCGGTATGCGCCTCCCTGGAAAATAGCGATGAACTAACCATCGTGTTCGGCTCAGGAGGTGAAACTTTCGGCGGCCACCTCTACCGGGCACCGCTCGCTGATTTGCTAAAAAGGGATCTCTCGAAAGCGGTAGAACTGGCTTCGGGAGAACAGCGGGGGTTTATTGCCCCACCGGTCATTATTGATGTTAGCGGGGATGGTATTGCGGATATTGTAGCCAATGCGGTAGACGGAAGAATGCTGGCCTTTGACGGAGCTACTAATCAGTTATTGTGGCAGGTAGAAATACCCCGGGCTGAGGTATACGGATCGCTGGCGATAGGTAACTTCACCGGGGATGCTACCCCCGATTTTTTTGCTAATATGGGCCGGGGCATCTTTCCGGAAGTAGCCCAGTCCATTCAGATTATGGTCGATGGTAAAACCGGGGAAATCAGCTACCTGGATTCACTGGGGTTCTTGCAAATTGGTAGTCCGCTGGCGGCCGATTTAAACGGAGATGGACGGGACGAGGCTATCATGAGCACCAACTGGTACGATCCTACGTTGACTCAGGATCACTACTACTCTCTGTACGGTATCACCAATGAACTCCTGGCTTTTGATTTTTCCGAACCGGCTACTTACCGGCTACTCGGCACTTTTCGGGGAGTGAATCCGGCGGCAACGCCCTGGATAGGCGATCTTGATAATGATCAGCAGATAGACGTAATTTATACCTACATCACCGATACTGTTCACTATCGCCCCTTCAACGGTATGAAGGTGCTGAGGCAGGAAGTTGACGTTTCTGTGGAGCAAATCAACTGGGGTAGTTACATGGGCAGTGCTTACAATGGTGTGCTTTATCGCCCAAATGATCTGTAGTGCCCCGTTCCCAAAAAAGCATATTTGAAACCTATCCTAAAACTACGCTGGTACTGGTAGTGCTGGTCATTGTTCTGTTGGTTGATGGTATTGTCGGAAGGCTACTAGTTCCTACCAATGATCACGACTTTCGTTCGGCTCATCCTTACTATCACCACGGTTTATTACCCAACCGAACCCAAGCCACCCACTGGGGGCCAATTGCTTACCCCATCGCCACCAACTCGCTGGGCTTCCGGGATGAAGAAGTCCGGTCAATCCCTCTAACGTCGGATAAGTACCGCATACTGCTGATGGGCGACTCTCATACCGAAGCGGTGGGGGTGCCGTTTGCGGAAAGTTTTACGGGTCGATTACTAACCAAACTGGATACCAGCCGAATCGAGCTGCTAAATGCCGCCGCTGTAAGCTACAGCCCCAAGCTGTATTACTACAAAACCCGGTATCTACTAGAAGAGATTGGGTTAGATGTTGACGAAATATACGTGTTCATCGACATCTCGGATATTCAGAATGAATACGCCTACCAGGAGTTTGAACCCAGCACTTCGCCCATTGCTCAGGTGCTTCCACAGGTAAAAAGTGCCCTAAGAAATCACTCGTTTATCTACTACGCCACTCGTAGGCTCTACCTGGAACGCCAGCGGGAGAAATTTTACCGTAACATCAGTCAGAACCTGATTGACCGTAACAACACTGTAGACCTTTACCGCACATTCTTCTCCCATTTCAACAACGATGTGCTGTTAAACAACCCTCAGTTTCATACCACCATCTCGGAATGGTACTCAGACGAAAGTTTGTACCAGCGCTGGGGTAAACAGGGCATTGAGTTGATGACCGTTTATATGCAAAAGCTGGTAGCGCTTTGTGAGCAACACCAGATTCCGCTGACCATTACGGTGCATCCCTGGCGTACCCAGGTGAAAAAGGGAGAAGCTGAAGATCAGCACACCCAGTACTGGCGAAGCTTCGCCCAGGAAAATGGTATTGGATTTATCAATCTCTACCCGATTTTCATCAATGAGCTACCCGCCGAAGAGGTAATACAGCACCACTTCATTGCGGATGATAATCACTGGACCGCCTCCGGACACCAACTGGTAGCCAATAAGCTCAGTAGCTTTCTGCTTGCTTCGGCAGCCGAGAACGGACTGGTAAGTTTGTCCGATGAAGATGCTTACTATCATCGGGGAATAGTGCTCAGGGAGCAGGGCAAAATTGATAGTGCGATTGCTTCGCTTTCTCGCGCCATTGAAATCAATCCTGATCGGCCGGACTTCTACTACCAGAGGGGAAGTATAAAACTACAGCAGCACGCATTTCAATCCGCCGCCGATGATTTTCAGCGAGTGCTCCACATAGATTCTACTCACCGAAAAGCAGAATTAAGTGCCAAGCTTCTACCGGCTTATCAGATAGCTTACGAAACCACGTCGCTACCTGATGAACAGCCTACGGACAGTTTGTACGTAGAACGAGGAAAGGCCTGGCTGGTGATGGGGCGTTACCTGCGGGCGTACGACGACTTTGACCAGGCTCGCCAACTGAATATTCGTAACAAAGAATCTTACTACTATCTGGGGTATATCAAGAAAAATATGATGCAATCGGAACGGGAGAGTGTGCGCTACTTTGACCGGGCGATTGCCCTGGATTCTAATTATCTGGATGCCTATCGGCAGCGGGCAGAAGCCTTCCGGGTTATTGGAGCGGCTGAGCGGGCAGCCCGAGATCAAGATCAGGTAGGCCGGTTAAGTCCTTCCGGAAACTGATGAGTTAAGCGTAAATTCAACGTTGAAGTTTACCTCTTCTGAGATTGGGAGCTTGGGCATAAAATACGTAACATTAGAAACCTTTACCGGACGATTACAGTATGGCGAAGCTTTTCATTTGGGTGTTATTTGGGACGATCTTCGTGGGTGGGTGCGTCAACCAAAATCAGGAGACTACCGCCTCGGCCTACATGGTTGACCTTTTGCAGGAAATAGCCGAACAAAACCGCACCTATCGGCACCCCTACATGCACGAATTGCGAGTAGCCCACTACGACAGTCTGTGGCAAAAAGCCCCCGGTGGGGAAAATAAACTGGACTACCACTATATAAAATCCATCGAACTGCTGAATGCCGGCCGGTCGGAAGAAGCGGCGGCTTCCTTTCAGGATTTGTATGCTGCTCTTTTGGAGTACCAAGACGATTACCCCGAGGCGGTCAATGCCCGACTGAAAGATCTGGAGTCGCTGATTGCCATCAGTTACCTGCGACAGGGGGAGCAAGAGAACTGCGTAATGAATCATACTTCGGCTTCCTGTATCATTCCTATCGCCGCCGAAGGCTACCATCAGCTACCGGACGGCTCTTCGCGGGCGATTGAAGCGTATACGCGTATTCTGCAAAGCAACCCCGAGGCGCTGGATGCCCGTTGGCTGCTGAACATCGCTTACATGACTTTGGGCAAATATCCCGAGCAGGTACCCGATGATTGGCTTATCTCTCCGGAAGCATTTGCCTCGGAGTATCCGCTGAAGAAATTCAAAGACGTGGCACCTCATCTAGGGCTGGCTACCCGCGCTCTGTCGGGGGGTGCCGTAATTGAAGATTTCAACCAGGATGGCTACCTGGACATTATGATTACCTCCTGGGGACTGGAAGACCAGATGCAGTACTTTCAGCACGACGGCAATAACGGTATGAGTTTTACCGAACGAACGCAGGAAGCTGGTTTGGAAGGTTTAGTCAGTGGTCTGAATATGGTACACGCCGATTACAATAACGATGGGCTGCCCGATGTGCTGGTGCTACGCGGAGCCTGGCTGGAAGAGCACGGTCGTCATCCTAACTCACTATTACGAAACAATGGCCCCGGCCCTGATGGCACTCCTACGTTCACCGACGTCACCCAGGAGGTTGGACTGCTGGAGTTTATGCCTACCCAAACTGCGGTCTGGAGCGATTTCAATAACGACGGCTGGGTTGATTTACTGGTTGGGAATGAGACCCCCTGGAGTAAATTCTATAAGTTTCCTACTCAGCTATACGTAAATCAGGGGGGGGAGAAAAATACAGTTACGTTCACGGAAATATCGGAAGCAGCGGGCATTAACCTGACCGAATACGTGAAGGGAGTAGTAGCTGGTGATTACGATAACGATGGCTGGGCCGATATATACGTCTCTACCCTGGAAGGACGAAATTTTCTGTTCAGAAATACCGGGGTTATCAAAGATGGACTACCCCATTTTGAGGATGTGACCGAAGAAGCTGGGCTGCTGGAGGATATCAATACTTTCCCCGCCTGGTTTTGGGACTACAACAATGACGGCTGGCTGGATATTTTTGTATCCGGCTACAACCGGGGTTCGGCGGGTTCTATCGCTCATCAGGTAGCGGCTGAGTATCAGAACCTTCCGTTTGAAGCGGACATGCCCCGACTCTACCGCAATAACGGGCCGAGCGCCAGTGGGCGACCTACCTTCACCGATGTGACGCAGGAAGCCAATTTGTACCAGATTATGCACACCATGGGTTCTAACTTTGGTGATCTGGACAATGACGGCTACCTGGATATGTTTTTAGGCACCGGTGATCCCGACTTCCGCTCCATCATCCCTAATTTGGTATTTCGGAACGATCAGGGTAAAGAATTTCAAAATGTAACTACTGCCGGAGGCTTCGGGAATTTGCAAAAGGGGCACGCTGCAGCTTTCGCCGATCTGGATCACGACGGCGATCAGGATATTTTTGTGAATATGGGCGGAGCTAACTACGGAGATGTTTACCAGAACAGCCTATTTGAAAACCCCTACAGCAACAGTGCGGAGGCTAACCACTGGATTACTTTACAGCTGCTAGGCACCAAATCAAACCGGATGGCCATTGGCGCCCGCATCCGGATTGTAACTATCGAACAGGGACAGTCACGCTCTATTTTCCGGGAGGTAAACTCCGGAGGTAGTTTTGGCGGCAACACATTGCGACAGGAGATTGGATTAGGAAGCAGCAGTATGATTGATACTTTGCAGATTAGCTGGCCCGCTTCCGGAACCGTGCAGACCCTCATCAACCTAAAGGCCAATCAGTTTCTGGCCATCACCGAAGGTGCTCAACATGACTCAGAAATAGTTGTGCGTTAATAGATCCTCCGCCCGGCTGTTGGTAGTATTCCGTACGGTCACTGCAATTGGCGGAGTACGTCTTATTAGATGAGACTATTTATCTATATCTTGGCTGACGACCTGGGTTACGCTACTGGTGCCATCGGCAAATGGTCTAACGGGCAGCACAGTGCTTAACAGGGCCGCCCAGCTAGTCTTTAATTTCTTTTATGGCAACGGTAATCAGCTACTAGCCCACAATTGCTGGCCTGTAAATTTATTGGGGCAGTTGGGTTTGCTGGTAATACTTTGTTTATATTGGAAGCCAAGAAGAAGTCTGATTTAGCACCGGACGATAACCCAGTTGAGAACTTTAAACCTGAACGTCGAAACTAATGATGAGAACCATAACATCTATAATCATTATCGTCTTTTTGGCAGGCGCTTGGGGGTGTGCCCCATCATCTAATAACGCGGAAGAAGCTACCAGTGAAGAACCCGCGGCCACACCTGCCGACGAATGGCAATCCTTGTTCAATGGAAATGACCTTTCCGGTTGGGAGGTTCTCGGGGGCGATGCTAATTTCTACGTAGAAGATGGGATGATTGTGGGTCTTACCGAAGAAGACTTACCCAACTGCTTTCTAGCTACGCAGAATGAATACGATGACTTTATTCTCGAAGTTGAATTCAAAATTGATTCGGCGATTAATTCGGGCGTACAGATTCGTAGTGCTACCTATGAGCAGGATACTACTACTTCCTATATCGACGGCAAACTGGGGGAGGGCACCCGAGACTGGAAAGCGGGCCGGGTATATGGCTATCAGGTTGAGATTGACCCTTCCAACCGGGCCTGGACGGGTGGTTTTTACGAAGAGGGTGGTCGAGGGTGGTTAACCCCCTTGGTAGACCAAAATGAAGCTCAGGCCGCTTTTAAACCCGGTGAATGGAATCACTTTAGAATTCATGCCGAAGGTAATAGCTTCAAAACCTGGATCAACGATGTTGAGGCAGTAAATACTACCGACAATTATCACGAAAAAGGCTTTATCGCTATGCAATTGCACGGGGCCTGGAAAGAAGAGCAGATAGGGCAGAAAGTCTATTTCAAAAACATCCGAATCAAAGAACTGTAATCAGTGTCTTTTTTTCAGATAAAGGCACTTTGACTGCGCACAAAAGTGTATCAAGCTAATATGTCTTTCACTACTTGGCCATGTGAGGTGACAGAGATGGTTCTGGGTTACTTGGTCAAGATTGAAAGTCTTCTAAACCCGGTGTAGTTTGTAGGGGTAGATACCTCCGGCATTCCACTGGCATACGTATAGGTTTTTATCCTCGTCTACACATACATCGTGGCAGTGCTTAAAAATGGGCTTTTCCTGGCGCGCCAGTTGAGGCTGATTGTCCTTGTACTTCGGCTTGGTTCCTCCGGGGTTAGATACCATCTTATTGTTCTTATCCAGAATAGTAACGAAACCGGTATTTAGGGCCATATTATACCGGCCTTCGGGCATTGAAAAACATACCCCGGAATACAAATTCTTTCCATCAATTACTGCTCGACTTACGTAAGCCCCCGGCAGGTAATATTCTTCCAGATACTGTCCGTCCAGGCTGAATCTTTTAAAAGAATTCTTGATTCGGGCGGTACAGATTAAGGTCGGGTTCTCAGGATCACGGGTATCTAATGTTACTCCGTGAGCCTGCTTGAATTTTTCCTTACTTAAAAAGCTATCCCCACCAAACTTACGAATAAAGTTACCCTGCCTATCATACTGTAGAATAAACTGTGAGCCATAACCATCGGCTATATAAATATCTCCGTTGGGGCCAACTGCGGTTTCGGTAGGTTTGAATTTATCGTGTTCGCCGTAGGCTCCGGAAGTTGCTGGATGATCAATGGTCAGCACAACTTCACCAGCAATGGTAGTCTTGACTACTTTCTCGGTACTGAGATCGGTAATGTACAGATAATCCTCTCCGCCTTCGTCATGGATAGTTAAGCCGTGGGCACCTTTGAAATCTAATGTCCAGTTATCTAACAATTTTCCCGACTTATCATAAATCAGTATGTTGTTTTTAGGATGATCAGTCAGCATAATTAACCTTCCCTGCTGATCAATAACCATCTCATGACAATTATTAACCGGATAGGTACTCGGATTAAGATCACCCCATTCTTGTTCAACCCTATACTTGAACTCACCGTGTCCGATGATCTGCTCTTCTAACTTTGGCTTACTTTTGAGAATAGTGAAGCTAGTGCTAGGCGCAATAAGTGCAGTAGTAGAAACTTTAGCGGTTGCTTCAAGAAACTTTCTTCGAGTAGCTTTCATAGTATTTGATAATTAGTGAATGATGATTAATAAATAATGGGTAAATATCTGATTATTAATCATTCCTCATCATTCATCCCTTATTAATCATTATACCAGAATGTCTTTCACTACGTGACCGTGTACGTCGGTGAGACGGTAGCGGCGGCCCTGATGCTTGAAGGTAAGCTGCTCGTGATCAATGCCCATTAGGTGCAGCAGCGTGGCCTGAAAATCGTGGACGTGCACTCCATTGCTGGCCACATTGTAGCAGAATGCATCGGGTGCGCCGTAGTCCATGCCGGGCTTCACGCCGCCACCGGCCATCCACATGGTGAAGCAGCCTGGATGATGATCTCGCCCGTAATTATCGGCGGTGAGCCTTCCCTGCGAAAAGCTGGTACGGCCAAACTCACCGCCCCAAACTACCAGTGTGTCTTCCAGTAACCCGCGTTGCTTCAGGTCCTGAAGTAAACCGGCGGTAGCCTGATCGGTGCTCAGGGCTTGCCGCTTGATTCCGGCCGGTAGACCGCCGTGCTGGTCCCAACCCATGTGGTAGAGCTGAATGAATTTTACGTCTCGTTCGGCCAACCGTCGGGCCAGCAGACAGTTAGCCGCGTAGGTGCCGGGCTTGCGGGCATCTTCACCGTACAACTCGTATACATAATCCGGTTCACTGCCTACATCTACCGCTTCGGGCACGGAGGTTTGCATGCGGTAGGCCATTTCGTACTGAGTGATTTTGGAATGAATTTCCGGATCTCCCCAAATACCGTACTGATGCTCGTTCATTTCTTTGATGTAGTCTAAAGCCCGCCGCCGGTCTTCCTTATGCACACCGTAGGGGTTATTGAGGTAGAGCACCGGGTCTTTGCCCGAACGGAACTGTACTCCCTGATGATGAGAGGCCAGAAAGCCGTTGCCCCAGGAGGCCGAACTCAGCGGCTGGGCACCACCTCCCTTGGAGATAAGCACGATGAAGTGGGGCAAATTCTCATTATCCGAACCTAAGCCGTAACTAAGCCAGGAACCAATGCTGGGTCGTCCGCTCAACTGTGAACCGGTTTGCACGAACATCACCGCTGGCTCATGGTTGATGGCTTCGGTATACATAGATTTGATAATGCACAGATTGTCAACTACCTGAGAGGTGTAAGGAAAAAGCTCGCTCACCCAGGCCCCTGATTGCCCGTACTGTTTAAAGTCGTAGATGGATTGCACCAGTGGAAAGGTAGACTGTCCGGTTACCATCCCCGAGTTACGCTGAGTTCCCCGTACCGAATCTGGAATTTCCTGGCCATGCCACTTGGCGAGGGCTGGTTTGTAATCAAAGGTTTCTATTTGGGAGGGGCCGCCACTTTGGAACAGGTAAATCATCCGCTTAGCTTTAGCCGGAAAGTGTGGACCCGGAATAATTCCTCCGTTAGCGGCTGGTTTAGCTAGCGCATCAGCGGGGTTCAGCAGATTACCCAGTGCTAAGGCTCCAAAGCCCAAACTGCTTTGCTTCAAAAAGTCTCTTCGCGACTGCTGTAATCGTAATCTCTTTATCTCTTCCATAATTACTGTCGGGTATACGCTTCGTTAGTGTTCATAATGGCGTTAGAAACCGTGGCCAGGGCCGCTACCTGCACGGTGGGTAAGGATTGGTCTAGCTCAGCCTCGCCAATGCTTAAGTAAGCCAATGCATCCTGCGGATTATTCTCAAACCGGTTTATTTCTTTGGCATAAAATTCCGTTAACATACTAATTTCCGGTTCTTCGGGACTGCGGCCGGTAATAAGTCGGAATGCCTTCTCGAGTTGCTGGGTCGTATCCTGCTGATTTTCTTTGATCAGGCGTTCAGCCAGTACACGAGCGGCTTCCAGATACTGAGGGTCGTTCAGCAGTACCAGGGCCTGAAGTGGAGTGCTGGTGGCGCGCCGACGCACAGTGCATACTCCTCGCTCCGGAGCGTCGAAGATTAGCATGGACGGTGGGGGTGCGGTTCTTTTCCAGATGGTGTACAGGCTGCGCCGGTATAGTCCGTCACCGGGTTCCTGTAGATACTGATAGCGCCAGGATTTATTACTCAACTCATCCCACAACCCTTCGGGCTGGTATGGATACACGCTGGGGCCGCCCACCTCTTCTGCCAGCAGGCCACTAATGGCCAGGGCATTATCCCGAATCATCTCGGCCGGAAGGCGGAACCGCGGTCCTCGGGCTAACAAAATATTATCCGGATCTTTCTCCGCTAAGGCGGGGGTAACCGCCGAGCTTTGGCGATAAGTAGCTGACATCACTATTTCTTTATGCAGGGCTTTAATATCCCAACCGGATTGCCGGCCACCCGATTCCTGAAAGGTGACCGCTAGCCAGTCCAGTAGCTCAGGGTGCGAAGGCAGGGCCCCCTGATTGCCAAAATCCTCAGCGGTTTCTACCAGTCCGGCTCCGAAGTGCATCTGCCAGATACGGTTTACGAAAACCCGGCTGGTGAGCGGGTTATCCTCATCAAAGAGCCACTGGGTCAGTCCCCAGCGGTTTTGGGGTAAGCTTTCATCGTAAGCTAGCACCGACTCCGGCACGCCGGGCTGTACTTCCTGGGTTCGAGCATCGTACAATCCTCGGTCAAGAATATAAGTGGGGCGGGGTTCTTCCCGGTCGCCCATCACCATAATTTCCGGAATTTCGTTCAGTAGGTTATTTAGTTCTACCCGGCGTTGGTGTAGGCTATCTCGCAGGACTCGATCAGAGACATCGAAGTGAGTAAGGTAGTATTCTCGTAGTAGCGGCTCTCTTTCCTCCGACGACTGATTATTGATCATCACCATTGCTTCAGCTGGATTGTAGGAGTACAGTACTTCCAAGTCGGTTAGGTTTCGGTCGTAAACCTTGATTTCATCAATGCCTCCGTTTTTGAACGGGATAATATGAACCCTTTGGCCTAAGGTAAACCCGTTGAAACCGTAGGTGTGAATATTGTACTCGTAGAGAATGCCTTTGTACAGATTATCGTGATCAACGCTTACCTCCGCCGGTTGGCCATTTACGTATAGCTTCACCCCTTCAGCCTGACTGGAACCATCGTAGGTAATCGTCACTTGCGCCCATTCCTTCGCCGGCAGAGCATCCTCAGTAGTAAGCTGAATGCTGTTGTAGGGCCAGGAGTGAGCCATGATGAATTGCAGATGATTATCAGCTAGATGCAGCGAATAGCCCTTGTAACCCAACCGTAAATCCTCACAGTGATAAAATACTCCCACTTCTTCGTACACCGTATCAGGATGCAGCCAGAGCGAAACCGAAAATGGTTCGGTGCGCTCGTACCAGCCGACCTTCTCCCCTAATTTTACCGAGTTATAATCACTCACGAAGAAGGCATTACCCTTCTTCCCTTCTTTGATAATCGGCTCTTTCAAGGTGGCGGGCTTACGACCATCGATCAGGTTAGCTGAGGTGAATTCGTCATTAGTTGATTGTACCTGATCGAAGGGGTAGTGAGCCGCCAAATCCCGCTTAATCCGCTGCTTCAGTTTAGCCTCGGTGATATTGCTTTTAGCCCTCCAGTCTTCGTAGGGCTGGCCAGGTGCAGCCTGGTGCTGGCTAAGTTTATTTTCAAAACCCTCAATTTTTTGGTTAACGAACCGAATAATGTCTTCCTGCTCTTCACTGCTAAGCAACAGGGAAGGACCAGGGGTTTGATCGGGACCGTACACCGGAGTGCCAATTTCACGGGTGCTGTTAAAGAACCCGGATACTTTGTAGAAGTCGGCCTGGCTGATGGGATCGTACTTATGGTCGTGGCAACGGGCGCACTCTAAGGAGAGAGCCATAAACGCCTGCCCCAGGGTGCTTACCCGGTCGGCTACGTATTCCTGCCGATATTCTTCAAATACAATACCCGCTTCTGAATTTTTCTTATGCAGCCGGTTGAAGGCCGTCGCCAGTACGCTTTCCTGCGTAGGTTCGGGAACCAGGTCGCCAGCTAGTTGCCAGGTGGCAAACTGATTGTAGGGCATATTTTCGTTGAAAGCATTAATTACCCAGTCGCGCCAGGGTGAGAAATCCCGGTGCTTATCGTCCAGGTAACCGTCACTGTCGGCGTAGCGGGCCATGTCCATCCAGTTGGCTGCCATTCGTTCTCCGTAGGCATCCGAAGCCAGCAGTCGATCCACCAATTTTTCGTAGGCATTAGGAGAATCATCGGCCAGAAATTGGTCAATCTCCTCCAGCGTAGGCGGCAGACCCGTGAGGTCGAAGCTCAATCGCCGAATGAGCGTGGTTTTATCGGCTTCCTGAGCGGGAGTAAGGCCTTCCCGTTCCAAACGGGCCAGCACAAAATCATCAATGGGCGAAATCGACCAGTCTTTATTTTCGGTAACCGGTGGCTCAGGTTTTTCGGGCTTGATGAAGGCCCAGTGGGGTTTGTATTCCGCGCCCTGCTCAATCCATTTGACGAGAATGGCTTTCTCTTCCGCCGTGAGTTTTAGATGCGATTCGGGCGGGGGCATCACGTATTCCGGGTCGTCGGAAACAATACGGTGGTAGACTTCGCTTTTATTGAGCTTACCGGGCACGATGGCGTGGCCTTCACCGGATGCCAGAGAGGCGAAAGCAGCTTCCGGGGTATCCAGCCGTAAATCGGCTTCCTGATTTTCTTTATCGGGGCCGTGGCAAGCGTAACAACGGTCAGACAGAATAGGCTTCACGTGAAAGTTAAAGTCAATAACTTCGGGTAGCCGACTTTCGGCTTCCGCTACCTCGGCGGGTTTATCGGTGCCACAGCGGGCCAGTAGGCCGATGGCCAGTCCGGCGGAAAGCAACAGTTTAAGAATACGGGTCATTGACTTAAGTAACAGCATAATTATCTTTTCACCCACTACGGAAAACAGGATTACGCTAATATACTAAACTCTGACGGCAGTTGGTAGGTTAAAAAAACCGTTTTATTAACTGTTAATAATAGGCTTATTTTAATACTTTAACGGTTAATCACCCCAACAACCGATCATGCAGGATGAGCAGCTTTTCCGGGATACGGCCCAAAAAATCATCGATAGCCCTGCGTTTGGCCGGTCGGAAACCTACGCCAACCTGTTGAACTTTCTGGTGGAGTCAACCCTGGGGGGTGATATTCCTAAAGAAACCACCATTGCCGAAAAGATATTTGGCGACCACGCGTTTGACCCCAGTGAGAGCACGCTGGTGAGGGTATACGTGTTCAATCTGCGGAAAAAAATTACTAAGTACTACCAAACCCAAGGCGAGCAGGATGCGTGGCGGCTCGCAGTACCTAAGGGCAGCTACGAGGTGGTTTTGCAGAAGCCAGAAGAACAGAGCGAGCAGGAAGGACAAAAATCATCCCCCGAAACAACCACTGCCACCCGAAACGACCGATGGATACTATATGCGGCATTACTAGCCTCTCTGTTGTTGAGTGTATTTTTGTGGCGGACGAAGGTTGAGACAGATTCCTCTTATCAGGTAATCCCTGAGTCGGGTATATGGGCTGATTTTCTGAGTAGCAGTCGCCCCTACTACGTAGTGCTGGGTGATCTTTTTATCTACTCGGAATACGATAAAGAGCAAGAGGTGAACCGCACCATTCGGATTCACAATATGAACTCAGCGGAAAGCTTTGAGCAGATGGCTGCTGCATTTCAGGATCCAACCCGGCAGCTTAGCCAGCTTTCGTACTCGTTTTTGGTTAGAAATAGTGCGGAGTGGATTAAAAGCCTGACCCAGATATTCTTTTCCCGTCATAAGAGTTTTAGCATCCGCTACATGACTAAGTTTGGCAGTAAGGATCTGCTGGATAATAATATTGTGCTGGTGGGTATGCTGAAAACTTTCGGGCTGTTCAATAACTACTTCGATAATTCCCAGTTCGATCTGCTCCCTTCGGATGTTCTCCGGTACCAGGCCGACAGCCTGCAAGCCGTTCAAACCTTTGCTCCCTCGGGCGACCCGGATTCTTTTCATACCGACTACGGATTTATCGCTAAATTTCCGGGTCCCAACAATAATACCGTACTGATGTGCGGCGGTTTGTGGGATACTGGTGCTTCTCAAAGTCTGAAGATGCTCACTGATCCAGTTTTATTGCAACAATTAGAGGAACGATTGCGGCAAGAATTTGAAACGATTCCGCCTTACTTTGAGGTGCTGCTCGAAGTAAACGGTATTGACCGTACCGAACTGACTTCCCAAATCCTGCACGTCAACCGGATCAGCGAATCCCGAAATCTTTGGAATGTACGCTGAGCGAAACAAATAGTAAATAGAAAAAAGGAAATAGCTAAATGAAAACTATTGTACTAAACGAACCCGGCAAACTTTCTTATACCGATACTCCACAAAACGAAGACTTGCAGGCTGACGAGGCGCTAGTGAAGGTGCACCGCATTGGCATTTGTGGTACCGACTTTCATGCCTACCGCGGTCGGCAGCCATTTTTCACCTACCCGCGCATACTGGGGCACGAGTTGGGAGTAGAGGTACTGGAAGTAGGAGAAGAAGGAAGCATTAATATTGATCTTTGGGTTACCCACCGCAGTACCTTTGAGGAAATGGTTGATCAGTTCGACCACTGGCTTGAGCCTAACTTAGGAGTGATTAAGGCGGGAGTATCTGTTTAGCAGAAATCTGTTTTGTCCGTCAGACATCAGTGCTCACAATCTAAATCTTTACTTTTATGACTACTCAACCTCCGAAACTGCTCTCATTTTTATTGTCCATTTTGTGGGTTGGCTATCTTATTACTGTAGCCGGTTGCTCCCAGAAAGAAGCCGGAGTAGAGCTAGTCAGCCCAAACGGAGCCTATGTTTTTGGTTTGCATCCGGGTGATGAAGAGTCAACAGCCTACTTCACCGTGGAATTTGAGGGGGAAGAATTAATCGGCAAATCAGGTTTGGGATTAACGCTGGGAGAGAATTCCCGCTTGGGCCAGCTATTTCAAATTATTAAACAGGAAACTCAGGAAGTAGATACTCAATGGAAGCCGGTTTATGGTGAAAGAAGTGAGTATCCAGAGGTATACCGGGAAGTGCTGTTAACCCTGGCCGAAGATGATTTTGAGTATAACTTGCGGGTTCGGGCTTACAACGAAGGGGTAGCTTTCCGCTACGAACTTGCCAGCAGCAGAGATGATTTGGTGATTCAACAGGAACATACCGAGTTTGCGTTACCGGCTGAGGCTACCACATGGACTTCTCTTCGGGCGCAGAGCGAGATTCGCCGGATGCCAGTTGCTCAGCTATCCGATTCGGTGGCGGTAGAGCGCCCGTTGCTGGTAGAACTTTCCGATTCCCTCTTTACCGCTATTGGCGAAGCAGGGTTAGTAGACTACGCCCGAATGAAGTTGCTTCCGAAAACCGCTGTGTCGGGCACACTAGTAGCTGACTTAAGTGGTAAAGTGGTAACTAATCAGAGCTTACAGACGCCCTGGCGGTTTGTGATGGCAGGACGTAGTGCCGGAGAAATTCTGGAAAACAACTACTTACTACTGAACCTTAACGAACCTAACAAAATTGAGGATACCTCCTGGATACGACCGGGGAAAGTAATTCGGGAGGTGACGCTAACTACCGACGGAGGAATGGCCTGCGTAGATTTTGCAGTTGATCATAACCTACAGTTTATTGAGTTTGATGCTGGTTGGTACGGCAACGAATACGATGAGGCTTCCGATGCCACTACTGTTACCGTAGATCCCAATCGTTCGGACGGCCCCTTGGAGTTACAGAACGTGATTGATTACGCTAGCAGCCAAGGCATAGGAGTGATTTTGTACGTTAACCGCCGGGTGCTGGAGACGCAACTGGACGAAGTACTACCCCTGGTACAATCCTGGGGAGTAGCTGGGTTAAAATACGGTTTTGTGAATGTAGGACCTCAGGAATGGACCGACTGGCTGCACGAGGCCGTTCGGAAAGCCGCTGACCATCAGCTTATGGTTGATATTCACGACGAATACCGGCCTACCGGATATTCCCGCACTTATCCTAACCTGATGACTCAGGAGGGCATTCGGGGGGATGAGGAGTCGCCACCGAATGCGATGGTACTGAATACCATCTTCACCCGCATGATTGCCGGAGCAGGCGATCATACCAACTGCTACTTTGCCCCGCGGGTAACCGAAACGATGGGTTCTCATGCCTCCCAACTGGCCAAAGCGGTCTGCATCTACAGCCCCTGGCAGTTTCTGTACTGGTACGACCGTCCAGCCGGTTCTCCCGGTAGAAAGGGCGGAGCCGGAAACAGCGAGGATTTCATTCAGGAAGTGCCGGAACTAGCCTTTTTTGATGCTTTACCCACAGTGTGGGATGATACTCGGGTACTACAAGGCTATCCGGGTGAACATGCGGTGATTGCCCGCCGACAGGATGAAGAATGGTTCTTGGGAGCCCTCACAGGAGATCAGCCGCGCGACTTTAGTATCCCCCTCAGCTTTCTGGAAGCTGGTCAGGCGTATGAAGCCACCCTCTACTACGACGATGCTGAAGCCTCTGATCCAACGCAGGTAACGATTGAAACCAGGCAGGTAACCAATAAAGATATAATCGAGCGATCAGTGCTAGCTTCTAACGGTCTGGCTATCCATTTTAAGAAAACCAATAAATAACTGATAGATCATTAGTGATCCGTATCATTCATTGAGTGTCTAGGTCAGATTAGCGAAGAATATGATCAAAGAAGAATCCCATAGTAACCATAAATTCATTACGCGTATTGCTGGTGCCTGAGTCGAATAAAAGTAGGTCAGAGTCAGTGGTAAGGTTCCTTCCTTCTACTCTGACGTAGGAGTTGTCAGTAGGCTTATACTCTGCCCCCAGCGTAATACCCTGTAGTTGCAAACCCGCCAAGCCATTCTGACTGGTGTTAAATACCCCGGAGATAAAGCCGTCGGGGTCCTGAAACGTCTCGCCCCGAGCGGTAACTGACCACTGAGGCATAAACTGATACCGGAGGGTAGCCAGTGCGTTATACATGAGGGCGGTAGCTTCGGAGTTGTCTAGCACCGAGCGGGTCTGTATACCCAAATCTCCACCTACGGTTAGTAGCAGCCTAGGAGTTAGTTCGGTGTTGACGTACAGATTTTGGTAAAAACGGATTTGCCGGATCGAGGCACTATCTAGTGACTCTCTCCCCAGTAAATTGGTATAAGTGATGCTTAGTTGATCGCTGAAGGCGTAGGATAATAACACCCCGACTGATTTTGCGTCGTTTACATCCAAAAAAAGATTATAACCATTGACTACGTGTAATTGAGCCGAAAGCTTATCAGAGCCTTCGTACGACAGCTGAGCACCGCTCTGAAAAAACGGCTCATTAAACGTAGCTACTGCTGTTGAACTTAAGTAGTTGTTTTTGGGTAGAAAACTTTCAGTGCCAATGTGAGTGGTGAAGAACCCTGCATCTAACCACCAGTCGCCATACAGATTTACGCCCACGTTGACCTCCTGCACCATCGTAAATTCTTCTGACCAAGTAGCCTGCGCAATATCGCCGTAGTGTAAAGTAACCGTGCCCCGCAACCGGTCGCTATCGTACTGAACCGAAAGTTGGGCTACGTTTAGCCCGAACCGGTTGCTGCGGGGCGAAACGGTGGTAAAGGGTTGGATTTCGTTGGGTTCTAACTCATTTGAGAAAGTAGCAAAGTACACATCCGTGTATCCGCTCAACGTAATTACTGGGGTGGTACGAGTCGTGTCTTGGGCATGGGCCAGCCACGATAAACTCACCAGAGCTACCGTGCAAATCATCTTAAAACTCATAGTCTACTGTTCAATCTGAAGTCGATTTAATGCGGAGTCTCACTTCAGAATAAACTAGTTTCCTTTAGTCACTGATGGCGATCCTCATATGCATAATAGCTTTGAGACTAAGATGTTTTGATACGATTCATTTAGGTACAATAGCACCGCAGGAAGTTTAAAGATTCTCTCGACGAATTTTACGGTGAAACATGGCTGAGCGTCGTGTTGGCTGCTGGAATCTGGTTGAGGGTGTACCAGGCTTCGGACGACCAGAGCGACTGCCCGCTCGCACTTTGCAGGTCTTCGGGAAGGCGGAAGTATACAACTCGTTCTTCTACCAGACTCGGTAGTTCTAGATACAAGCGGGTGCGGTCTTCGGAGAGGCTAAATTGGGTAATATTCATGGTCTCCAAATCCATTTTGGGGCCACCGTAGCTGGCGGTAGGCTGATACCACCATTGCTGTATGATAAAGTCAGCGGGGCGGATTTTCGTTTCTGCTGCCAGGGGTTCGGTAAATTCAATTTCAAAGCCCTGGGGTTGAGCCCGGATGGCCAGCATCTCAAAGGTAGTCTTGCCGTTGTACACCATGCGCTCTAGGCCAAACTGTTTACCCTGCCAGCTCCAGCCGCCCACCATACCCACTTCGCCTACGTACAATGCTCCATCGGGTCCCCAGGCCAGGCGATTCACCCCGGCTTCAAAACCCTGGGAAAAGCGGAAGACGGCTCCCTGCAAAACGCCGTTGACCTACTCCAAAAAATCTCGTTTAATGCCTCCGTGGGTAACGTCCCCGTGCAGTAGCTGCCCTTGGTACGGGTCATCTTGCATGAGGATGGGTTCAGAAGGTGAATTGCCGATTTCGTCTTGTGGCAAGTAAACAGAAGGATGAGCTATTGAAGGCGGGACAGGCATGGAATCGAGGATGCCCCAGGCCATACCGTGGTACTCACCCTCCTTTACCTGAAGCAGCTTGTTGGCCGGGAGCCATTGCCCCTGATTATCAGTCACGAAAAGTTCGTTCTCCGGCCCCACTCCAATACCATTAGGGGTTCGTAAGCCGTAGTTGATCCATTCGTAACTACCGTCCCGGCTGATTTTCAGGGTGCGGCCCCGATCGTATTTCTGCTGCTCTCCGGCAATAAGTCGCATGGCCATGGAGAGCGTCACGTAGAAATGTCCTTCCTGATGAACCAGGCCGAAGGCAAATTCATGAAAGTCGTCGGTTACTCCCCAACTGTTACAGATAGCGCGGTACTCGTCAATGATCTCATCTCCGTCTAGGTCAATCAACTGGGTAAGCTCCTGCTTTTGTAGTACAAATATTTCATCTCCTACTACCTCAATCCCCAGCGGTTCGGCCAGGCCCGAGGCAATTCGCTTAATGGTGACTTGGCTGCTATCGCCGGTTTCTACTCCGTCTAGCAGGTACACTCCACCTACCGTATCCCAGGTAGTTACCAATAACCTCCCATCCGGAAGAAAGGCCAGCCCCCCTACTCGCGGCTGAAAATCCTGACGGTGTAACTTACTAAGATCGTAGCTGGGATGAACTCCTGCCAAGGGTTCGCCGAAACCGGGTTTGGTGATTTTTTCCACTTCAGCATCTTCCGTTTGGGATACGGTCTGGTATTTTATCGCTCCCTCTTCAGTGGGCTTAAGGGAGAAGATATAGTTCAGCATGGTTTTGATAACCCCATCGGATAGGGTAGGATGAGGATTCATCATCCTTTCGCCCCAACTGCCACTACTGCCGTTTTTCACTTTCAGCGTTAACTGCTCCATCGTCTCATCGGTCTTCTCGTAGCGCTGAGCGATCTGCTGTAAGCCAGGGCCCATAGCGTTGTAGTCAAGCTCGTGGCAGGTGAAACAATCACTCTTTTCCATCCAGTAGCGGCCCCGGTGATCAAAACCGGCTAGTAGTTGCGGAGGCGATAGGGGAGGAAGCTCATCGAAGTACGTGGTCCAGGATGTTTGGCTATTGGCTTTTAGGTTCAGCGTGCTGTCTTTAGACTGAATAGCGATGGTAATTCCAGAGGGTACGCCGGAGGTAGTAAACACCCTACTGAAACCGGGCTTTCCGTCTTCGCTGCGAATGAACTCAGGTTGCTCACTCAGTTGTACCGTATCGCCCGAAGATAATATCAAGGCAAAATTTAGTCGGACCTGATCATTCTCTATAACGTAGCCCCGATTCACTACCTGCAATAATTCATTCCTACCATCGGATTGAGCGATCCATTGAAAGTTTTGAGTACTATCCGAAAGGTAGGGCGTTCCCCAAGTGGTAGGTTGAACATTTTTTTTGTCAGTGTAGGCAGTGCCTTCCATTGTCACTCCGCCTTTCCAGACTTTGTATAGCGTTCCCTGGCTAAGGTCATAGGCGGCATACCCGGCGGAGTCAAGCGCTAAGGTGAGCATGCGGGGTTGAAGGTCTAGCACCGAACGAAACACCCAGAGATCAATAGGCCGGTTTACTTCAACGGCCTTTTCCTGACTACAGGATACGATGAGGTAGATAAAAGCGATACCAAATAGTTTAGTAAATGATTGTAGTCTCATACGCTCTGCCGCATTTCGTGAATCGTTTGTACATCTCTTCCCATAGCAGTAAATACAGTTTTTTTCGTCAGATAGTTTGTTAGATACGGAAACACTGAATTTGAATGATTGATTTTAGTCCACAGTCATTTGTCCCTTGTCCTTGGTCATCCCGGATCAAGTCCGGGACATGCTGGTTAAATTTCTTAATTTCTAGCGAATTCCGAACCTTGAACTCAAGAACTCAAAACTTCTATCTTCTCAAAAGTCTTTAAACGGCCCTCGCGGTTCGGCGTCTTGCATTTCCCGTTGCCAATCGGTGAATTTTTCCCGCATCATCTTCAGTATCTCCGGTCGGTCGGCACTCAAGTCGTTTTCTTCGCCAATATCTTCTTCCAGATTAAACAGGCTTTCTCCCTCCTTATTTTTCAGCCACTTCCATTCACCTAAGCGGGCTGCCTGGTCACCGCGTAGTTCCCAGTACATCTCCTGCCGGCTAGACTCAGCCTCCTCTTGCAGCACTGAAGTCATATTGAAGCCATCTAACTCGATAGAATCGGGTACGGAAACATTAGCTGCCGCTAGTAGGGTAGGCATGATCTCCAGCGAAGATAAAAACTGATCGTTAACCGTTCCTGCTTTTATCGTACCCGGCCACTTGATGATGCAGGGCACCCGGATACCGCCTTCGTAGAACTGTCCCTTCTTTCCCCGAAAGGGTGAATTATCCGCCCCTAAACCGCCCCCGTTATCCGATAGAAAGACCACAATCGTATTCTCTTCCAGTCCGTACTCTCGGATACGGGCCAGTACATTGCCGATGCTGGTATCCATACAGGTAATGGCGGCACGATAGCCCCGCTGCCGGGCTTCCTGCCGGGTGGTTGCTTCCGGGTAACGGTTTAAGTATTCCGGTGGGGCTTGCACCGAACCACGAATTTCCGGATCGAGATTCGACGCACTGTGGGGAGCATTGAAGGGAAGGTAGAGAAAGAACGGGCGGTCTTGGTTTTCATCCAGAAACGCCAGGGCTTCCCGCTCAAACAGATACGTACTGTAGGTGCCGCTATCAGCAGTAGTTGGCTCATTGCCCGAGAACATAGACGGCACTCCGTAGCGTTCGTGGGTATAGTAATCGATACCGGTATTGACAAAACCGTAGAAGTCGTCAAATCCTTGTTGGAGGGGTAGATAACGTTTAAGTTGCCCCAAATCCCACTTACCAAAGATGCCATTGGTGTAGCCGGCTTGTTGGAGTAGTTCGGAAAGAAACACTTCTCGCAAATCAGTACCCAGCACCCGTTCGGGCGAAATGCTGTACTCCTGCTCGGTATACTGATGGCCATCGTCTACCCGGTCGTTGCGGAAGAGCTCGTAGGTGCCATTACGCTGCGGATAGCGGCCGGTGAGCAAACCGCTACGCGAAGGAGTGCAGATGGAGCTGGTCACGTAGAAGTTGGTCAGCCGCACCCCTTCCGAAGCCAGTTGGTTCAGATGCGGCGTATAAACCACCTCGCTGCCATAGGCTCCCAGGTCGTGGTAGCCCTGGTCATCAGCCACAATCAGGATGATATTAGGCGACTGGGCTTGGAGATTGGAACCTACTGTTAGAATCAGAAGAGCCGACAAATAAAACCAAACTACGTTCTTCATATCATAACATTGAATAAAATTTTGGTAAGATAAAACTCCCGTGCAGTATCCACAAAAAAGAATCGTAGCCAATATGGCTTAAGTCTGGATTGCTATTGGGTGCCAAAGCACTTAGTCAGGCTGAGTCTTGGAAGAATTTGAGAAAAGGCTAACTTTCTGCTCTCAATGGTAACCTCACTATGGTACGTACGCTGATCAAAATTGTAGCAGGTATTTTGCTGGTGCTGGTTGTTGCGCTTTTTCTGGCTCTGGCCAGCGTAGATTATACTCCCTACTTCGAGGCCGATTACTATCGTAGCACCCAAGCCCGATTAGACAGTGTAACTTCGGAACTGCTTCCGTCTACCGGCCAAGTTCAGGTAGGCTTCGCTCGAGAGAGTATCACTCCGCTGCTAAATGTTCCGGAAGATAATCCGGCGGAGGGGGCCTTTACCGCTGTGCCGCTGGCCGGCTACGGCGATCGGGACGGAAAGCCCGCTGAGGGTATTCACGATTCGGTATTTGTGAAGGCCGTTGCACTACAGGTTCAGAATCAACTACTGGTGTTAGTTGCCTCCGATCTTTTGATTATTCCACCCGAAGTGAGTGCGGGAGTCAGTAATTATTTGGAGCAACAGATGGGTTTGTCGCGAAGCCAGCTTTTCTTCTCAGCTACCCATACGCATGCTAGTGTGGGAGCCTGGTCGGAGGGTATGGTGGGAGAAGCTTTTGCCGGAGAATTCAACGCTGGGGTAGTACAGTGGCTGGTAGATAGGTTCAGCCAGGCGGTCATTAAATCCGTAGAAAATTTGCAGCTCGGGCAACTTGGGGTAGGTAATTTTGATGCGGCCGATTTTGTGGCTAACCGGCTGGTGGGAGAAAAGGGGACTAAGAACCCGGAATTTATCTTTCTGCTGGCTCAGCAACACTCCGGACAAAAGGCTATTCTAGGTTCCTTCGATGCCCACGCCACTACCCTGGGTGGTGACAACATGCTGTTTAGTGGTGATTATCCAGGCTACTGGCAACGAAAACTGGAAAATGCCGGAGCGGATATGGCTGTCTTTTTCGCGGGTAGCGTGGGGAGCCATCGACCCGTATCTGCCGGGGAGAAGTTCGATAAGCCCCAGTTCATTGGTGAGGCTCTGGCCGATAGCGTACTGAAGTACGAGAGCACAATCTCTTTGCACGATAGCATAACACTGGCCTCGGTAAATCTAGAAATGGATCTGCCGGAATTTCACGTGCGGGTAACCAATGGAATCCGGCTCGTTCCGGCCATTAGCCAAAAACTATTTCCGCCCATTGGTAAGGTCTATCTACAGGCTGCCCGGATTGGGAACCTGATCTGGGCTACCACTCCCGGCGATTTTAGTGGTGAAACGGCCATTGTTCTTAAAAATGCTATGCACAAAAAAGGCTACAAAGCCTTGGTCACCAGCTTCAACGGAGGGTATGCTGGCTATATTATTCCCGGAAAATACTATCACCTTAATGAGTATGAGTCGCGGGTGATGTCGTGGTTTGGACCCTACATGGGGCCTTACACCAACGATATGTTAGAGCAATTGATGCAAGCAGTATCCGTTCCGATTACACCCATGAAGATGCCTCAGCCAGAACTAGAAATTCCGGCAGCACTGTAAACAGATAAATTAGAACCATCGAGATAAGATCAGTAAATAATGTGAAAAATGCTCCTTTAGCGCAATATGCTTGAGGGGGTTGAGTTTTTTGATAGAGTCTGTTTACCAGAAAAGCCATGCTAACTACACCTAGACTGTTAAGCTATTTGATTCATCTGGTCATATTTCAAGCATCGCCTGCATTAGTGCAAGATCCTAGTTAATTAGTCTCTCAAGTATTCATATGGGATAATCATAAATTGTGACCATCACTCATTGCGCAGCGATTTTACTGGGTTAGCCAAAGCGGCTTTGATGGATTGCCAGCTTACGGTGAGCCAGGCAATGAGTAGTGACCCTATTCCGGCCAGTAAAAACACCCAGGGACTAATATCGGTGCGATACGCAAAGCCCTCGAGCCACCGTTTCATGATAAAGTAGGCGATGGGGATAGCGATACCAAAGGCAATGATCACCAGTTTGGTAAAATCCTTCGAGAGTAACAGGGTTATGTTCGTTGCCGAAGCCCCCATCACTTTGCGGATGCCAATCTCTTTGGTGCGCTGTTCGGCCATAAACGTAGCTAAGCCTAATAAGCCCAGACAGGCTACGGTAATAGCCAGTCCGGTGAAGATAGAAAACACCTTGCCTAATCGCTGTTCAGCGCGGAACAAAGCATCATAATTCTCGTCTAGAAAGGCATACTGAAAGGGTTGATCCGGAGCATATTGCTCCCACAGGTTTTCTATCTGGGCTACTGTGACCGATACATTTTCACTTTTAATCCGAGCCGCAAGATAGGCACCCTGAGTAGAGAGTGTCAAAGCCAAAGGCTCTATTTCATTGCGTAAGCTCTCGAAGTTAAAATTCTTGAATATCCCAACCACTCGGTAAGCCCTACCCGAACCGGTACGTACTACCTCTTCGTTCAATAGATTTTCTGAGCCAAACGCTTTGGCGGCTGCTTCATTCAGTAGGATCGCGGCAGTATCGGTAGAAAAGCTACGAGAGAAGTTTCTACCTTCCAGCAACTCGATTTGCATCGTAGGCAGATAGTCATAATCTACTTCATAGAAGCGTAGGATAGCATCTTCTTCGGTGGTGGTTTCTCTAAAGATTGTGGTGCTAATGACACCTGGAGGAATTCTATTAGAAACACTGGCGCTCACCACTTGCGACTTATCCAATAAGGCTTGCTTGAAGACCGCTTGCTGGCCACCAGTCAAGCGCTGAGCTCCGTATATAATCACCACGTTCTCTTTTTTGAGTCCTAGGTTTTTCGCTTGGGCGTATTCTAATTGCTGATAAACCAGCAATGTACAAATGATGAGGGTGATGGAAACAAAAAACTGGAAAACAACGAGTGTGTTTCGAATACCACTGCTTTTTACACCTGCCTTTAACTTTCCCTTCAGCACTTCTACGGGGCGGAAGGAAGAAAGGTAAAAGGCGGGGTAACTGCCCGCCAGTGCTCCCACTAGTAGCATTAATCCTAATAAACTGAGCAGAAACCAAGGCTGAATAAAAAGTACCGATGATATTTCTTTACCGGCAATGTTTCCGAAAGATGAGAGTAATAGGTTAGCAGCAAATACAGCTAATAAAGTAGCAACTAGGCTTAATACGACTGATTCTGTAAGGAACTGACCCACCAGGCTAGAACGTAGCGATCCCAATGTTTTTCGTACTCCCACTTCTTTGGCTCGACTAGTAGAGCGGGCGGTGGCCAGATTCATAAAGTTGATGCAGGCCAGCAGAATGATGAAAAAAGCAATGGCTCCCAAGATATACACGTAGGTGATATCGCCGTTCGGTTCTAACTCTTGCCTCAAATTGGAGTGTAAATGAATATCCAGGAGGGGCTGCAAAAAGTAGCCGTATTGATGCCCTTGCTGGATGAAGGTTTCTAAGGAAATTCCCAAGTACCGCTGTATTGCCGGTCCTACGTACTTTTCTACTAGTCCCGAAAACTTAGCTTCTAACGATTCCGGGGACGCGCCTTCGTGTAGCAAGAGATAGGTGACGAAGCTATTGCTAAACCAATCATCAACTCGGCTTAACGGTAGCGAAGCCATCGACCGTAGCATATTGAAGTGGAAATGCACGTTGGAAGGAAGGTTTTCTACCACCCCGGTTACTTCGTGGGGTATCTTTCCGTCACCTACCAGTAAGGTTTTACCTAAAGCCGGATCGTTCCCAAAGTATTTTTGGGCCATATCTTCAGTAATAACTAAAGTATTAGGCTTGGTAAGGGCAGTAGCGGGGTCACCAGCTAAAAGTTTAAAACTAAAGACATCAAAAAAAGTAGAATCAGCAAAGTATATCTTCTCCTCAACAATGGTAGTCTCGTTATAACGGATCGTCTGAATATCAAGAAAATGACAGATACGGGTAGCATCTTCCACCTCTGGTAACTCCTCTACTGCAGTAAATGCTAGCGGCGCAGTAGTCACTATGTCTCCTGTTTCGGAACCTTTTAAGCCCACCCGGTAAATTCGGTCGGCCTTGGTGTGCATGGTATCGTAGCTTAACTCGTGGTGGATATACATGACAATCAGCAAGCAAGAAGTAAGCCCGATAGACAGGCCCAGAATATTGATACCAGCGTAAAATTTCCTTTTCGCTAGATTACGAAAGGCGATGGTGAAATAACTTTTTAGCATAGCAGTATGATTTACAGGTTGATATTGTTTGAATGGCCGAATAATACTAGGCCGAAAAAGTAATAGTATGTCTAAAGTCAACCGAATATTCGCTTTCCTTTTCCCTTGCTCCTTGACTCGTTCTTCGTACAACTCCAACAAGTCTCCCTCAATGAAAGGGTGCAAGTCTGGATGGCAAAACCAACGAAAGAGGTGAAGTAGATATTTGGGATGCGAAGACTTATTCATCTTTTAGGCATTCTACCGGGTTAACCTGGGCGGCTTTTACGGTTTGCAGTCCTACTGTAAACCAAGCGATCAGTAAGGCCAAAAATCCTGCTCCGGCAAAGTACCACCACTGTAAGTCAATGTGGAAAGCGAAGCTTTGCAGCCAGTGCTTTGCTACGAAATAGCTGATGGGTAAGGCAACAGCAATAGCCACTAGTACCATCTTCGTGAAGTCGCCCGACAACAACTGTACAATGCTAGTGACACTCGCTCCTAAAGCTTTGCGAATCCCAATTTCTTTTATTCGTCGTTCTGCCGTAAAGGCGGCGAGGCCAAACAAGCCGAGACAGGAAATCAGAATGGCCAATCCGGCGAAGTACCTCGATAACGTCGATACGCGCTGTTCAGCTGCATAGAGGGCTTGATAGTCTTCGTCCAGGAAGCGGTATTCGAACGCCAACTGGGGATACTGCTGCTGGTAGAGCTTGCCAAGCAGGTCAATTGTTTCTTTTTCTTTTCCCGCCTCAATTCTGGCTAGGATAGTTTCACAACCCGGGAATAGACGAAAAAAGCAAGGTCTCACTTCCTCATACAGAGACTCGAAATGAA
>ERZ1740058.544-NODE-544-length-27187-cov-9.995024_pt1 | contig 27187 bp, 35 predicted proteins | sample MGYA00581745_ERZ1740058 | MGnify/ENA primary metagenome ERZ1740058 (study PRJEB43018, sample SAMN04849742) | marine metagenome | isolation source: floating plastic debris | place: Pacific Ocean | collected 2008-08-30 | study: EMG produced TPA metagenomics assembly... | reverse complement strand
GCACGCACAAGACGAAGTCGCGCGGTGAAATCAACGCGACCGGCAAGAAGATGTACCGCCAAAAAGGCACTGGCCGTGCCCGTCACTCCGACAAGAAAGCGACGCAGTTTCGCGGCGGCGCCAAGCCGCACGGCCCGCGCGTGCGCAGCCATGCCCACGATCTACCGAAGAAGTTCCGTGCGCTCGGCCTGAAGCATGCGCTGTCGGCAAAGCTGAAAGACGACGCGCTGATCGTCATCGATCAAGCCTCTGTCGAAACAGCCAAAACCAAAGTGCTGCGAGAGCAGTTTAGCGGTCTTGGCGTCTCGTCAGCTTTGGTCATCGACGGCGAAGTGAACGCTGATTTCGCAAAGGCCGCTCGCAACCTTCAGGGCGTGGACGTTCTGCCGGTCGCGGGCCTCAACGTCTACGACATCATGCGCGCTAAAAGTCTGGTGCTCACCAAAGCGGCTGTGGACGGCATCGGTGCGCGCTTCGCTCCTGCTGCCGCTGCGCCTGCCGAGGAGACCAACTGATGGCCGTCTCGCTGACCCATTATGACGTCATTCGCTCGCCGGTGATCACCGAGAAGAGCACCGAGGCGTCGGAGAACAATCAGGTGGTGTTCCGCGTCGCCAACCAGGCGACTAAACCGCAAATCAAGGCGGCGGTGGAAGCGCTGTTCAACGTCAAGGTGACAGGCGTCAACACCCATATCCGCAAGGGCAAGGTGAAGCGGTTCCGCGGTCGCCTCGGCACCCAGTCGGATGTGAAGCACGCCATCGTCACGCTCGCCGATGGCAACGCCATCGATGTGACCACCGGCTTGTAAGGGTGGGGCAAAGATTATGGCACTGAAAACATTCAACCCCACATCGCCCGGCCAGCGTCAGCTGGTCATCGTCAAGCGCGACGGCCTGCACAAAGGCTCGCCCGTCAAGACGCTGACCGAGGGCCTCACCAAGTCGGGTGGCCGCAACAATGTGGGCCGCAAAACCGCCCGGCACCGTGGCGGCGGTCACAAGCGCACCTACCGCATCATCGACTTCAAGCGCCGCAAGTGGGACGTGCCGGCGACTGTGGAGCGGTTGGAATACGACCCCAACCGCACCGCGTTCATCGCGCTCCTGAAGTACGACGACGGCGAGCTTGCCTACATCATCGCGCCGCAGCGCTTAGCCGCTGGCGACAAGGTGATCGCCGGCGGGAAGGTGGACGTGAAGCCCGGCAACGCGATGCCGCTCGGCGCCATGCCCGTGGGCACGATCATCCACAACATCGAGATGAAGCCGCTGAAGGGCGCCCAAATCGCCCGCTCCGCCGGTACCTACGCGCAGCTCGTGGGCCGTGACGGCGCTTACGCGATCCTGCGGCTTCAATCCGGCGAACAGCGCCGTGTCCTGGGGACCTGCATGGCCACCTGCGGCGCGGTCTCAAACCCGGACAACTCCAACACCAACATGGGTAAAGCCGGCCGCGCGCGCTGGCTCGGCATTCGCCCGCAAACCCGCGGTGTTGCCATGAACCCGTTCGACCACCCCCACGGTGGTGGTGAGGGCAAAACCTCCGGCGGCCGTCACCCTGTGACGCCGTGGGGTCAGCCCACCAAAGGCAAGCGCACCCGTTCCAACAAGTCGACGGACAAATACATCGTCCGCTCGCGTCACGCACGGAAGAAGAAATAATGGCCCGCTCCATTTGGAAAGGTCCGTTTGTTGACGGATACCTTCTGAAGAAAGCCGAGAAAGCCCGTGAATCGGGCCGTAACGACGTGATCAAGATTTGGTCGCGTCGTTCAACGATCCTGCCGCACTTCGTGGGGCTGACGTTCGGCGTCTATAACGGTCAGAAGCATGTGCCCGTGGCGGTGTCTGAAGACATGGTGGGGCACAAGTTCGGCGAGTTCGCGCCGACCCGCACCTACTACGGTCATGGCGCGGACAAGAAAGCGAAGCGTCGGTAATGGGTAAGCCAAAAACTCCCCGCGCGCTCGCCGACACTGAGGCCCGCGCCGTCAACAAGATGATCAAGGTGAGCCCGCAAAAGCTCAACCTTGTGGCGTCGATGATCCGCAACAAGCCGGTGTCAAAAGCTCTGGCTGAGCTGGAATTCAGCCCAAAGCGTATCGCACGCGACGTGAAGAAGACGCTGGAAAGCGCCATCGCCAACGCGGAAAACAACCACGACCTCGATGTGGACGCGCTGGTGGTGAAGGAAGCCTTTGTGGGCAAGGCGCTGGTGATGCGCCGCTTCCGGCCGCGCGGCCGTGGGCGTGTGGGCTCGGTGACGAAGCCGTTCAGCCACCTCACCATTGTGGTGCGCGAAGTGGAGGAGGCCGCGTAATGGGTCACAAAGTAAACCCCGTGGGCCTTCGCCTGCAGATCAACCGCACCTGGGATTCGCGCTGGTACGCGGAAGGCGCGGAGTACGGCAAGCTGCTGCACGAGGACCTCAAAATCCGTGAGACCCTGATGAAGGATCTCAAGCAGGCGGCGGTGTCGAAAATCGTCATCGAGCGTCCGCACAAGAAGTGCCGCGTGACCATCCACTCGGCGCGCCCGGGTGTGGTGATCGGCAAAAAAGGCGCCGACATCGACAAGCTTCGCAAGAAGGTCGCCGAGATGACCGATAGCGAAGTGCACATCAACATCGTTGAAGTGCGCAAGCCTGAGGTGGACGCGACGCTGGTGGCAGCCTCCATCGCGCAGCAGCTGGAGCGCCGCATCGCGTTCCGCCGCGCCATGAAGCGCGCCGTGCAGACCGCCATGCGCATGGGCGCCGGCGGCATCCGCATCAACTGCGGCGGTCGTCTTGGCGGTGCCGAGATTGCCCGCACGGAGTGGTACCGCGAAGGCCGTGTGCCGCTGCACACCCTGCGCGCCGACATCGACTACGGCACGGCCGAAGCCGAAACGGCGTATGGCATCTGCGGCGTGAAGGTGTGGATTTTCAAAGGCGAGATTCTGGAGCACGACCCGATGGCGTCTGAGCGCCGGGCGACCGAGGCGGCAAGCCAGGGCTCCCAGGGTCGGCGCCGCGGTGGCGACGACGATCGTCGCGGCCGGGACTAAGAGGTTAGGTCATGTTGCAGCCGAAGCGGACCAAGTTCCGCAAACAGCATAAGGGCCGCATCCACGGTGTGGCCAAGGGCGGTACGGAGCTGAACTTTGGCTCCTACGGCATGAAGGCCATGGAGCCGGAGCGCATAACCGCGCGCCAGATCGAGGCCGCCCGCCGGGCTATGACGCGTTACATGAAGCGTCAGGGCAAAGTCTGGATCCGCATTTTCCCGGACGTCCCGGTGTCCAAAAAGCCCACCGAAGTGCGGATGGGTAAGGGCAAAGGCTCGGTGGAGTATTGGGCGGCGCGGGTGCACCCCGGCCGGATCATGTTTGAGGTCGATGGCGTTTCGGAAGAAATCGCGCGCGAGGCGTTCCGTCTTGCCGGCGCGAAGCTGCCGGTCAAAACGCGCTTCGTACAAAGGATTGCCGACTGATGCCTGGCGATAACGCGTTCCTGCGCGGCGAAGATGCGCGCGCCAAAACCACCGATGAGCTGGTCGATCAGCTCACCGACCTGAAGAAAGAGCAGTTCAATCTGCGTTTCCAGCGCGCCACCGGGCAGCTGGAAAACACCGCGCGCGTGCGCAAAGTCCGCAAAGACATTGCGGTGATCAAAACCGTACTCGGCGCGCGCCGTTTCGCAGAGACCCGCAAAGGTGCGGGAGAGGATGAGGCAAAGAATGCCCAAGCGTAATCTGGAAGGGCTCGTCACCTCCTCGAAGGGGAACAAGTCCATCACCGTGCTGGTCGAGCGCCGCTTTTCGCACCCGCTCCTGAAAAAGACGGTGCGGCGGTCCAAGAAGTATCACGCGCACGACGAGAACAACCTCTACGGCGTTGGCGACCGGGTGCGCATCGAAGAGTGCGCGCCGATCTCCAAAACCAAAAACTGGACCGTTGTGGGCAAGCTGACGCCGGCTGGCGAGCTGATCCCGGCGGGCTCAGAAGCACCGGAGACGAGCGCGGCTTGAGGCCGTTCGAGCGACATACTGCGCGGGTAGCGCACAACCAGGAGCGTTAGCCGGGTCCGCCGGTGGGCGGTCCCAAATACGAGCGAAGTCAGATGATACAGATGCAAACTAACCTCGCCGTCGCCGACAATTCCGGCGCACGCCGGGTCATGTGCATCAAAGTTTTGGGCGGCTCTAAGCGCAAATATGCCTCCGTCGGCGACATCATCGTGGTGTCGGTGAAGGAGGCGGCCCCTCGTGGGCGCGTGAAAAAGGGTCAGGTTTCCAAAGCTGTGGTGGTGCGCACGGCGAAGGACATTAAGCGGCCGGACGGATCGGTGATCCGCTTTGACGGCAACGCGGCGGTCCTCCTCAACAACAACAAAGAGCCCATCGGCACCCGTATCTTCGGGCCGGTGCCGCGTGAGCTGCGTCAGGCCAACCAGATGAAGATCATCAGCCTCGCGCCGGAGGTGCTGTAATGGCGGCTAAACTTAAAAAAGGCGACCGCGTTGTGGTCCTCGCCGGCCGCGATAAGGGCAAGACGGGCGAAATCCTTCAGGTCATGCCGAAGGAAGGCCGGGCCATCGTGTCAGGCATCAACACCGTCATCCGGCACCAAAAGCAAAGCGCCAACCAGGACGGCGGCAAAATCGCCAAGGCGGCGCCGATCCAAATGTCGAACCTTGCCTATGAGGGCAGCGACGGCAAACCCACCCGCATCGGGTTCAAGACCAACGAAGCGGGCGAAAAAGTGCGCTTCGAGAAGCGTTCCGGAGAGGTGATCTAATGTCTGACGTCATGGATGCCCCCGACGTGAGCGCACTGCCGGCGGACTACACCCCGCGCTTTCAGACGCTGTACCGCGAGAAAGTGGTGCCGGGCCTGAAGGAAAAATTTGGCTACAAGAACGTCATGCAGATCCCATCGCTCGATAAGGTGGTGATCAACATGGGCGTGGGCGAAGCTGTGGGCGACACCCGCAAGGTGCAATCCGCCATGCGCGATCTGGCGCTCATTTCCGGCCAGCAGCCGGTGATGACCCGCGCAAAGAACTCCATCGCGGGCTTTAAGGTGCGCGAAAACATGCCGCTCGGCTGCAAGGTCACCCTGCGCCGCCAACGCATGTTCGAGTTCCTGGATCGCTTCGTGACCATCGCTCTGCCGCGGGTGAAGGACTTCCGCGGCCTCAACCCCAAGAGCTTCGACGGCCGCGGCAACTTTGCCACCGGCATCAAGGAGCACCTGGTGTTCCCAGAGATCGTCTACGACAAGGTCGATCAGGTCTGGGGCATGGACATCATTGTGGCAACAACCGCTGAAACCGACGATGAGGCGCGGGAGATGTTGAAGCTTTTCAACTTCCCATTCCGCGACCAGTCGGCAGCGAACAATTAAAGGGGTTTTTCGATGGCCAAGAAGGGCAAGATCGAGAACAACAAGAAGCGCCGCAAAATGGTGGCGGACATGGCCGAAAAGCGCCAAGCGCTGAAGGACATCACCTCCAACCGTGAGCTTCCGATGGAAGAGCGGTTTGCCGCGCAGCTTCAGCTGTCGGCCATGCCGCGCAACTCGGCGCCAACCCGCGTCAACAACCGTTGCGAAGTGACCGGCCGTCCGAAGGCGTACTATCGCAAGCTGAAGATGAGCCGTATTGCGCTGCGCGAGCTGGGATCGGACGGCAAGATCCCCGGCCTCGTGAAGTCGAGCTGGTAGGGGGCGAGCCATGAACGTTTCCGATCCGATCGGCGATATGCTGACCCGCATCCGCAACGCGCAGATGCGCAAGCGCTCATCGTGCAAAACGCCTGGCTCCAAGCTGCGCAGCCGCGTCCTCCAGGTGCTGAAGGACGAGGGTTACATCCGCGGCTTCGACGTGACGGTGGAAGACAGTGGCCGCTCCGAGATCACAATCGAGTTGAAGTACTACGACGGCGCGCCGGTGATCCGCGAGATCAAGCGCGTGTCCACCCCGGGCCGCCGGGTGTACTCGCCGGTCGACACGCTGCCGCGCATTCGCGACGGTCTGGGCATTGCCATCGTCTCCACCTCGAAAGGGGTGATGAGCGACCACGCTGCCCGCCAGGCGAACGTCGGCGGCGAAGTCATCTGTCAGGTCTTCTAAGGAGGGGGAACGATGAGCCGTATTGGTAAACTTCCGATCCCCATTCCCAAGGGGGTCGAGGCAAAGATCGACGGTCAGACCGTGTCGGTGAAGGGTCCGAAGGGCACCCTTGAGTTCACCGTGCCGGACCTGGTCACGATCAGCACCGAAGAGGATGGATCCATCAAAGTGGATCCTGTCGATCTGGAGCAGCGCTCGCGGGCCATGTGGGGTCTGTCGCGCACCATGATCGCCAACCTCGTCACCGGCGTGACAACGGGTTTCAAGAAGGACCTGCAGATCAACGGCGTTGGTTATCGTGCCGCTGTGCAGGGCAAGACGCTGGAGCTTTCGCTCGGCTTCTCGCACCCGGTGAAGTACGCGATCCCCGAAGGCATCGACATCAAGTGTCCGAAGCCGACCGAGATCGAGGTGTCGGGCATCGACAAGCAGCGCGTCGGCCAAGTGGCTGCGGAAATCCGCAAATGGCGCCCGCCCGAGCCCTATAAAGGCAAGGGCATCAAGTACGCGGACGAGACCATCGTGCGCAAAGAAGGAAAGAAGAAATGAGCCGCGAGCGCATTCGTTCCGACCGTCGCCGCGCGCGTGTTCGCCGTCATCTTCGCGCCGCTGCGAAGGGGCGTCCTCGCCTGTCCGTGTTCCGGTCGTCGAAAAACATCTATGTGCAGGTGATCGACGACGAGGCGGGCCGCACGGTGGCTGCCGCGTCCACGCTGGAAGCCGCCGTCAAAGGCGAAGTGAAGACTGGCGCCGATACCGCTGCCGCGGCCAAAGTGGGCGAGATCATCGCTCAGCGCGCCAAGGAAGCCGGTGTCACCAAGGTCATTTTCGACCGTGGTGGCCGTTTGTATCACGGGCGCCTCAAAGCGCTTGCCGACGCTGCCCGCGAGGGCGGTCTGGAGTTTTAATCGGGCCGGCTTGCCGACCCGCGCCGACATCTGTCGGGTTCGCCGCCCCCGCCTCCACGCGGGGGCTTTTGCTCTCAGATCGAGGGCAAAGCCCAAGGGCGTTCCGGCGCCATGGTCCGATACGCCGGGAAAACCGGGACGGTCAGGCCAGGGGCTTCTGATAGGCCGAGGAGATGATCATGGCTGAAGAAGGACGCGGGCGCCGCAGGCGCGACCGTGACGACGAAGACAACGAGTTCACCGACAAGCTCGTCCACATCAACCGTGTGGCGAAAGTCGTGAAGGGCGGCCGCCGGTTCGGCTTTGCCGCTCTGGTGGTGGTTGGCGACCAAAAGGGCCGCGTCGGCTTTGGCCACGGCAAAGCCCGCGAGGTGCCTGAGGCCATCCGGAAAGCCACAGAGAGCGCCAAGCGCACGCTCATCCGTGTGCCGCTGCGCGAAGGTCGTACGCTCCACCACGACGTGGCAGGCCGCCACGGCGCCGGTAAAGTGTTCCTGCGTGCCGCTCCCGCCGGTACCGGGATCATCGCAGGCGGCCCGATGCGCGCCGTGTTCGAAACGCTGGGCGTTCAGGACATCGTGGCGAAGTCGCTCGGCTCGTCTAACCCGTACAACATGGTCCGCGCCACCTTCGACGCCCTCAAAGAGCAGGACAGCCCCCGCTCGGTCGCCGCACGTCGCGGCATGAAAGTGTCCGAACTGCAGGCTCGCCGCCGTGATGCCGACAGCGACGCAGTGGCGACCGCCGCTGCCGATGAAGCGGCTGCGGCGCCAGAAGTGGAGGCCGCCGGTGCCTGATTATCGCATCACCGAAGGCGCGAAAAAGGCGCAAGAGGCTGGGCGCCCCACTATCACGGTGGAGCAAACCGGCTCGCCGATCCGCCGGCCTAAAGAGCAGCGCGACACGCTGAAGGGCCTGGGGCTCAACAAGATGCACCGCCGCCGTACGCTGGAAGACACCCCCGCGGTGCGTGGCATGATCGCCAAGGTGCACCACATGGTGCGCGTGGTGGAGGACTAATCGATGAAGCTGAACGAGTTGTCCGACAACCCGGGCGCCAGCAAGAAACGCAAGCGCGTCGGCCGCGGCATCGGTTCGGGCATGGGCAAAACGTCCACCCGCGGTGTGAAAGGTCAGAAGTCTCGCTCAGGCGTGGCGATCAAAGGCTTTGAGGGCGGGCAAATGCCCATCCACATGCGCCTCCCCAAGCGCGGCTTTTCCAACCGTGCGTTCGCCAAGCGCCTCAACATCGTCTCCCTCGGCCGCCTGCAGCAGGCGGTGGACGCCGGCAAGCTCGCCGCCAACGCCGACGTGGATGTTGCCGCCCTCGTGGCTGCGGGCGTTCTGCGCCGCGCCAAGGATGGTGTGCGCGTGCTCAGCGATGGCGAGCTCACCACACCGCTGAAGCTGTCGGTCTGGGGCGCCTCCAAATCTGCCGTGGAGGCGGTGGAGAAGGCCGGTGGCTCCGTGACGATCCTGAAGCCGGCACCCGCCGCCGAGGGATAAGCACAATCCGATGCGCGACGGCTGGGTGTTCATCATCGCCTTTGCCGCCGGCGTCGGGATCCCGATCATGGCAGCGCTCAACGGCGGACTGGGAACGCGCCTAGGCAACCCAGTCATAGCGGCTGCCGTGCTGACGTTGGTAGCCTTCCTGACCGTGATGATCATCCTCACTGTCACCGGGTCGTTCAGCTCCAGCGCGCAATGGCCAGCACCGGCACTCCATTACACCGCTGGCCTTTTCGCGTCCGTCTACTTCGTCTCCATCACCTTTGCGGCACCGCGCATCGGCGTTGGGAACGCCATTGTGATGGTGCTGGTGGGACAAGTGATCTGCGCCGCCATCATCGACCACTTCGGTTTGCTGGGCGTGCCCCGCGCTCCCATCGACGTGTCTCGCGCTGCCGGCGTGCTCTTCGTTGTCGTCGGCGTTTTTCTGGCGCGACGCACCAGCTAACGCCGGTTAGCTCGGCGACGCCTCCGGCCGCGCCTCGACCCTGTCGGTTCCGCACCGCGACGTCAAAGTGCGCATGACGCGATTAATTCCCGACAAGCTGAAGCGGGCCAGCCGCTCACGGGCAAGGCCGCGGATCGTCAGGGACGAGCCATCGGAAATGGCGCGGATAAAGTCAGGCCCAGGGGAGGGGGCGGCGACGCTCTCGTCATCCTCGGTCAGTTCAAAGCGCACATTAAAGATCGCCACGCCGTGCCGAGTGTTCACCTCCAGCGGTGTGGGTCCCAAGCGCCCCGATTCGGCAATGCGGCGCGCATCGGCACCGGAAAGAACAATCATGAGGTCCGTGTCAGCCGAGCACGACAGTTCAATGCGCACCCGCGCATTCGACGCACGTTCAGACGCCATGGCGCTATCTCCGCTCGCACGGACGGCCCATCGCGCTTCCGCGTCCTGGACGCCAACCGCGGACGCAACGAGAACGGCACCAAAGCCTGCCAAAACGGATGTGAACTTCATGAACGCTCTCCCCCAGCCTCAGTCCCACAAATCGCTTATGCGCAAAACATTCAACTGCGTCGCACAACAACGCGGTGGGTGTGTGTCCGCGCCGCGCCTTGCATAGCAATGCGCAGCCGTTACATCACCAAGACCCCGTGACACCGTGAGCCCGCCGCGCTAGGAGAGCGGGCTCAAAAATTTCATAATGACAACGCCCGGCGACGCAGTGTCTGCGTGAGTTCCGCCGAGGCGCCCACCGGAGCGATCCATGGCATCAGCCGCCGAACAGCTCGCCGCCAATCTCAACTTCCGCTCTTTTGCCAAAGCGGACGAGTTGAAGAAGCGGATTTGGTTCACCCTGGCCGCCCTCGTGGTATACCGGCTGGGCACCTACATCCCGCTTCCCGGCATCGACCCTGTCGCCCTCGCGCAGGCTTTTGAGCAAGCGCAGTCCGGCCTCATCGGTCTGTTCAACGTGTTCGCCGGCGGCGCCGTTGGCCGCATGGCGATCTTCGCGTTGGGGATCATGCCCTACATCTCGGCGTCGATCATCATCCAGCTTCTGACCACCGTCGTGCCGCGGCTGGAGCAGCTGAAAAAAGAAGGCGAGCAGGGCCGCAAGACCATCAACCAGTACACCCGCTACGGCACGGTGATCCTGGCAACGATACAAGCCTACGGCATTTCGGTCGGTCTTGAGGCAGCCGGCACCATCGTGACCGATCCGGGCTGGTTCTTCCGCTTCACGGCCGTCGTGACGCTGGTGGGCGGCACGATGTTCCTGATGTGGCTTGGCGAACAAATCACCTCGCGCGGCGTCGGCAACGGCATTTCGCTGATCATCTTTGCCGGCATTATCGCCGAACTTCCCGCTGCCCTCGCCGGCACGCTGGAGCTTGGCCGACAGGGCGCGCTCTCCACCCCGATTATCCTCGCCGTCATCTTGATGGCGGTCGTGGTGATTGCGCTGATCGTGTTCGTGGAGCGCGCCCAGCGCCGGCTGCTGATCCAGTATCCGCGGCGCCAAGTGGGTAACCGCATGTTCCAGGGCGACAGCTCGCATTTGCCGCTGAAGCTCAACACAGCTGGCGTGATCCCGCCCATCTTTGCCTCCTCGCTGCTCCTCGTTCCGGCAACGCTCGGCAGCTTCGGCAACCAGCAAGGCGGCGGCGTGCTTGGCACCATTCAGGCGCTGCTCGGCCACGGCCAGCCGCTCTATATGCTGCTATACGCTGGCATGATTGCGTTCTTCGCGTTCTTCTACACCGCCATCGTCTTCAACCCGTCCGACACTGCGGACAACCTCAAGAAGCACGGCGGCTATATCCCGGGCATCAGACCTGGCGAGCGAACAGCGCAGTACATCGACTTTGTGCTGACACGGATCACCGTGGTCGGGGCCATCTACCTTGTCTTGGTCTGTCTGCTGCCTGAATTCCTAATTTCGGCAACGGCTGTGCCATTTTATTTCGGCGGCACGTCACTTCTGATTGTCGTGAGCGTGACAATGGATACAGTGTCCCAGGTGCAAGGGCATTTGCTGGCCCACCAATATGAAGGGCTGGTGAAACGGTCCAAGCTCAAAGGGAAACGTCGATGAGGCTCATCCTCCTCGGCCCTCCAGGGGCCGGTAAGGGTACACAGGCGAAAATCTTGATGGAGCGACACTCCATCCCGCAACTTTCGACTGGCGATATGCTGCGCGCAGCGGTGAAGGCTGAAACCCCCGTAGGTCTGCGTGCCAAAGACATCATGGCCCGCGGCGACCTTGTCTCCGACGATGTGGTGAACGAGATCGTTGCGAACCGGATCGTCGAGGACGATTGCGCGAAAGGCTTCATCCTTGACGGCTTTCCGCGCACGGTGGCGCAGGCTGAGGCCCTCACAAAAATCATGGCAGACGCCGGTCTCTCGCTCGACGCCGCGCTGGAGCTGCAAGTGGACGAAGACGCTTTGGCCGCGCGGGTAGAGACCCGGCGCGCCCAATCTGGCGACCAGGTTCGCGAGGACGACACCGTTGAGGCGCTGCGCCACCGCTTGGCGGTGTACCGCGCGCAAACAGCTCCGCTGATCGCGTTTTACAAGGGCGTCGGCAAGCTCGTCAGCGTGGATGGCATGAAGCCCATCGACGAGGTGACCGCCGACATCGCAGCTGCTCTCAAGGCAGCCGCCTGACCACTTGACGCACATGTGCGGCTGGGTTTACGACGCGCAGGTCTGCGGTGCGCTTGCGCGCCGCGCTTTGCGTTGCATATAGCAAAAAACGGTTTGCCGCGGGCGCGCTGGCTAACTGATGGACCAACGCGATTTTAGTTGCCGGACACGCACCGGTCATGAACGAACAATCACCGGCGGCGCCGGTCTGGAGGCAAAGTGGCACGTATCGCGGGCGTGAACATTCCCACCGGCAAACGGGTGGAAATCGCACTGCAGTATATTCACGGCATCGGTCCGTCGAAGGCGAAAGAGATCATCGAGAAGATCAACATCACGCCGGATCGGCGGGTGAACGATCTGTCCGACGCCGAAGTACTGATGATGCGTGAGGTCATCGACCGCGACTATATGGTCGAGGGTGACTTGCGTCGTGAAACGGCGATGAACATCAAACGCCTGATGGACTTGGGTTGCTATCGCGGGCTGCGCCATCGCCGCGGTTTGCCCGTGCGCGGTCAACGCACGCACACCAACGCGCGCACCCGCAAAGGCCCCGCCAAGCCCATCGCCGGCAAGAAGAAATAGTCAGGATCAGAGAGCTCCATGGCCAAGGAAGCACGGCGGGTCAGTCGCCGCGAACGCAAGAACATCACGTCGGGCGTCGCGCACGTGAACGCCTCTTTCAACAACACGAAGATCACCATCACCGACGCGCAGGGCAATGCCATCTCATGGTCCTCGTCCGGTTCGATGGGATTTAAGGGCTCGCGTAAATCGACCCCTTATGCTGCGCAGGTCGCCGCCGAAGATGCCGCCAAGAAGGCATCAGAGCACGGCATGCGTACGCTGGAAGTGGAAGTCACCGGACCCGGCTCGGGCCGCGAAAGCGCACTGCGTGCATTGCAGGCATCCGGCTTCACCATTACGTCTATCCGCGATGTCACGCCGATCCCGCACAATGGCTGCCGCCCGCCGAAACGGCGCCGGGTCTGACATTATTCAATTGGGTGCATGATGTGCACCGGCCGCGTGTCCGCTCGGATGCGCGGCTAAGCTCCGTTGGAGCGCAACGCATGAGGCATGGATTGTGACGACCAATCAGAAGAACTGGCAGGAACTGATCCGTCCCAACAAGCTGGACGTGGTGCCGGGCTACGACCCGCGGCGCATCGGCTCGGTGGTGGTGGAACCGCTGGAGCGTGGCTTCGGGCTCACGCTCGGAAATGCGCTGCGCCGGGTTCTTTTGTCTTCCCTCCAAGGCGCCGCTGTCACCTCGGTGCAGATCGACGGCGTGCTGCACGAGTTCTCGTCGATGTCCGGCGTGCGCGAGGATGTGACCGACATCATCCTCAACATCAAAGAGATCGCTGTGCGCATGGCGGGCGAGGGCCCCAAGCGTATGGTGCTGCGCAAGCAAGGCCCCGGCCCGGTGACCGCTGGAGACATCCAGACCGTCGGCGACGTGTCGATCCTGAACTCCGACCACGTCCTGTGCACGCTGGACGAGGGCGCGGACATCCGCATGGAGTTCTCTGTCGACACCGGCAAGGGCTACGTGCCGGCTGACCGCAACCGTCCCGAAGATGCCGCCATCGGCCTGATCCCGGTCGATTCGCTCTATTCGCCCGTCAAGCGCGTGTCTTACCGCGTGGAGAACACCCGTGAGGGTCAGATCCTCGACTACGATAAGCTGACCATGCAGGTAGAAACCGACGGCTCTGTGTCGCCAGAAGATGCGGTCGCTTACGCCGCGCGCATTCTCCAGGATCAGCTGTCGATCTTCGTGAACTTCGAAGAGCCCATGAAGCCGGAGGTCCGCGACGAGGTTCCGGAGCTAGCCTTCAACCCGGCGCTTCTGAAAAAGGTCGACGAGCTCGAATTGTCGGTCCGCTCGGCGAACTGCCTGAAAAACGACAACATCGTCTACATCGGCGACCTCATCCAAAAGTCGGAAGCCGAAATGCTCCGCACCCCGAACTTTGGCCGCAAGTCGCTGAACGAGATCAAAGAGGTGCTCGCGCAAATGGGCCTGCACCTTGGGATGGACGTTCCCAACTGGCCGCCCGAGAACATCGAAGAGCTTGCGAAGCGCTACGAGGACCATCCCTACTAATCGGATCGCCACACGGTGATCCGCCGCCCCTCAGGCAACTGGGGGCGGCACGCGCGAACGCCGGATGCGCACCGGCAACACAAGCATGGAGGGCGCGATGCGTCACAAGAAGCAAGGCCGTAAACTCAATCGCACCTCCAGCCACCGGCTGGCGATGTTCGCTAACATGTCCGCATCCCTCATCGAGCATGAGCAGATCGTGACGACGCTGCCGAAGGCAAAAGAACTGCGGCCCTTCGCGGAAAAGCTTGTGACGCTTGCCAAGCGCGGCGACCTGCACGCGCGCCGTCAGGCCATCTCCAAAGTCCGCGACGTGGCGATGGTTGGCAAACTGTTCGACACCATCGGCCCGCGCTACGAAAGCCGCACTGGCGGCTACACCCGCATCATGAAGGCCGGCTTCCGCTACGGCGATAACGCGCCAATGGCCGTCATCGAGTTTGTGGACCGCGATGAAGACGCCCGCGGCGCCGCCGACCGTGCCCGCCTGGAGGCGGAAGAGGCAGCCGAGGCGTAAGCCCGTGTCGTCGGCGTTCCGGGCACTTCACCAGCCGGGCAACCCCTTCATCCTTGCCAACGCTTGGGATGTGGGGAGCGCACGCATGCTGGCCGCCCTCGGCGCCGAAGCCATCGGCACCACATCGGCCGGCCACGCCTTCACCCTCGGCGAGGCTGACATGGGCGTCACGCGCGACCAAGCCATCAGCCACCTTGGTGATCTCGCCGCGGCGACACAATTGCCCGTGTCCGGTGACTTGGAAAACGGCTTCGGTGACGACCCAGCCATCGTCGCCGAGACCATCAGGCTCGCCGCCGAAGCAGGCGGGGCAGGCTGCTCCATCGAGGACGTCTTCCCGCCGGCCCCTCACGCCTACGACCGCGCAGCGGCCGTCGCGCGCGTCAAAGCCGCTGTGGAGGCCGCGCGGGCGCTCGCCGACGACTTTGTGGTGGTCGCCCGCGCCGACGGCGTCATGCACGGCCTCTATGATCTCGACGAGGCTTTGTGGCGCATCAAAGCGTACGAAGACGTCGGCGCCGACTGCGTATACGTCCCTGCGCCCGGCGACGCGGACGCGCTGGAGCAAGTTGTCAAAGCGGTCAACGTCCCCGTCAACGCGCTTGCAGTGGGGAAAATCGGTAAACTCGGCCGAAAAGGGCTGGCAGACATCGGGGTCTGTCGCATCTCCGTGGGCGCCGCGTTAGCACGCATGGCCCACAAAGTGCTGCACGATGAAGCGCTCGCCATGTTCAGCGACGGCGTCTTTGGAGCGCACAAGATGCTGCTCGGCCCCACAACGGACGACTTGCTGAAACGCGGCGCACGCTAACCGGCCCAGATAAAGCCGTCTGAGTCGGCGCATCGCTGGCGGCAGAACTTTGCTAAGGTCTCGCTCAGTGGGAGGCCAGGAGGCACCCACCAATCGCGGGCCAGCCGCCGCACTCCACCGCGACAATTGCGAACCCGACGCATCCCGCCGCATACTCACCGCCACACAGCGCGGAGAGAACCTCAGTGGATGAGCGTTGGCATAGGGCGGAAGTCGACACGCCGGTCCCGTTTCGCTGGAACCTCGCAAAGCGCGAGCAACTTGGGCGCCTGGTTGGCGACGAGCCATGGCCCGCGGTGCCCTATCTCGACGAACTGCGCGAGATATCGGCAAAGGTGGTGGCACGCGCCGGCGACGCGGACCTCGTCTTCGTGGGCCGCTCGCCGGAAAAGCTGTTCGATTACCTAAGCGGGGTTTTCGGTGAGACACGCGCCAAGGAGCGGCTCACCCTGTTTCAGCTTTCGCACCACGATAGCCGGGCAGACGGCCCGGCCGAGATGGTCTGGCTCGGCGGCTATCTGATAGCGGAGCGGCTGTCGCCTCACCAAATCGTCGAGCGAGACCGACCGATCCGCTTTGTCGATTTAGTGGCGTGGGGTGGCACGTTTCACTTTGTGTTGGCGCTGATGCAGTGGTGGGCCAAGGAGTACGAAGTCCCTTGGAACGAATGCGCCCGTCGCATCGGATTCATCGGGCTCACCCGGCAAGAAAAGAACTCCCCCAACACCTGGCGCTGGTATCAAAAGCCGCCGTGGAGCACGAAAGCCCGCGACATCCCGGCGTCAAGCGTCTCGATCTCGTCAATGATGTGGGACGTGCTGTGCAACGACGAACCAAAGGTCACTCACTCGTTCCCAAACCGGCTGTGGGGCACGAACCTACCGGCAATTCCGCCAAGGGACGAGCGCAAGCTGCAGGGTCTGAGGCTCGCCCTGTCGCTCTACGATACGGGATCGCAGCGAGCTGAACGGCAAAACTTCGCCGCCTCGCTCGCGCAGCAGCACGAGTTCAGGCAGCCCTTCGTGCGAACACTCGCCCACGCTCTCAAGTCGGGAAGCTAGCGAGGAAACCGGTCTTGCTGGATCACGCGCATAACGCCGCACACCCAAGCCGCTGAGTGGTGCCATGTTCGTACTGGTCCCTGTGTCATCGACGAACACCAGGCGTTGGACATCGAGCTCTGTCTGATGCGCGCCAGTGACGGCGGCGCCGTGCGACATCGATCCGGGTCTCATCGTTTGCCAGCGCGGCTATACTTAAACGTCATGCCCTCAGCAGGGAGCAAACGCCAGCGCGCCATGTGGCTGGTGTTGACGCCGCTTGCGGCCAACCCCGCAGCGCCCGCTTCAGGCCACCAAATCCCATCCAAAAGATGGTCTCCGAACTGCCGCTAAGCGCCGACAGCGCGTTAGACGTTTCGTGCCGGTCAAAAAGTCGTGGGCCGACATCTGTGGCCCATCGGCGGCCGCGGTCAGCCTGGATTGGCCGTCCGCGACTCGGCCGATGGCGGGGCAGGCCGCACGATGCGCAACAAGTGCGCAATGTCCTTCAGCATCACCTTGAGGTGGGCGACTTTCTTGCGCCGCACCAGCTGCTTGTTCATGTACGCCTCAAACGTGAGCTGCTGCACATCCTTGTCGGCGCACATGGTCACAAAGCGCTCGCGACGCTTGTCGTTGGAATACCAAAACCACTGCAGCACACCGAGCGCCATGAACACCCGGCCATGGTCCTTCATGAAACGCTTTCGCACCTTGGCGAGCGCCGCCCCTTTGCCGGTGGCAAGCACCTCGTCCACTTCTTCGGCCGCGATCTGCCCGCTGGCCATGGCGTAGTAGATCCCTTCGCCAGAGCAGGGGGCCACAACACCCGCCGCATCGCCCACAACAACCACGTCGCGGCCATTGTCCCACACTTTCAGCGGCTTCAGCGGGATCGGCGCCCCCTCGGTGCGCACCGTCTGCGCATCGTTCAGTCCCGTCGTTTCGCGCAGCTCCCGCACTGCCGAGCGCAGCGAAAACCCCTTATGGGCTGAGCCAACGCCAATACTCGCCGTCTTTCCGTGCGGGAACACCCAGGCATAAAAGTCCGGCGAGAGCTTGCCCTGATAATAGACCTCGCAGCGCTCGCCATCATACGCCTCGGGATCAACCCCCTCGGGCGTCTCAATGATCTCATGATAGGCAAAGACACTCTTGGTGATTGCGCCATCAAGGCCTTGCCGCGCGACCAGCGAGCGTGCCCCGTCAGCTCCGATCACCACCTTGCAGCGCACGCTCACCGGGCCGTCAGCGCCCTTGTAGGTGACGACAGGCTCGCCGGTGTCCGCATGGTCCAGCTGAATGAAGACGCCGTTGCGCCAGGTGGCACCGGCATCAGCCGCGCGGTGGCGTAAAAAGTCATCGAACTTTTCGCGGTCCACCATGCCGACATAGCCGTTCTCAATCGGCATATCGACCTTGCGGTCCGTGGGCGAAATCATCCGCGCCGACGTAATGTGGGCGCACAACTGCTCGTCGGGGATCTCAAAGTCCTTGACCAACCGCGGCGGGATCGCTCCTCCGCACGGTTTGATGCGCCCCGCCTTGTCGAGCATCAACACAGAGCGGCCGGCTTCAGCGAGCTTGGCCGCGGCCGTGGCGCCGGCAGGGCCGCCCCCCACCACAACAACATCAAAGTCCGGATCGGCCATGGCGATGGATCCTTATGCAGGGAGCGCTTTGGCAGCGCTCTGGGTGGCACCGCGCGTGAGGCGAATGGCGAGGATGGACGCCGCGACAAACACGGCCGCTTCCAATAAGAAGACCGAGGCAAACGCTGAGGCCTCGGAAGTGAAGGTGCGCATGACATCAAGCTGCGCAGCACCGGCAAACATGCCGATGCCAAACCCAACCGCTTGCGCGAGCCCGAACGCCCCCATGCGCGTGCCTTCGCGGCGGCCGGCGCCAGAGCTTGCGACGGCAAACATTGACGCCAGCGCACCGCCGGCAAATAGCCCGTTGCCAAACCCAAGCGCCGCCACTGACCCGATCAGTTGCCCAGGCATCGCACCGAAACTGGAAAGACCGAGGCTGATCAGTGCGCTGGCCGACAAAAGGCATCCGCCAATGGTGAGCGAGAGGAGCGCGGCACGGGTGCCTTGGAAAATCCGTCCGATGATGGCAGCGGCGAGCATACCAAGGGGCACAGCCGCTTTGTGGTAGCCGCTGAAGGAGGTCGATTCGCCCGCATCAAGGCCATGCCGTGCGCCCAGGAATGCCTCAAACACCAGCTCCTGCATGTTGTAGGCGAACATGGAGATGAACACGAAAAGCGCGAAGTTGCGCACGCCGGGCTCCAAAAGCGTCGCAAACGCGGCTGAGAGCGGTGGCTTTGGCTCGGTCGACGCACTCTGCGCCACCGAGACCCCGCCGCGCTCGATGCCCAGCACCGCCAGCGTGCCGACGATCAGCGCCACAATGGCAATCGTGGTCGCGACGGACGTCAGCCGCTCGTAGGTGAAGGGCGTCATCGCTTTGCCGGCAAGGACGGTTGTGATGGCAAGCGCGGCAATCATGACGAACCACACAATGGTCGCTGCCGGCGCCCTCCGGCGCGGCGATACTGTCGTCGCGACCAGCGCAAACAGTGTGGTACCGCCTGTGCCGACCCCGACGCCCACGCCCACATAGCCAACGATGAGGAGCGGCAGAGCGTAGGCGGCACCGTTCGCGAGCCATGTCACACCGTACGCGACCAAAACACCCGACACCCCGCTCACGACGAGGCCAGCCACAATGAACGGCATGCGGCGCGATGCGCGGTCCGACAACGCCCCCGCCAGCAGCCGCGACAGCTGCGCCGCGTAATAGATCCCCACCAGGCTACCAGCGATGATGGCGAGGAAGCCCAGCTCATTTTGCATGATCCGCGGCAGTGTCGTGATCGGCAGAACCGTCCCCGCCACCACAGCCGCCTGTGCAACGCCGAAGCGCAGAATGGTCAGCCAGGCGCGCACTGCCTCCATCAGGCAAACACCCCGTTGAGCCCCACGGCGCACGCCATCATGCCAAGGACGTAAAGCGTTGTGCCGGTCGCGTTATACCAGGACGCTTTCTCGCGCGGCGCGGCCACCAGGCGCCGCATCAGCAAAACCTGGCCGAGCAACAGCGCCGCCACGACGGTCGCTGTGACCGGCATCTGCCACACGATCAGGCACGCGATCACCGCCACCTGGGCCCCAGCCATCACTACACACGCCAGCCAAGCCGCCGGGCCAGCGCCATAACGCGCCGGGATGGAGCGCACACCGCTCTGCCGGTCGCCGTCGATGGACTTGAAGTCGTTCAGCGTCATGATCCCGTGCGCGCCAACGCTGTACAGCACCGCAAGCACGATGATTTCAGTGCCCGGCAGCGCATTCAGCATCACCGCCGCGCCGGTGAACCAAGGCAGCCCCTCATAGCACGCGCCAACGGCAGCGTTGCCCCACCATCCGTCCTTCTTCAGCCGGAAGGGGGGCGCGCTATAGGCCCAAGCCAGCGCCAACCCGATAAGGGTCGCCACAAATCCCCAAACCCCCAGAAGCATCGCTACAATCAGCGAAAGCCCGGTCCACGCGATCGCCACATAAAGGCCCCATCGGCCGGGGAGGCGGCCCGACGGGATCGGCCGATCAGGCTCGTTGATCGCGTCCACATCGCGGTCGTACCAGTCGTTGACCGCCTGCGAGGCCGCGCAGACCAAAGGTCCGGTCAGAACAATGCCGGCAATCAGGCGAACGGGATCGACCGCCGCACCGGAGGAGATGACCCCGCACGCGAACGCCCACATGGGGGCGAACCAAGTGATGGGGTGCAGCACCTCCAATACCACAGCGGGCCGCGGCCACTGGGTTTGGGCAGACATCAAGCTCACAATCGTCAACTCCCATTGACGCAAACACTGTAAACCTAATTTGCCGGTGGGGTCGACCGAAAACCGCGTGGAAGGTTCGATCCTCTAGTGGGGACGATGCCGACGCGCGCTAATCGTTGGAGCGGGCCATCTCGATCGTCTCTTCGATAGCGTCGGCCGCCCAGTCGCCATCGTCTGTGTTGACTGGCTCACGGGGGTCAAGTGGCCGCTGCGACGGCGGTGCGATCGCGGGCGCAGATTGCGGTGCGAAATGCACATCGCGCTGCGGGTAGGGAATCGTAATCCCAGCCGCGCGGAACGCTTCCCAAATACCGGTGAGCACTTCGCTGCGGATCACGAAGCCACTCATCGTTGCCCTGAGATCGATGTAGTAACAAACACGAAGATTTACGGAGGAGTCCGCGAACTCGTCGACCGTCACCATCGGTGGCGGTGCTTTCACAACCCCAGGATGCTCCCTCAGAACGCGCAAAACCACCTGGACCGCCTCAGAGGGGTTGTCGTCGTAGCCAATCCCCACGGGCAAAATCACGCGCATGAGCGAGTTGGAACGGGTCCAGTTGGTGAAGGTGTCCGAGATTAGGGCGCTGTTGGGCACGATGAGATCAAACTCATCGAAAGTGCGCATTCGCATCGACCGGATGCCGATCTGAGTGACCGTCCCGCTGTCGGTCCCCACGGTGACAATATCACCGACACGAAGCGGACGCTCAACGAGCAGCAAGAGGCCCGAAATGAAGTTGTTGACGACGTTTTGAAGGCCAAAGCCGATGCCCACACCGAGCGAAGCGGCAAAGACAGTGAGCGTCGTGACGTCGAAACCGATGGCGGACAGGGTGAGCAGGACGCCAAGTACGATGACCACATACTGCGCGAACACCGACAGGCTTTGGCGAATACCAACGTCTCGAAGCCGCCCGAACACGACACTGTACGCAATCCGGCGGCTCCACGCGCCAACCCAAAACACCAACGCCAGCGCCAAAATGGCAAAGACGATGCTCCCCACGGTGTAGTTGGTGTCGCTGGCCGTGAACACGGTCATGTTCCAAAACGCAATGACCTCACGCAGCAGCGGCGTTTCATTGCTCCAGCGATAGATTCGCGCGGCAACAGCCACAGCCACGAAGATCAAAAGCGCTTGAAGGCTCCGCTCAGCAGGCCGCAAAGCATTGGTTTGAACGAAGTACGCCCGTTCCGGATCGCTTTCCCGAATTTTGAGAGCGATGGAATTGATGCCGTCGTGAATGATGCCGAGGACCAGCGCGGCGATCGCGATGATGGCAACGGCAACACCAAGATCCACCAGCATTATCGCCGCAAGGTTGGAATAGCCTGCGAGCCCGGTCACGCCCGTCACAATGAGTGCTGTCGGCGCCAACAACGACAGCCCCGCACTGGCAAGGTTTTGAAGCCGCGCGAGCCCACCGCCTGATGCTGCGAAAAAGAACACGAACAGCAGCATTGGAAGGCCAGACAGCACAAATACTGAGTAGGCGATGCGATTGATGGCGCCTTGGGTCGACGGCAAGAGCGCTGTCTCCTGCAACACCACATAAGCCACAAGCACGACGGCTGTGCCCACTGTCGCGATCTCTGTCAGGCGCGTAATGGCCACACCGATCTTTCGCTGATCGCCCTCACTGCGGCGCGCCACAATCACTTGGGTCAAATCGCGCACAAGCGCGCCTGCGGCCGGGGTCAAGAGCAGCGGATAAATGGAGAACTCGGTGGTGGCACCCACATCGAAGCGCGCGCAATACAGCGCCCACACCGCCGCCGGCAGCAGCCAAAACAAATTGCGACGCAGCACCTCAAGCGGGATCTCGGTGGCCACGGTGGCTTTGGATTTGACAAACCGGAGCAGTATCTTTTGGCGCAGAAGCACAGCAGCGCCAAAGATGGCGAGCAATCCTGCCACGAAGACGAGACGGTCTCGATTGGACCCAAGCTGAAAGGCAGCTTTCACCTCATTCCAGCGCTGGCTATAAATCTGCCTTAGCTGATCAGGCAGCGATTGGACTTCGCTGGCCAGGCGGGCGCGCGCCAACTCATCGGTGCGAACCTCAGTGCGGACGAACAGGCCTTCGCGCTCGCGATCCGACCGCGCACGGTCAAGCTCCGTGGCAACAGCAGCCAGCTCGGTTTCCGCCACCGACAACTCAGCCGTCTGCCACTCCAGTAGCCGGCTAAGGTCGCGCAAGCGAGCCTCAAGGTCAGCCTGGCCGGCGGCTACGGCAGCACGGTTCGATCGCGCCGTTTGCTGACGGGCAATGCGCTGCAGATCAGCCAGCGCATTGGCCCCGCCCGCCGTCGCGGTGCTTCTGGCGCGCAACTCGTCTCTCCGCTCCGCCAAAGCCTCCAGCGCATCGTCATACAGCCTGATTGGCACGCCAGTCTCAGCCACAAGCAGCGCCAGTGCCTTACGAACCGACGTCGCCTCCCACAGCGCCAAATCCGTGTACCGCGCGTTGGAGCGCAACAACGCTTCATCGCTGCGCAGGCGCAAAAGATCGCGCTCAGCGCGCCCCGCTTCCGTGCCTGGCGTTAAGCTTGATGCCTCATTGGCAAGATCGAGCGCGGCGCGGGCCAACCGATCAATCAAGAGCTGCAAGCGGATCGCCACTGGTGCGTTCCGCGCCTGGTCGCTGCCATCAACCGCGCTCAGCGCAATGCCTTGCTGCACAATCAAGAGCCGCTCCCGGCGAAGGCTCAAGAAGTCATCGGACAGACTGCGATACTGCTCCAAACGCTCCAGAAGCCGTGCCGACTGCGCGCGCTGCTGCGCCCGCAAACCAAGCTCCACATCACCGATCAAGCCGCGCAGCGTGGTGGCTGGACCAGTGTAACGGGCCGCCGCGGACCGTAAAAACTCGTCTTGATCGTTAAGTCTGCGCTGCTGCTCCGACACGCGGCTGTTCAGCGTCACCAACCGGGCGCGGGCAATATCGACGTCCGATTGCGCCTCGCGCAACGCCGTGAGGCTTGTATCCATCGTGGCCGTGGCGTCGAGCTCAGCCAGGAGCGCGCTGTTGCTGGCTTGCTGGCGCTCGATGGCAGTGTCTAACGCCCGCTCTTCCTGGTTCAGCTGCGCAATGTTGGCGTTAAGCGCGACCAAGTCCGCTGTTTGCGCCACAGACGGCGTGACAAAAGTCGCCGCGACCAGGCACAGCAAGACCGCAACAGCAGCGAGCACGCTCCGCGCCATGACCAAACACCGCCTCCTTCAGGCTGCACCTTACACGCTCGTCCATCGCTTGCGGTGGGCAGGGAAGGGTGTCTAGAACGCGAATAGGGAGTTGCCAACACGGCGGCTCCATCAAAGCTGCACACTTCAGTCCCATCGGAGACCGACATGTTCGCGCGCTCAACTTTTCGCGCGGCCTGGCTTGCCATTGTGGTGTCCTTTGCCGGCGCACCTCAAGCCAAAACCGCTGATCTCACAATGGCATGCCTCGACCTGCCGGGCGTCATGGCCCACTGCCGGGCGGCGGCCACCGCCTTCACCGCGGCAACCGACCACACCGTCACCGTGCTCTCGGCTGAAGTCGCGGGCCGCGTATCGCTCGACCGGTATGAGGCGCTCCTCAGCATCGGCAGTGACAGCCTCGATGTTTTGCACTTGCCCGACATGTGGCTTCCGGTGATGTCGCAATATCTGTCGACGCTGCGGATCGACAAGGAAGCCAACATTCCGGCAATCCGCGAGATCGGCATGCTCGGCAACCGCCGCATCGCCGCGCCCGCCCACCTTGCCATCGGTGCCCTGTTTATCCGCGACGAAAGCCTCCCAGGCGAGCCCACCGTCTGGACCGACCTGCGCGATGGGCTGAGCGACCTGGACAATTGGAACGAAGGCCTGTTTTTCGGCGCCGGCGGCCCCGCACTCTTTCCGCTCGTGCTCGACTGGCTCTATTCCTTCGGGGCACTGTCGCTCAACGACGGCCTGCCGCTCGTGCAGGCGCTCGACGCGCTCGACCGCACCGTCACCGCCATCGGCACGGAGGACGTCACCGAGGCGAGCCCGTCAGACGCTGCCAACCGGTTTGTCGCTGGCGAGACCGCAGTGCTTTACGGCCGCAGCACCCAGGTCCCGGCCGTGTTTTCCAACGAGCCGACACAGGAAGTGTCTGTCACTGCACGCCCGCGCGCGGCCGACGCCGCGGACACCTCGCGCACACTCGCCAACGTGTGGCTATTCGGCGTGTCGCGCTACTCTGAAGATCAGGCCGCCGCCGCTGACCTCGTCGACTTCATGACGAGCGAAGACACGCAAAAGATCGGCGCAGTCGAACATGATTTGGCTCCCACCATCAGAACGCTCTATGATGATCCGGAGGTGCTTGAGACGCGTTCTGCCTCCATCGTCGCCGCGCGCCTCGACCGTCTCGCCCCCATCCCAGCTGAGCAGTATGGCAGCGCGCTTGTCGTCCTCGCCGACGACGTCGCCGCCGCCGTGCGCGACATGCTGCGCGGCGATAGCAACCCGGCCAACACGGCAGCCGCGGTGCGCATGGCCCACCGCCGCGCGGAGCGCATCCAATGACCCGCCCGTCGTTCGCCATCGCGTTCGCCATCGCAGCCCTTTTCTGGAGCCCCCACAGCGCCGTCGCGCAATCGCCGGATGCGCCAGAGGAAATCCAGCTGGATGCTCCCGTCGAAGCCCCGCTGGATGCCGCAGCGCAAGTCCAGCCGGGCGCTGCAGTCGAAGCCCAGGCAGGTGCTCCAGCTGAAGCCCAAGCGGACGTCGAGGTCGGTCAGGCCACCGAAAGCGCAGCGGAAGCCAACCTCCAACTGAGACCGCTCAATGTGGCGGTGCTCGACAACGCGCCCGGATTTTCCATCGCCGGCCGGTTCGGGTCGCGACGCGGGTTCGACGTCGATCTCGCGCTCGCGATCTGCGACATCATCGGCACGCGCTGCGCGCTCAAGCCCATGGAGGCGGGCCAACTCGTCCCCGCCCTCGAAGCGCGCAATGTCGATTTTGCAGTGGCAAGCCAAGTTTCCGCCGGGCTCGCGGCCGACCCCGTTGTTGCCAGCGTCCCCTATCTGGTGCTGCCTATGCGCGTGGTGCTGCGCGAGAGTGACAACCTGCCGGTCCCCGGCGTTCCGTTCGACGGCCGAATGGCAGCGCTCACCGGCACGCCGCAGGCCGCTCTGGCACAAACCATCTATCCAGGCCGGGTTGCGCTCTACGCCAACTCCGAGGAACTTTGGATCGACCTCGCGCTGGGCCGCCTCGTTGGCGTGTTTGCGCCAGCCCTTGTCGCGCAAGCCGACTTCTTGTCCATGCCCATCGGCAACAGCTTCAAAGCGATGCCACTGCCAGTCAGCGCCGCAGATGGAAAGCGCGATGCGGTCATCCTCATGCGGGCCCGAGATCGCGAACTCGTCGTCGCGGTCAACGATGCACTGTCGACCCTAGTCGGGGGCGAAGACTTCTTTGCGAGTATCGAACGCTACCTCGACCCAACGCTCGTCGATGTGCCGCTCGAAACCGAGGAAACCGGCAACTGAACGTCGCTGCGCCGAGCACCATTGACTTTGCCCGAATCAGTTGAATGCGATTCAGTTGTTAGTGATTCGTTCCACCGAACAAACCGCGATCACGAAAGCGAAATGCCCCCACCAGTGCGGTCGGTATTGATCCATTTCGCGTTCACGTGAAAACCTGACCCAGAACCAGGGTCCGGAAACAGCGCACCACAGCATCGCACAGGGGACATGAAATGACCTTCGCCATCCAAGCGGTAGACTTTCAGGCACCCGACGCCCCGCAAACGTTCGCTCGCTCGCTCCACGAAACCGGCTTTGCGGTCCTCGCAAACCACCCATTGACGCCCGATCAGATCGACGCCGCTTATGCCGCATGGGGCACCTTCTACGCCCACGATGCGGCCGACAAAGCCACCTACCAGACGCCCCAAGCTGACCCGTCAGGCTACTTCCCGTTCCGCTCCGAAAACGCCAAGGGCGCGGCGCAAAAAGACCTCAAAGAGTTCTTCCAGGTCTATCCCGACACCCCGCTTCCCGAAGGCACCACCGACATCACCCGCCAGCTCTACAGCGGCCTCACAGGCCTGGGCCAAACCCTCCTCGGCTGGATCGAGGACCACACACCGCCACAGGTGCGCGACACCTTTTCCGCGCCGCTGCCCAAAATGCTGGAAGGCTCGGACCAATCGATGCTGCGCATCTTGCACTACCCCGCACAGGATAACATCGTGGTGGAGGAGGGCGCTGTGCGCGCCGCGGCCCATGAGGACATCAACCTCATCACGCTCCTGATTGCCGGCTCCGCGCCCGGCCTCCAGGCCCAGGACGCGTCGGGCACCTGGCACGAGGTCCCGTGCGATCCCGGCATGATCGCGGTCAATATCGGCGATATGCTCCAACTTGCCTCCGGCGGCTACTACCCCTCCACCACGCACCGCGTCATCAATCCCGACACCGGGGGCGGTGCGCGCTTCTCCATGCCCATGTTCGTCCACCCACGCCCCGACGTGGCGCTGAGCGCCGACAAAACAGCCGGCCAATACCTCGCCGAACGCCTCCGCGAAATCGGCCTCGCCAGCTAGCCGGGCAGCGCGCCCATCACTTTTTGCCTGGCGCGCCGCTTGCTCGCACCACACCCAGCTAGCCAAGCCGGCGCGCGCATCGCTAAGCTGCCGGCAAAGACGTAATAGTTGAGATGGAGCACATCCCATGAAGTCCCTTGCGTTCGCCCTTGCCGGCGCTGTCGCCCTCGTCGCCCTGCCGGCCGCCGCCGAAGACTTCCGCCCCGCCGTCGTGTTCGACATGGGCGGCAAGTTCGACAAGTCCTTCAACGAAGGCGTCTGGAACGGCGTGAAGCGGTTCATGGACGAGACCGGCGTTGAAGTGATGGAGTTCGAAGTCACCAACGAAGCCCAACGCGAACAAGCCATCACGCGCATGGCCCAGCGCGGCGCCACCGTTGTGCTGGGTGTCGGCTTTGCCCAGGCCGACGCCATCGACAAAGTCGCCCAGGAATTCCCCGACAAGCAGTTCGCCATCATCGACGTCTCCTGGCTCGATCAGCCCAACCTGCGCCAGTACGCCTTTAAGGAGCACGAAGGCAGCTTCCTGGTGGGCGTCGCAGCGGCCGAAGCCAGCGAAAGCGGCACCGTCGGCTTCGTCGGCGGCATGGACATCCCGCTCATCCGCAAGTTCGCCTGCGGCTACGCCCAGGG
>ERZ1740058.543-NODE-543-length-27211-cov-14.593497_pt1 | contig 27211 bp, 23 predicted proteins | sample MGYA00581745_ERZ1740058 | MGnify/ENA primary metagenome ERZ1740058 (study PRJEB43018, sample SAMN04849742) | marine metagenome | isolation source: floating plastic debris | place: Pacific Ocean | collected 2008-08-30 | study: EMG produced TPA metagenomics... | reverse complement strand
ATGCCCCGTCGATTTCTCTGATTCAGGCGATCGTCATTGGCATTGTGCAGGGACTCACGGAATTTTTGCCCATTAGCAGCACAGCCCACGTCAAAATGGTGCCCGTGATCTTAGGCTGGGGCGATCCGGGTGTCACGTTTACGGCCATTGTGCAGCTCGGTAGCATCGTCGCGATTTTGGGCTACTTTTGGTCCGATATTCGGCAACTGCTGATCGGTACGGGGCAGGCGATCGCTCGCAAAGATTACGACGCCCCTGACTTTCGCCTGGCGCTGGGCATTGTGATTGGCACGGTGCCCATCGTGGTGTTGGGGCTGATTGTGAAATTTGGCCTGCGAGAGGCCTACGAAGGCTTTGCGCGGAGTTCCCTCGTGATTGCTCTGACCTCTATTGGGTTGGCGATCTTTTTAGCGATTGCCGAGGTCACCGGCAGCCGCAAACGGGGCTACGACGCCGTGGGGCAGGTCGACGGCATTGGCATGGGTCTGGCTCAGGCACTGGCCTTGATTCCCGGTGTGTCGCGATCGGGGTCAACGATTACCGCCGGTTTGTTTATGGGACTGAACCGTGAGACGGCGGCTCGGTTCTCGCTGCTGATGGGGATTCCCGCCATCTTGATTTCGGGATTAGCAGAGATTAATGGGCTGTTTAACCCCCAGTCAACCGTGGGCGTGACGGTGGCCATTGTCGGGGTGATTGCTTCTGCAGTTTCGTCCTACCTAGCGGTTTATTGGTTGATTCGGTTTTTGAAAGACCATACGACCTGGGTGTTCGTGTTTTATCGCATTGGGTTTGGTCTGGCGATCTTGGGGGCAATTCTGTTGGGAAAATTGTCTGCTTATTAGACCAGGTTTTCAAGGCCGGTGTCTAACCCGTGAGGCATGATAAAAGGTGGTGTCTGATTGACCGCAACTTTCGGGCCGTTGGCTGGGCTCAGTGCCCGGTGAATCAAGCCTCGGTCTGCGGTGGTTGCCTATCTATAACTCTTTGCCCCTATGAGTCTGTCGTCTACCCGTCCCGCTGTGGTTGCTCGCGTTCTGCCCGATTCGATCGCGGCGGAATTGGGGTTTGAGCCGGGCGATCGTCTCGTCCGCATTAACGGCCAAGCCCCCCGCGACCTAATTGACTATCAGTTTCTCTGTGCCGAGGAAGACCTGGCCCTAGAGGTGCAAGATGCCAACGGGGCGACCCACGTCGTGGAGCTAGAAAAAGACTATGACGATGACTTGGGCCTAGAGTTTGAGACCGCGTTGTTTGACGGGTTGATCCAGTGCAATAACCGCTGTCCGTTTTGCTTTATCGACCAGCAACCGCCCGGCAAGCGCGAAACCCTCTATCTCAAAGACGACGATTATCGCCTCAGTTTCCTCTACGGCAGCTACCTGACCCTGACAAATTTGACACCGCCAGAATGGGAGCGCATCGCCCAGCTGCGGCTGTCGCCGCTCTTTGTCTCCGTGCACGCGACTGAACCTGACGTGCGATCGCGGCTGCTCAAAAATCCCCGCGCGGGCGAATTGCTAGAGCAACTCGCCTGGTTTCAAGCTCAGCGGCTGCAAATTCATGCCCAGGTGGTCGTCTGTCCGGGCCTGAATGACGGAGCCCATCTCGAGCGCACGCTGTTAGATTTGGCAGAGTTTCACCAGGGCGACCTCCCGGCGGTGATCTCAGCAGCGGTGGTGCCAGTGGGGTTGACCCGCTTTCGCCCCCAGGCCGACGAATTAACGCCCGTAACTCCAGCGAAAGCGCAGGAAGTGATCGATCAGGTCAAAATCCTGCAGGATAAGTTTCGCCCGCGCTTTGGCACAACCTTTGCCTGGTTGGCCGACGAATGGTTTCTCATTGCTGGGCGATCGCTGCCCACCGAAACCGACTACGAAGACTATCCGCAATTGGGCAATGGCGTCGGCTCAATTCGGCAGTTCTTAACGGCGTTTGAACAGGCCGCTCAGGCGCTCCCGGCGGCCCTACCGCAGCCGCAGCGCTATACCTGGGTGGTAGGCAATGCCGTCGAGCGGGCCTTTCAACCCATCCTGAAGCGACTGAATCAAGTTGAAAATCTAACTGTTGAGATGGCGGCGTTAAACAGCGATTATTGGGGACAAGCTATTACGGTGACTGGGCTGCTAACCGGGCATGATCTGCTGCTGCACTTGCGCGATCGCGATTTGGGCGATGGTCTTTTGCTGCCCACCATCATGTTGAAGCCGACGGATCCGGGCAATCCTCAAAATTGGCTGTTTTTGGACGATCAGCGCGTAGAATCAATCAGTGATGCTTTACAGGTGCCGATCATGCCGGTTGACGGTGTCGATGGATTGGTAAAAGCTTGTCTACAGTCTGACTCCAACTGAACGGTTCAGTGCGTTTTTCCCTACTAAACCGATTAGTAAAGTATTCTAGAAACGACGTTGTTGAAATGTAGCTTGTCTCATTGGTGCTAAGCCTGAAGGACTCTATGCAGAAAGGTATGCTTTCCCCCTGGTTGATGCGTGTTTATCTGGGTACGGCGATCGCCCTGCCCTCAAGCGCTCTCGTTGGTTTGACACTCCCCGTTGAGGCGGCAACAGGTGCCGATAAAGCGCCTGTCAAAGAGACGCTGTCAGCAGCGGTGCCGTCTAGTGGTGGGCACGTCACTCGTGATGCCTCCCCTGAACTGTCTCGACCGTCGGTCGATCAGCCTACCGCCGACAACGTTTCAGAGGCACCAGCCCCAACGCTCGCAACGGCAGCACCCAGGCCAGAGGCAGCGGTGACAGCTCAGCTGGCGTTGGCGCCCCAGTTCTCACCGCTAGAGAAACCCGCGCAAACCAAATCTGAGCCCTTACCCCGTGGCGTTGCTTTCGCCCCTGAAGCCTTGACAGGGTCAGCTGATGCAATGGCACAGCCCGAGATTTTGTTGTCCCAAGCTGAGGCTGAATCGCCAGTGGAGGAGACCGATGATTCGGCCCCCCCGGAAGCGGAGGAAAGCGTTGATAGCCTCGACGATGCTGATGATGAAGCCGATGAATTTAGTCCGCTGCCTGATTCGGATGCCGAGGAAGCGATAGAAGAGCCGCTACCAGAGACCACGAATGAGGATGAAACGGATGCTCCAGAAGACACCGAGGAGTCAGTTGATCCAGACGCAACGGCCCCTCTCCCCAGAACAGGTAGCCCCGCGCCAGGAGAGGGCGCTTGGGATGACATTCCTGCCCTTGACCCGTCTCCGAATCCCCTGTTGATTCAGACTCAGCCCGAGGAAGTCGAGATCATTGGCACTCAACCCGTCACCCTAGAGGAGGCCATCGAGCTTTCCTACCGCAACAATCCAGATCTGCGGACAGCCCTGTTAGAGCTGGAGCAAAGTCAAGCTGCCCTCAGGGAAGCGCAAGCCGCCAATTTCCCGACACTTTCGGTCAATGGCACCCTACAGGGACAAAACACCACGGATTCCTCGACTGAGGTGGTGACGACACCCGGTGGCGGACTCGCCTTTGAAACCAGCTCGACTGAGGAGTTGGGGGCTTCGGCCTCGGCGCAGGTCGACCTGGTTTACAACCTGTATTCTTCGGGGCAGCGTGGGGCGACGATTCGAGCCGCCGAAGAGCAAGTGCGATTGTCGGAGTTGGAGGTCGAACGCCGCCGAGAGGATTTAAGACTCAACACCGCCAACGAATACTACGATTTGCAAGCATCGATTGAGTCGATTCGCATTAGTGAAGCCTTTTTAGAGGAGGCCGAACGCAACCTGCGCGATACTTCCTTAAGGGAAGAGGTCGGCGTCGGCACTCGCTTTGATGTGTTGAGAGCCGAGGTGCAGGTCGCCAATGCCCGCCAAGACGTCGTGAATGCCGAGCGATCGCGACAGGTGGCTCAGAGCACGCTAGCCCGTCGCTTAAACGTGCCACCCTCGCTCACGATTACGACAGTGCCGGTCGATATTGCCGGCAACTGGCCCTTGGGGTTGGAAGAAAGCATCGTGCTGGCCTATCAAAATCGGGCAGAGCTCGAACAGCAGCTGGTACAAAGCGACATCGGCGAAGAACTACGTGCAGCTGAGCTCGCCGCACTGGGACCACAGGTGGATCTGTTTGCCAACTACACCATTAGCGACACCCTCACCCAAAGCGATAGTTTTAACGACAACTACAGCTTTGGGGCGCGGGTATCGTGGACTTTGTTTGAAGGGGGGGCCGCTCAGGCGCGGGCGCGACAGCGGGAGCTCGATAGCGAAATCGCTGAACGCAACTTTGAAGAATCGCGCAATACCATTCGGCTGTCGGTGGAGAGTGCGTTCTACAACCTAGAGGCCAACCTCACCAATATTGACACGGCGCGGCTGTCGGTCGAGCAGGCCCAAGAAGCGCTAGAACTGGCAATTTTGCGGTTTGATGCCGGAGTGGGAACACAGCTAGACATTTTGAATGCCCAGTCGGAACTGACCGATGCTGAGGTGAATCTGGTCGAGGCGATCGTCGGCTATAATCGCTCGCTCGCCGAAATCAAACGAGCCGTCAGCAATTTGCCGGAGCCCTATTAAATTTCATCTAGCTTGAGGACTGGAGGTTTGACATTCCGTCAGACCTCACCGCCTGCGCCATCTCTCCTTCTCAAGGAGAGGTTTATCCCAAGTCTGCTGAAGGATTTGCCCAAATTGGGACAGGAGTTCCGCTTCCTCATAGAAAAGGGCCTAGATTTAGCCTCTGCAACAGCTGCGAGACTATCGTTCTCAATCATGAGCAAGGCTGAGCGCGATCGCGCTTGAGCAAACTTCAGGGTTCGCCACTATTCAACGTTGTGTGTGCAGTCCTGTCTAGGTTGGCGACAGACACCATCGGACATTACCTGGCGTCAGATGTCTCAAGACAGCGATCGCGGCTCATGATCCCCACCTGTCAGCAGACATTCTCTGAGTGCCAGATTCTGATGAAGGCTAATTTTGGCAGTGTTATAGCAGAATGCGGAATGAAGAAGTCGGAAGTCAGAATTGAAAAGCCTATCAAGTAAGGATTTCAGGCATTGGAGGTGACCTGATCAAACTGCGGCTTGCTATATGCCAAGTCAGAAATTCGCCGGAAAGTCTCCTCGTTGCCCTACCGGCATAGGGCTCAGACGGTTTGTGCCATATCAACGACCCGAGGCCCAACACCAGTTCTGCAAAGTAGCGCTACAGATCGGGGATCCCCCGTTGTCGCTGTCCCCTTGTCGAAGAGGGCTACACACCTTTTTAATGTGTAATCCAAATGCAGCGAATTGGGATAACGCCGATCATCGTCTCCAGAGAAATCTCCCGGCCTTTGTATCGCCAGCGAGATCGGTTCGTCAACTCGCGAGTCCACGCTTTATCTTAGTAAAGGGCCCAGATGACATGAACCATGACAGACATATCGATGCAGGATAGAGCGTTTCGGATTGCGATAATCGGTGATGTTCATGATCAGTGGGACGAAGAAGATATTGCGGCGCTCCACAGTTTAGACATTGATCTGGTCTTATTTGTCGGTGATTTTGGCAACGAGGCCGTGGCGGTAGTGCGGTCAATTGCCGGGTTGAGTTTGCCGAAGGCAGCCATTTTTGGCAACCACGATGCCTGGTACACAGCAACACCATGGGGCCAGAGAAAATGCCCCTACGATCGCGCCAAGGAAGATTGGGTACAACTGCAGATAGATCTGCTGGGCGACGCCGATGTGGGCTATGGAAAACGCGATTTTCCACAGTTGGGGCTCACGGTCATTGGCGGTCGGCCCTTTAGTTGGGGCGGTTCAGACTGGAAATATGAGTCGTTTTATCGCGATCGCTACGGCGTCCACAATTTTGCCGAATCGCTGGGTCGCATCAAACAGGCAGTGGATGATGCGGCCTTTGACACGCTGATCTTCATGGGGCACTGCGGCCCCACGGGGTTAGGGGAGACGCCAGAATCCCCCTGTGGCCGCGATTGGCCACCAATTGGCGGCGATTTTGGCGATCCCGATTTGGCTGAGGCGATCGCCTATGCCCAGCAGCAGGGAAAAACCGTGCCGCTAGTCACCTTTGGTCATATGCACCATGGATTGCGGCACCGGCAAGATCGGCAACGCCAGCGGTTGAGTCGCGATGCTCAGGGCACGATTTATCTCAATGCGGCCTGTGTGCCTCGCATCGTACGAACAGAAACCCAGTGTGCACGCAACTTTTCGATTGTTTCTGTAGAACGTAGCCAAGTGCAGCGCGCCCTGCTGACTTGGGTCGATCAGCACCACCAGATTGTCTCCGAGGAAGATCTCTCTGCTGATGCGGCTTCCTCAAAATCGCTGCAGCCCTTGACTTAAGCTCATATCAAAAAAACATCTCTTGACGAAGATTTTAAGCTTTGCCTCAACTATCTACGAAATGATAGAGGGCAAACTTAAAACAGCAAGAATTCTTCTAAATCACTTATGACCGAGAAAGTCGCAATCTTCTTAGATGTCGAAAATTTATCAGGTTGGTTAAAAGCGGATGGAGGTGAAATACTACTCGAACGGGCAAATGAGTTAGGACGTGTAGTTGTACGAAGAGCATATGGTGATTTCAGCATCAAAGGAGTCAGCATACGACAGCCGGAACTAAATTTACTTGGTTTTGAATTTGTTCATGTCTATCATCCTGTAAAAGGAAAAAACTCTGCTGACATTCAAATTGTTGTAGATGTTATGGAGTACTTGGCTCGTATTCCTGATCTGGAGTGGGTTGTGCTGGCTACTGGAGATTCAGATTTTTCACCTTTGTTTAGGCGTTTAAGAGAATTAGGAAAGTCCGTTGTTGGTGTCGGACCAAGATCTGCTCTTAGTGAAGCTGTTAAGAAGTCATGCAACCGATTTCTTTATATTGACGAGACTTCTAACATCGACAGTATGTCCGCTGTTCTTAAGACAGAACAGCTGCGTGAAGATGCACTAGATTTACTCGAACGCACTCTCAATAAGTTTCAGGATGGAGTCCATCTGTCTGTCTTAAAGAACAAAATGCTTGAAATGGATTCTGCATTTGATGAGCAACATCTGGGTTTTAGTGGGTTTAAAAAGTTCTTACAGAGTGCTCCTGAAATAGTTGATCTGTATCAAGCCCAAAAAGTTTGGTTTGCAAAGCCAATAGATGTTGATAGTGAGCAGGATAGTCTTCAGTCTAACAACAGCAATAAGGAGGTTAGCCTAGTAAATGTCACTGCTGATCTGTATAGACGTTACTTGCGAAAAAGTGGTTGGCGTTCATGCGAATCATCATTCCTGTGGAACTCCTTAAATAGATTGAACACTCATTTCCCAAAAGGCTTTACAAGAAGCGAAGAATTTGAATATCTAATTGAATTATTTGGACATAATCGAACCCGTGGGGAATTACGTTCAGCAATCTATATTCTCTATAAAGTAGGCTTTGTGGTTCAGCATCAACAAGGGCGCATCGACGAACCTATTTTGATGGCTCATGTACCTAAATCTGAGGAAACAATGGCGTCGAAAATAGATATCGTGATGACACACAAACTTATTCGAGTTTGCGACTCACATAATGCACCTTTTGTACCTAAAATCGCCACTTTATTATTAAGTAAATCTTACTCCGAAGAGGCCCTTGATAGACTTCTTGAAAGTGCCCAGGTTTATCAAAATTCAGATGATTAGATTCTTTAACAGTTCGCGAGCCAGTTTTTTTGTTCAGCTAATTACCTGATTGATTGACAAAAGTTGCCACATCATTCTTTGAAGCGCTTGTCAGCCTTATAAAGCGGTGCGTTACGGCTTCGCCAACGGCACCCTATAGCACTGTTCACTTGTAGCCACCTACTTGTGCCGTCTTAGCAATGTTAAGAAGTCTAAGCACCGGGAAGCCAAATTCGTCGCCTTGGTGCAAAGAGTTGATACAACTACACCGGAAACGTTGACTGCAACTCTGCTTAGTCAACATCTCCGGTGCAATGTTTTGGTCTTGTCAGGGTTTAATTGAACCTACGCCCAACCAGCGCGATCCATCAGCTGTACGGCTTCGTTGGCATTTTGGCCATAGGCCTCGACGTTGACGGTATCTTCTGTAAAGCTACCGAGGCTGGCTAACACCGGGTCAAGCTCAGTCCCTTCGACCACGGGATACTCGTTGTTGCCTTCGGCAAAGAAGGATTGTGCGCGCGGGGTCGAGAGATATTCTAAAAAGGCGATCGCCCCGTCTGGATTGGGAGCGGTTGTCAACACGCCAGCGCCGCTGATGTTGACGTGGGTACCCCGACCGTCTTGGTTGGGATGGAAGACGCCGATTCGATCAAACACTTCTTGATCAGCCGGGTCATCAGATTTGCCCATGCGCACCAGGTAGTAGCTATTGGCGATCGCAATATCGCCTAGCCCAGCGGCAACGGCTTTGATTTGCGCCGTGTCATTGCCTTCTGGGGTACGAGCAAAGTTCTCCACAAAGCCCGCTGCCCAAGCTTCCGTTTCCGCTTCCCCATTCACCTCAATCATGCCTGCCACTAGGGATTGGTTGTAGATGTTGCCGGAGGTGCGAATCAAAATCCGCCCCCCCCACTGAGGATCGGTGAGAGCCTCATAGGTCGAGAGGTCAGAGGGGTTAACGCGATCGCGATTGTACATAATCACGCGGGCGCGTTTTGAGAAACCAAACCACAACCCCTCCGCATCTCGCAAGTTCTCCGGAATCCGCTCAGCGAGAATGGCCGAACTCACCGGCGTAAAGAGACCGGCATCGGCGGCGCGCCAGAGACGACCCGCATCAACGGTCATAAAGACATCCGCTGGGCTATTGCTGCCTTCGTTCAAAATCCGTTCGAGCAGCTCGTCAGCACTGCCTTCAATGAGATTGACACGAATGCCAGTCTCTTCGGTAAAGCCTTCGTACAAAGCATCGTCTGTGTTGTAGTGTCGAGACGAATAAAGGTTAATCTCGCCAGTTTGCGCCCAGCTCAATTGAGGGCGTCGAAGCTGAGTCGCCGTCAGAGCCACCGTAGCTCCACCAGCAACCAAAAATGAGCGTCGGGTCAACTTGTGCATTACCACTGTCCGTCCTTAATTGAGAATGAGTGTGATTAAAACAACTGGCAGTCATCCTATCACTATTGATACTTGCTCTCAACTAAAATCCGTTAAATCGATTTTTGACCATTCCCCGCAGCGAATCCTCCAGTGAATTAGCAATTGCCATACCTGCGTGGCTCAGATTGATCCCGGTTCTAATACACCCTCAACATCAACAGGGCAGAGGGCTAATCCTTGAATCGGTTGATGCAGAATAGCGCTGACCACTTTGCGGAGGACACCGAGGAGCGCTCTGCATCCTGAGGGCATCAGCAAAGGAGTTCGCAGTCTTGTCCTCACCGGACTGGCGACTGCGATAGCCGTCACCAATCTGTGGGCAAAATGTCGAATATCCAATATCCCGCGACAGTCATTGTCCCCATCCCCGCCAGCGCAGATAGGGAGTCGTTTGCAATAAAGCTAAAAGATTGAACCCAACACGGGACGGCAATATGACTTTAGCGGCGGCTCTAAAGCCAAAAAATGGCAACAAGTCTGACGAGGGCTAGCTATTTAGGCGGTGCTGAGTGACGGGTGAAGTCGTTGATTTGGCGCGATCGCCGGGAGATGCCCAGATTGCTCCCGTTTCTTAAAAATCTCTGGCAAAGAGCCTGCCTCTCAAAAACAGTTATTCGTAAACTTTTGCGGGCAGCTATATTAGATAAATAAAAGTAGTGGTAAATGCAACAAAGAAGATAGGTAATGGTAACTAGCCCCGCCCAACTTGGCGTTTCGGCTAGGGCATCGGCTAGGAGTGCTCTAGAACTTCGAGGTGTTTTTGAGACGGTCAACGAGTCTAGCTGTCCTGGAAAGTTGAATTTCCACATGCACACCCTTCATTCCGACGGGCAACTCGCTCCCGAAGCACTGATAGAGCAGGCGATTCAGCTGGGTCTTAACGAATTTGCAATCACCGACCATCATACGGTCAGCGGGTATCGCAAAGCCAAGCAGCATTTGGAAGATTGGCAGTGGAAGCATCCGGCGCCCATTCAGCCACCGCATCGGCGCACCCGCGCCCGGCGCTTACCCCGGTTATGGATTGGGGTCGAAATCACCTCGCTGCTGCTGGAGACAGAGGTGCATATTTTGGGCTATGCCTTTAAGCCCAATCATGAAGCTATGCAGCCTTACCTCAATCGTCACTCGCCGCAGGGAGAGGAGCGACAGGCCGCAACGGTGATCGACGCGATTCAAACGGCGGGGGGCATGGCGGTGTTGGCTCACCCCTGTCGCTATCGGCGATCGCCCGAAGAGTTGGTGGCCCAAGCCGCCGAGTATGGCATTGACGGAATTGAAGCTTACTACGCCTACGACAACCCTAAAGAGTGGCGTCCCTGTCCGAAAAAAACGCCCTCAATGGAGCAACTGGCCCAGCAGTTTGGCCTGCTCAGCACCTGCGGCACTGACACCCACGGCAAAACGTTAACCCGACGGATTTAGCTGACAGCGGAGATTGCCGCCGGGGAGATCCGGCTGAGTCATGAGGTCATCTTGGCAGCGCCGGGGAACGGCGGGGCAGGGGGATCAGATTTGTCGTCTGGTTTCAGGGAATCGAGACCGGTAAGGGATTGTCGGGAAAATAAAGTTCCGTTAGGAGACTGTAGGGGAGTGGGAGGGTAGGGGGTAGAGAGTGAAAAGTCAGGAAAAAAGTGGGATGGTTTTAATTTACGCATCCCTAAATTCTTTCTTAGAAACGGCCCTATTCACCAGACTCAAGGGGTGCTTAGCGACTCGAACGGGTGACTGACGAGGCGGGCGCGATCGCGATTTGTAGCAACGCCTGCAAAATAGCGACCCAAAGTTCGGTAGCTTACCACAGTCATTTTAGGTGGCCACCTGCGACCCACTGCCGCTGTTGCCTCACCGATATCGTTTACGACTCAGCGCCGGTGACGGCGTCGGCTCCTTTTGCATGGATGATGCTCCCCAACCTGCTCCGAGCTCAACTGCTACCAGCTCAGCTGCGGCCCCAGCGGTCGTTGTCGAAGCCGAGCATGAGCTGATTTATGGCCTGGACGATCGCCCGCCGTTGCGAGAGGCGATTTTTGCGGCGATTCAACATGTGCTGGCCTGTTTTGTCGGCATTATCACGCCGTCTTTAATCGTGGCGGGCGCGCTGGGGTTAGAGTCGGCGGATGCGGCGTTTGTGGTCAGCATGTCGCTGTTTGTTTCCGGCATTGCCACCTTTATTCAAGCTCGCCGCATTGGCCCAGTGGGGTCAGGACTGCTGAGTGTGCAAGGCACCAGCTTTGCCTTCATTGGCCCCATTTTGGGAGCGGGGACGGGGGCGATCGCTGCTGGGAGTTCCCCCACTGAAGCGCTGGGGCTCATTTTTGGTCTGTGCTTTTTTGGGTCTTTTGTCGAGATTTTTTGCAGCCGGTTCTTGCATCTGGCGGGGCAAATCATCACCCCCTTAGTCACCGGCATCGTGGTCACGTTGATTGGCCTGACCTTAATTAATGTCGGCATGACCAGTATCGGGGGCGGATTTGCCGCGCGTGCTGCGGGCACCTTTGGCAGCTTGGCGAACCTAGGCGTGGCGGCGCTCGTGCTGCTGACGATTTTGACGCTCAACAGTACCAGCAGTCCGCTGCTGCGCATGTCTTCCATTGTGATTGGCCTGGTGGTGGGCTATCTGGTGGCCTGGCCGTTGGGGCTAGTGTCCTTCGATAATCTGGCAGGATTGCCGCTGTTCTTGCTGCCGATACCGTTTCGGTATGGGTTTGGCTTTGACCTGGCGGCCTTTATTCCCTTCGCGTTTTTGTATTTGATTACGGCGATCGAGTCGATTGGGGATCTGACGGCGACTTCGTTGCTGACCGGTCAGCCCATCACCGGCCCTCGCTATATGAAACGGATCAAAGGCGGGGTTTTAGGCGATGGCATTAACTCCCTCATCGCCGCTTGCTTCAACACGTTTCCCAACACCACGTTTAGTCAAAACAACGGGGTGATTCAGCTGACGGGCATCGGTAGCCGCTACATCGGCTATTTTATTGCCGTGATTTTTGTACTGATGGGGCTGTGTCCGTTGGTGGGCGGCGTCTTTCAGGCGATGCCGCAGCCGGTGCTGGGGGGCGCGACGCTGATCATGTTCGGCACGGTGGCAGCGGCGGGCATCAAGATTTTGTCCTGCGTCAATTTCACTAAGCGAGCGTCGCTGATTACGGCGGTTTCACTGGGGATCGGTCTCGGGGTGACCTACGTGCCTGATATTTTGGAGCAGTTGCCGCCGCTGATGAAAAACATTTTTTCGTCGGGCATTTCGGCCGGCGGGTTGACGGCGCTGATTTTGAATATGGTTTTGCCGGGTCGTCGTGATTAAACTAAAACCAGAGTTAGCACCTCACCGCCTGCGGCACCTTTCCTTATCAAGGCTGTCGTTTATACACATCTCGAAATTAGTTGGAACTGGGCGATCCCCCGCTATCGCCGCCCCCTTAAAAAGGGGGCTATGTCAAAACTTGAACTGCACTGCCCCACTTTTTAAGGGGGGTTGGGGGGATCTAAACCCTGACAACCGCTTGAAAAAGAACTTGTGTATGAGCAGTAGCCTTACTAAGGAGGGGTTTATCCACCTCTCAATGAGGGTTTTACAGGATTGGGAGAAGGGTCTCGGTTCCGCCAAGCATCAGGAGAGGCTAGACGAAGTTTGGGAGTCGCCAGACAAAGTGAAGTAGCCTCTCTCACCGCTTCTGGTCATCGACCCCTGTGGAGATATGCGGAAGAGGCAGACTCCCACCCAATGTAGAAAGTGTCGCTGTCGAAGCTGTAAATCTCGGTTGTTATGTACAAGTTGAAGGCCATTATCGTCGGTGCCGGAATTGGGGGCTTAACCACCGCCATTGCGATGCAGCAGGCCGGTTACGACGTCGAAATCTATGACAAAACGCGCGAGCTGCGTCCGGCGGGGGCAGGCATTTCGCTCTGGTCTAACGGAGTGAAGGTGCTGAACCGACTGGGGTTGGGCGATCGCTTAGCGGCGATCGGCGGCACTATGAACCGGATGGAATATCGCAGTGATCGCGATGAACCGCTGAGTGACATCGACCTGCGTCCGTTGATCAAGCAGGTGGGGCAGCGGCCCTATCCGGTCTCGCGCACTGACCTGCAGGGGCTACTGCTAGAGGCGGCGGGGCCAGAACGCTTGCAGTTGCAAATGCGCTGCGTTGACGTTGAGGAAACAGCGGATCAAGTCACAGCGGTGTTTGAAAATGGCCATCGCGCGACAGGCGATGTCCTCGTGGGGGCGGATGGCATTCATTCGGTGGTGCGTCGCTATGTGTTGGGTCACGATATTGAGGCCCGCTATGCCGACTATGTCAATTGGAACGGCATTGTGGACGCGCAGCCCGGTCTTTGTGAAGCAGACAATTGGGTGCTCTATGTCGGGCAGGGACGCCGCGCCTCGATGATGCCCATCGGCGGAGATCGCTTCTATTTCTTTTTTGGCTCGCCAATGCCCAAGGGCACCACGGTAGAACCAAGCGATCGCCAGACGGAATTGGCGAAAACCTTCGCCGGTTGGCCCCAGCCGGTGCAAACCCTGATTCAAGCGCTCGATCCGCTCACCACCAATCGTCTCGAAATTCACGACATTGATCCGCCGGCGCGGTTGGCGCGGGGGCGGGCCGTGTTGCTCGGCGACTCGGGCCATGCCACCACGCCCACGTTGGGACAAGGCGGCTGTCAAGCGGTCGAAGATGCCGAAGTGCTGACCCGCTATCTGATCACGACGAATATCAGCGTGGCCGATGCGCTGCAGCGCTACGAAGCGGAACGCAAAGACCGCACGGCATCCCTAGTGCTGAAAGCCCGCAAGCGCACCGATACGATCTACGGCAAAGACCTCGACTTGACCCATGCCTGGTATGCCCAACTCAAACAGGAAGATCCGGAAGCAGTGACCGGTGCCCTGGCCAAAGTGATTTTGGGCGGCCCCATGCGATAACGGGGAGGAAGTTTCCCCAAACCGCATTCACCTTGCTGAGGGCCGGATGCGTAGGCTGCTCACTCCCCAATCATCTCTAACGCGCAGAAAACCATGGCTGGCAAGTTAACAACCCACGTTCTCGATACCGCTAATGGTGGCCCCGCTGCGGGTATGACCATTCATTTGTGGGCGATCGCGCCTGACTTGGGCAGTCGAACTCACCTAAAATCCGTGCTCACCAACTCGGATGGGCGAGCAGACAGTCCCCTATTGGCGGACGCTGATTTTCAGGTCGGCCTATACGAACTGGTGTTTGAGGTCGGCCCCTATTTTCAGCAGTGCGATCCGACTCTGCCTCAGCCCCCGTTTTTAGACCAGGTGCCGCTGCGCTTTGGCATCGCCGATGCCGATGCCCACTATCATGTGCCGTTGTTGACTTCGCCCTGGTCTTACAGCACCTATCGAGGCAGCTAATATGGCCTCCTATACCCTCGCGGCGCTCAATCAAATGGAGCAGTCAGCCTTTACCGATGCCCTCGGCGATATTTTTGAACACACGCCCGCGATCTCTCACCAGACCTGGCCACAGCGGCCTTTTGCCTCGGTCGCGGCGCTGCATCAGGCCATGGTGGTCGTCATGCAAACCCTGCCCTCTGATCAGCAGCTGGTCCTGATTCGCGCCCACCCCGACTTAGGCACTAAAGCCAAAATGGCGCGATCGTCGGTGCAGGAGCAGGCCAGCGTCGGGCTCGATCAGCTCGCCCCAGCCGACTATCAAACGTTTCAGCAGCTCAATCAGGCCTACCGCGACAAATTTCAGTTTCCGTTTATAGTGGCGGTCAAAGAACATACTCAGACGTCAATTCTGGCCGCCTTTCGTCAGCGGTTGACCCATGATGCCGCCACCGAGCAACAAACCGCCCTGGCAGAAATCGCCAAAATTGCGGGTTTCCGACTTCACGATTTGATTACGGCATGAGCGATCGCCCGCCCCCAAGACAGGCAACTTTCTTCACCTGAGGGAGTAAGCGTGGCGGTTTATGCTGATGCGATCGCACAAGTCATATAATTCCCTGATGAGGGTACTTATCTGTCAAAAGTGACGCATAAGCACCCCATTCACCATACTTAACTGTCAAATATGACGTATAACACCCTGATTCTCCAGAGTTATCCGTCAAATATTGTCTGTAAGTTCTGTAAATGAGGATGTTATTACCCAAAAGTGGCAGATAAGATTCGGAAAAGCTGGTGCTATCTACTAGATCTGAAGCTGAATATGCTGAATACATAGTTAGCTGCCTAACCGCTGAAAATGCCGTGCCAGCACAACACCTTCGGACTAACTTAACCCATTTGTCTTTAAACAACTTTGAAATAACGCAAGGGCTCGGCATTCATAACTATAGCCAAGTTGATATGCTCAAAAAACTGGAGCAACCAGGGCACTTCTTCAAGCCGCTCATTCTCGTGGTGGCTGTACAGATATCCCAACTTTTTCTCCAGTTCGAAGCGCACCATAGGACATGGCAACACGATGCTGAGAATTACGCCAACGAATTTGCGGGGTCCTGCATACTCGATGAAACGCTGAAAAACACTGATTTCTGAATCCCTGCTACCGGGCAGGAAAATCGCATCTAACAGGCCCCGAAACAGATTTATGACGCTTACACCCACAAATGCCACCCCCTGCTCAAAACGGCTCAGAGCCGTAAGGAGTTCTCTCCTCAGCTTTTTGTAGATGGCTTCCGGTAATGGCCTAATAGAGGCCATCAGATAGTCACAAACTACTTGGGGACTGATATGTGTTGAAGAAGCTGCTTTCAGTTTACGGCAGAGATTACGGGCTCGGAGAGATAAGGCATTCCTCCGCATGGGATCGTAGAAAGTCAAACACTGATCCAGTTCTTCTGTAGAAATGTAGCGCATGGGACTGAAAACATCTTTAATGCCTTGCCCCCGCTGCTGCCTGTAGAAAGCGATCTCCTGCTGTGTTTCTTGTAGCCGAAACCACTGACTGGAGCCAATGCCAGTGTCCCACCAGGATTGTTCGGTTTGTTCGTGAAGCAATTGCAGATCTTCAGACAGGGTTGCCGCGCGATATAGGCAGAAGTTGTCGGCCAGAATATCCCTGACCTTTCCCGTACGACGCCTGTGAAAAGGGTCATAGCCTTCATAACCACCCAGATCCATCTGGCGACGCAGAAGCACAGCATATCTGGATTGACCGAAAAGATGAAGCAATCTGCGTAATCTGGCTGTATAAGGATTTCTAGCTCTCCCACCTGGCAAATCATCCAGACGACCCACCAGTTTTTCCAGATGAGGCCGTTTGGAAACGTCCATGAGCCAGAGATTACCGATGCTGTAATAACAGCGGTTAAGAAACTTCAATGCCTCTTCATCGCTGAATTCCGGCATGTCAAGAAGCTCTTCCAACGCATCACGAATATCTCTTCGGGCACCATTTTCATCCAGGGGTGTCCGGTCGATAAACATCTTGTAGAAGTATTTAATTGCCTGCCCTGGTGGGACAAATACAGCCAGTTGCTGGATGTATTTGTAAATAAGCTCCTTTAGCTCATCCATATTGGGTTGATTGGTAGCCATGCCCTGAGAACCAGCGCCATTAAGACGTGATCCGTCCTTTACATTAGTGGTAAAGACACCCTTTATTATGCACTTTCTCTCTTATCAGACGCTGTACCAAGTACATCGCAACAGTGATTAAGGCTACGATCTCCGTGGGTTTCCAGCAAAAACCAAACCAGAGAGAAAGTTATTGCTAGGCAATAATCCTGTATTATAAAATACCAGAAAATATCACTGCAAAGATATCAATTTATACAGAATCAGATTTCTATAAGAAAGATTACTTAAAGCGCCTGTTCCTGGTCAACCTGTGCAACAACACCGTAATCTGACCAGAATGCTGCTTCTGCAGGCAAAAGTCCTTCACAGTTTATGAGCTGCATTTGCCGACCGGCCGCAGAAGCTTTACGGCTCTGGCGAACAGCTGATAAGGTCCAGCATACTTTCTGCGCTTGAGTGTCCCACAAGCTTATCTTGTGAGGATAGCCTGCTGCAATCGTCATCAGCCAGCGACCGTTGTTGCTGAGCTGCAAGTCCTTCAGTTCAGTATTGCAGTCAATGGTTTTAGCTTCCCTGAAATCAAGCCTTCGAACCTCAATTTCGCCCTGATGTCGCTCTGCATTGATGATCCGCCTCACGGCAAAGAAATTTCCGTTAGGGTTAAAACAGAAATTGGTGAACTGCTCATAGGGCAAATGCTGCCAGGATTCATCAAACAAGCGTATGTAGTGTTGATCCCGGTTCAAGATGACAGCCTGCCACCCCTCCGATCGACAGATTAATTGATAGTAAATACTCTGCCCTGCTCCCAACACCTCAGGCTCAGTGTCCCGCTCCCAGAGATTCCAGATGAGAATGCGATCACCATAACCGATGCTCATCAACCGGCCACTGGCAGGGTCATCCAAATTAACTGCTAAAGTTCTGACAGGATCCCTATGAGCAGGGCTGCCATTAGCCAAGCGCAAACAGAAAGGATCTTTCTCGAATTCCTGCCAGACCTGAATATCGCCATTCTCCAGACCAACAGCAACAAACTCATCCCCTCCACAGACAATACTGTTTGCTTCGTGTTCAAGGGACATGAGAATATCTAACTCCTGTTCCAGACCCAGCCACCAGCGATAAACCTCCGATTCAGCGACAATGCCCAGCATCAGTTCATTGCCGAACGACAGCATACGGATTGCCAGCGGTTGGCCGTCATCACGGAGGATGCGAATGAACCCGTGCAAGGCATAGAAGCCATCGTCAGTCTGCCTTTGCCAACAACAAACATGGCCTTCAGCATCACCAACTACCAGCATTTTCCCTTCGGGGGAAAGCGCCGTAACCAGCTGCCCCCGAAGGGGAACCGGTAAAACACTATCGACAAATTTACAATCCTGGATGCGCAGGCCATGCAGAGAATCTGATGACAGGTCAAACAGAGCAGCATTGCGAATGGTCATTTCCGAGAAGGCCATTTTAGAGAGGGGCAAACCCATCGAAGCAGCTATGGTTAGGATGTTGCCCGCAGCGTAACCACGACTCAGCTCATCATCTCTGCTCGTCTGCAGTAAGAGCTTCTGGAAGCGCTCAGCCCGTTGTATTTTGGTCCAGCCTCCTGTGTTGTGCCCGACATGACGCAAACGCTCATCCAAAGGCTGGATTACCAGTTCTTTCTGCTCCTGACTGTGCCAGAGAGGTGCTCTGGGCATCATCAGCGGATAGTCGTTCATTGCGTAAAGCTGCTCTTTTCTATAAGCATCCAGCAGTAATGAAGTCACATGACGGGCCACAAAGTAACGCACCCATTCACAGAACAGTTTTGGATGATTCTGGACATCTGTTGTCAACAAACCACGTTCTCGCAAACCAACCAGGGCAGCAGTCGTTACCGACAACTTCTTGCTCCCGACAAATATACCCTGGGTAGTCCAGCGGATTTTCGCACGGGGATATAACAGCAACCATCCCAGAAGCGTCTGTTCATCTCTGGTCAATTGGCTCAGATAGTCTTCCCAGCTGCGATCGGCCTCAGATGAGTCTGAGGCAAGTATCGTGAAGAAATCAGCCACGCCATCTGGAACAGCACTGACTCTTCTGGCAACGGCTGCCAGAACATCAGGGATATGGCCACAGGCATGAGCCAACTCCTCCAGCCTTTCTCTGGAATGACGTTTCAGTCCCTTTTGTCTGAGTAACGCCAAAGCATGCCGTTTCTGAAGCGGCTTCAGGGCATGACAGTATAGAGTATGGTGTTCATCCTTCAGACAACTGGGCAGCATACGGCTGATAAGGATGACACACCCACGTAATTGGGACTGATCACGAATATGATGAAGCCAGTTTTCATAACAGCATGACTCTTGCCTGAAGCGACCATCAGCATAATCAGGGTCGTACAGGCTATCTGTGTTATGAAGCTGCAGAAAAATCGGATGTTGCTGCAGGAGACTGGTTAACCCTACGGCGGCAGAATCTGACGCAGCTTGAAGTTCATTCAACTGCTGACGCACATAGTGGTATAGGGCATCAACTGTCGGAAACAGCGAAATGTTGCATGGTATGACCCGTGTAAAGGAACTCTCCGGTGCTTCTACCATCTGCTGAAACAGCATGCGCACGATGTACTTCTTACCAATACCGGGCGGACCATACACACAAATCAGCCGTTTGGTTCTCGAACTAATGGCTTCAAGTAATCGTCTTAGATCATTCTGCCGTCCGAAAAGCGGGTTGTCATCAAATTCAGTTGTCTCACCATGCCATCTCCGAACAGAGTCATTACAGTTCTTTCTGGAAACTTTCTGACCAACGAGATCGCTAAGAATCTGAAAAAGCTCGGAACCGGCGCAACGCATTGTATGAAAGGCATATCCGCTCTCATCAGCCATGCCCTGATATGAGAGCGATCGAGAACGCACCGTGTCCTGAAGACAGAATTTCAGAACAATCAGCTGTGCTTCTTGAAGATTTTTTTCAAGCTGTTCCTCTACGGCATTGGCAACTGCTTCGACTATTACATCAACACACATCCTGCCCTGTAGATCATCGGTAGACTCATCCCAAATTTAATGAGTAGTTTATCCGATATTTGTGGCGACTCGGCCTATAAAAACAGATGATTAGCATTGAATTAACCGATTAAAGTCGATATCAACCGACAAAAACCGATCTGTGTGGCCACAAAAATGTTATCTAAACAACATTTTGGCCACAAAAAATGACCGATAGCATCCCCTTATCAATCGGATAGAGAGAATTCCATCCTGTAGACAAGCCTTTCCCAACAAGGCGAATCCAATACTCTCTCTATCTGGAGTTGCTCTCATGCGCGAATTTATTCTCACCACAAATCGTCGTGGTTCTAACGCTCGGACAACATCTCTTTCAGAAGTCACTGCCAGCAGCGAGATCGCCCGTATTACTAGAACCATCCAAGCGGGTGGTGGCGTTGGCCGTATGTACTTCCGTGCAACCTATTGGAGTGCACGCTCCATCGATGGAGCTGCTATTAAAGAAGGAACCGTAGTTCATCCAATACAACGTATCGGGAATACCTGGTATGTAGTAGCGGAAGGGCGGGCTCCTGAGCAAGAAGCAGCATAGCCGAGAGAATGTGTGGTGACGAAGCGATCTCGATATTGTGCACTCCTTGCTACTGCTCCCAGGGCGGCACCGGCTGGAATTGTTCGAGTAAAAAATCAATCATGGCGTGAACTTTCGGCGCAATGATCCGGCGACTGGGATAGAGGAGCCAGATAGAGGCTTCTGTGACCAGCGGAAAGTCCGGCAGTACCTCAACAAGCAGCCCAGATTTCAAACTGGCGCTGGCATTCCAGACTGACTTGAGGCCAATCCCCATACCCTGCTCAAGCATTTTACGCAGGGCCTCACCATCGTTGACAGCGAACGATCGCGGCGCACTAATGGTCTGCCCGTTGGCAAACTTCCACCGATTGTTTTCGGCAAGGAGCACACATTGATGCGCTGTGAGATCATCTGGGGTTGCCGGAACGCCATGCCGTTCGAGATAGGCGGGAGAGGCCACAAGAAGCCGCCGATCAGCGGCTAACTTCCGCAAAATCAAACGGCTATCAGCCAACGGGGCATTGCGGATAATCAGGTCATAGGCCCCTTCGACCACATCCAAAACTTCATCCGACAGACGTAAATCAAGGCTGACAAGGGGATGGCGGGCGTGAAATTCGGCCAAGGCTGGAATGATATACATCCGCCCAAAGGAACCCGGCATGGTGATTCGCAATAACCCCTCAGCTGCTGCCCCCTGTCCCCTAACTGCACTGAGTCCGGTTTCTAGCGTTTCGATAATTTGTTGCGCATAGGGCAAAAACGCTTCGCCATCGGTTGTTAATGACACGGCGCGCGTTGTGCGGTTAAACAGGCGAAACCCCACGGTTTCTTCGAGTTTGACTAGACGGGCGCTGGCGCTGGCAGGTGAAAGTGACAGGTCATACGCTGCAGCCGAGACGCTGCCAAGTTCAGCAATTCGCAAAAACAAGCGAAGCGACAAAGTATCCATTTATCAAAAATATCCGAATTATCATTTCGCGATTAGCCTGATTATCTTTTTTGTCCGAATGCTTATCATGCGAGTAATGGTTCAATCACTCGAAGGGAGACGGCATGATGAAAGCGATTGGGTATCAGGATGCAGGGCCGATTTCAGAGGCAGATGCCCTGATCGAATTTGCCACAGAGACGCCACAACCAGGGCCAAACGACTTATTGGTGGACGTTCGGGGAATTTCGGTGAATCCGGTTGATGTCAAATTGCGGGCCAACGCTCAACCCGATGATGGGCCTCGCATTCTGGGATTTGATGCGGCTGGGGTCGTGCAAGCCGTGGGCTCAGCCGTGACGCGATTTCGGCCCGGTGACGAAGTGTTTTACGCAGGTGACGTTACTCGGCCCGGCACCAATGCCCAACTGCATTTGGTGGATGAACGCATCGTGGGCCGCAAACCAACGTCGCTAGGATTCGCCGAAGCGGCTGGCATGCCGCTAACCAGCATTACGGCCTGGGAAATCTTATTCGACAGTCTGGGCCTTAAAGAAGGCGAAGGCACCGGTGAATCGCTGCTGGTAATCGGCGGTGCGGGTGGTGTCGGTTCGATTCTTATTCAACTCGCCAAGAAGTTGACGGGGCTCACCGTGATTGCCACCGCCTCGCGGGATGATACACGCGCTTGGGTCAAAAAGATGGGGGCTGACCACGTGATCAATCACCGCAATCCCCTTGACGAAGAGATGAAAGCTCTGGGCATTTCGCCCCGATATGTGGCCTCACTCACGCAGACTCAGCAGCATTTCGCAGCCACCGTAAAGCTGATCAAACCGCGCGGTCATATTGCCCTCATCGACGATCCGGGCTCTCTCGATGTCACCGTGCTGAAGCCCAAGGCTCTCTCTTTTAGCTGGGAGTTCATGTTTGCCCGATCGATGTTTCAAACAGACGATATGGATGCGCAGCACAAGTTGCTGAATCGGGTCTCAGCCCTTCTCGATGATGGCACTTTGCTGCCAACGATCAACCATCATGGCGGCGTTCTCAAGGTTGAGAACTTACGGGCTGCCCACGAGTTGCAGGAGAGTGGCAAGGCGATCGGCAAAACTGTGTTGGATGGTTTCAGCGAGTGAAACCGCACCGAATAATCGCAGCCATTGCCCAATTTGCCGCCCATCAAAGTGTTAACCAAATCTAGGAAACGAAAAATGACGAAACTCACCATCACCGGTAACATCCTTGCCAAACCTGATCAGATTGATCGGGTCAAGGCCGAATTGGAAAAGCTCATCCCGATCACGCGGGCGGAAGCAGGCTGCCTTCAATACGACCTACATCAGGACAACGAAAATCCGGCCTATTTCTTGTTCTATGAAAATTGGGAGTCCCGTGAACTCTGGCAAACTCACATGAACGCGCCACACATGACAGCCTATATGACAGCCACGGAAGGATCCGTTGAAAAATTTTGGCTCCATGAGATGACACACATTGTTTGATTACAAAAGGGCACCCAGTTAAGCCGGGAAACTCCAGCTCAGTAGAGAGCCAGAATCCAGTCATTTCTGGACTTCTAGGGCGCGTCATCAATAAACGCGAAAGCCTTGCAGCACAGGCATCACCGTGCCCGCCCCCTAAAACCAGCTAGGGCCTGAACCGCTCTCAGCACAAGGATTCAGGCTCTAAATGATTACAGGCCCTAGCTTTTAGTGCCTGAATGCTTTGGCCACCTAAATTTCCCGCTTCAAGTTGCGATCCATTAGTAGAACTGTAGGAGATTTCAAATGAACTACGACAACTTCACCACGTTCAACGTCAAGGTTGAAACCGCGATGGTCTCCGACCGGCCTTCGGCCATCGCTTGGGTCACGTTTGATTATCCACCCGTCAATATTCAGGGCCTGCCGATGCTCGCCGACCTGAATATGCTGGCCCAAAAACTCGAAGCCGATCGCGACATCAAAGTGGTCGTATTTCAATCCGCCCATCCTGAGATTTTCGTGGCCCATGCCGACACGAATTTTCTTAAGGATATGTCGGCGATTGCCGTCTCCCGTGAAGAGGTGAAACTGCTCGATTTGCAGGTGGTGTTGGAACGCATCAGTAAACTGCCCCAAGCCACCATTGCGAAAATCGAAGGCTTTGCCCGTGGGGGTGGTCACGAATTTGCGCTGACCTGCGATATGCGTTTCGCCGCTCGGGGTAAGGCTAAATTTATGCAAATGGAAGTCGGCATGGGGATTCTGCCCTGCGGTGGCGGCGCCTCCCGGATGGCGCGTCAGGTCGGTCTCGGTCGGGCCTTAGAAATTGTTCTCGGTGCTCAAGACTTTGATGCGGATCAAGCGGAAGCCTATGGCACGATCAACAAGGCCCTCGACCCAGAAGAAATTGGCCCGTTTGTCGAAGCGTTGGCCAACCGGATCGCGCTCTGGCCGGCTGAGTCGATCAATGCGTGCAAACAGACGGTCTATGCGTCGATTGACAAACCCATCGATGAAGCCCTGCAGGAAGAGGCCTATTGGCTTTATCAGGCCACCAGTCAAACCCCGGCATTGAAGCGCTTTGCCTGGGCTGATGATAACGGTGCCCAGTTCGATATGGACAATCAACGGAGTTGGCCCGACATGGTCGTTAGTGTTCAGGAAGTTAACTAAACCACGTCCAAGTTGAAAACTGGAGTTGTGTTTGCTTGGGAAAACCTCACCTAACCTCTCCTTCTCAAGGAGAGGAACCAGAGTCTAGCTAAGCCTCTCCTTGAGAAGGAGAGGTGCCGCAGGCGGTGAGGTCGCACAGGATGTCAAAACTCTACTTCTGAATCTGGATGAGGTTTAATCGACAGTCAATGAATCCCTGGGGCGCAAACAGCGCCTCAGACTCGCTAGGAAGCGGAGTTCAGTATGCTGAAATCTTTGGAGAATAAACAGTTTCAGGCCATTAACCGGGCCTATAACACGGTGTTCCGCCCGAATCGATTAAGCCTCGGTCTGGTCGTCCCGATCGAGACCTATGCCAGCGGGCCGGTACCCACATTGGCATGTCACCTTGAACGGGTGCAACTGGCTGAAGAACTGGGGTTTTCTGCCGTCTGGTTACGGGATGTGCCCTTCAACGTGCCCACCTTTGGGGATGCCGGACAGACCTACGATCCCTTCGTCTATTTAGGATTGCTAGCGGGTCAAACGGAACGGATTGCCCTCGGGGTTGCCAGTATCATTCTGCCGCTGCGGCATCCGGCCCATGTGGCCAAGGCCGCAGCGACTGCTGATGTGCTCTCAGGGGGGCGACTGCTGCTGGGAGTGGCTTCGGGCGATCGCCCCGAAGAATATCCGGCGCTCAATTTGCCCTTTGGCGATCGCGGAGCGGCCTTTCGAGCCAGCTTTGAATACATCAGACAGATGAGCAAAACCTCACCCACGTTTGCCAATGAGTTTGGTAGCCCGCAGGGTGGGATGGACATGCTGCCCAAGCCGACCTCTGGCCAACTACCGCTGTTGATTACGGGGAGCAGCCAGCAAGACCCCGAGTGGATCGCCCGGAACGGTGACGGCTGGATGACCTATCCCCGCAATACTGCAGTGCAAGCACGCATCATTCAAGAATGGCGATCGCGCGTTGAAACCATCGGCGGAGCTGACAAGCCCGTGATGCAACCGCTCTATGTGGATCTGACCGAAGATCCCGACAGCCGACCGCAGCCGATCCACCTGGGACTCCGCTTAGGGGCAAACCATCTGCGAGATTACCTGAAATCGCTGGAACAAATCGGCATCAATCATGTGGCGCTAAACCTGCGCTTTAACCAGGCAGACATTGAAACAACCTTGAAACGTCTGGCCGATGACATCCTGCCAGACTTCGTCAATTGAGGACGCTAAAACCATGTCAAAAACCATTCTGATTACGGGGGCTACCGACGGCATCGGGTTGGCAACGGCCAAGATGCTGATCTCAAAGGGGCATGATGTTCTGCTGCATGGGCGCAATTCGACCAAACTGGAGGCAGCAAAAAAATCGCTGTCTGCACTATCGGGGAAGGGCGATGTGGAAAGCTATAGGGCTGATTTGTCACGACTGGTCGATGTGGAGTCACTGGCGCAGGCCGTGTCTGCAAAGCACACGAAGCTGGATGTCCTGATCAACAATGCAGGCGTGTACAACGCATCCGATCCGGTCACGCCGGACGGGTTGGATGTCCGCTTTGCCGTGAATGCGATCGCCCCCTATCTGCTGACAAAACGGCTTTTGCCACTGCTGGGCACATCTGGCCGGGTCATCAACCTGTCCTCTGCGGCTCAATCCCCAGTCAATCCGCAAGCCTTAGTTGGGCCGGTTAGCCTGTCTGACGGGGCGGCGTATGCCCAAAGCAAGTTGGCATTGACCATGTGGTCTCGCAGTTTAGCGCTCGCGCTCAAGGAGAATGGCCCAGCCATCATCGCGGTTAATCCGGGCTCACTGCTGGGCAGCAAGATGGTGAAAGAGGCCTTTGGCATCGCTGGTGGCGATATCCGTATCGGCGCAGAAATCTTGATGCGTGCAGCGTTAACCGATGAATTCGCGGCGGCTTCCGGCCAGTATTTCGACAACGACAAAGGTCAATTTGCTCCGCCTCACCCCGATGCACTTGATGAATCGAAAAATCAAGAGATAGTCCGAATGATCGAGGCGATTTTGTCAGACCTTAACAGCCGCAAGGAATAAAATCATGACATCGCAATCAGTCATTGCTGATAGCGATGTCTGGCAAACCGCGATCGCTCTGAATAAATTCCAAGATTGTTTTGGGTATTTAATGCGCTAAGTTCCGATGGGCAACGTTAATGAACCAGCAATATGTGCACGGGTATGACCCACGAGAAAATATTCGCCTACAAGATCAAGCATCAACCCTAGTTGAACTGTTGCATGCTGACACAGCGTATCCTCCTGGGAGTCGAGTGCTGGAATCAGGATGCGGCGTCGGCGCTCAAACTATTACGCTGGCTCACAATAGTCCGCAGGCGTTAATCACTTCAGTCGATATCTCTGAGCACTCAGTTGCCGAAGCTCAAAATAGAATTGAAGCGGCAGGGTTCACCAATGTCAGTTTTCAACAGGGAGATATTTTTAATCTGAACTTTGAACCGGCATCCTTTGATCACATCTTTGTTTGTTTTGTGCTGGAGCATTTGGCAAATCCGATTGCAGCACTCAAGCGTCTTAGCCATTTTCTCAAACCGGGTGGCACCATGACGGTGATTGAAGGTGACCACGGATCGACTTATTTCTATCCAAACAGTGAAGCGGCCCATCAAGCGATTCAATGTCAAGTTGAACTGCAAAAAAGAGCCGGTGGCAATGCCAATATTGGCAGAGAACTTTATCCCCTTTTAAATGCCGCCGGTTTGAGTTCTGTTCAAGTCTCTCCACGCATGGTTTATGTTGATTCGAGTAAACCTCAGCTAGTCGAAGGCTTCATCAAAAATACGTTTACTGCCATGATCGAAGGGGTTCGCGAGTCGTCGCTGGAAGCTGCATTGATTGACGAAGAAACCTTTGAGCAAGGCATTAAGGGGTTATACAGAACCACAGAAACGGATGGGGTCTTTTGCTATAGCTTCTTTAAGGCCGTTGCAATGAAACAATAGGGTATGGTTCTTTCAGCCCACACCAAAAGAGTCAATCATCCATTCGTTAAAAGTCGCCAAGCTTTGCATATTAACGAAGTTGAGAAAGGTGTACTCGACCGCCGACCCAAACTGCCTAGATGCCTGTTGGATGCCGAGTCAGGGAAGGAGTGGAACGCTGAGGCGATCGCACTTAACTATCGCGTTTGGCACAACATGGGGTTGGCATTAGGAATAACAGCAGATTGTATTCCTCTGGATGCTCTGAGACTGAAGGGGATCTGGGGAGTAGTTTTGTCCACTTGAGTGTGGTCCTGTCCGTAAGCCAGCCAGAGCGAAAGTGATATTCTCGTGTAACGTGTTGGCTTGCTAGTGGCTGGTGTCATGAAATCTTTCGCTGTAACGACTAAAATTGCCCGTCCACCAGAGGCGATTTGGGCCGTGCTGATGGATGCCACCACCTACTCAGACTGGGCGGCCGGGGTTCATCGCCTTGAAGGGCAAATTGAGAATGGCGCCTTACTGAAACTGTTCA
>ERZ1740058.542-NODE-542-length-27244-cov-6.181691_pt1 | contig 27244 bp, 20 predicted proteins | sample MGYA00581745_ERZ1740058 | MGnify/ENA primary metagenome ERZ1740058 (study PRJEB43018, sample SAMN04849742) | marine metagenome | isolation source: floating plastic debris | place: Pacific Ocean | collected 2008-08-30 | study: EMG produced TPA metagenomics assembly... | reverse complement strand
TTCCCAGAAAAATTATACGCAGAAAACTTGTTTTAACCTTAGAATTCACGGTGGCTTTCGGCGGCCGATACTCTGGCATCGTCCTTCTCAAATACCTAAATCAGACCAAAACTGACTTCAAAATCCCTCGTTAGCCTGAATGTCAACACGCCCTAGTCTATTTACTCACATAATCTTCTAATGTTTACAGTATAAAGACTATCTTGTCTGTTTTCAATACTGGAAGAAACGAGTACCATCCTAGCGAGTAAAGTTTGATATGAAACGCGCTACTACACACATTACGTCGTGGATACCTAAATTACTCACTAAGTGGGGATTAGGGTGCTTGTTGTTAGTAGCAGTGGGGGTGTTCTACTACTTCTCGCTGCCCAATCCACTCTTTACCACCCCATACGCTACGGTGCTGGAAGACCAGCGGAGAAACTTGTTAAGCGCTCGCATTGCGGCGGATGGACAGTGGCGGTTCCCGGCTAGCGATACGGTTTCCGAGAAGTTTCGGCAGGCCATTCTTCACTTTGAAGACCAGTATTTTTACCAGCACCCCGGATTTAATCCCTTTTCGCTGGCTCGGGCATTTTACCAGAATATGAAAGCGGGTCGCGTAATAAGCGGAGGCAGCACTCTCACCATGCAGGTGATCCGGATGTCGAGAAAGAAACCCCGAACATTGCCGGAAAAGTTGTGGGAGATTGTGCTGGCCACCCGTCTGGAGCTGGCATTGTCTAAGGATAAGATTTTAGCCCTTTACGCTTCGCAGGCTCCGTTTGGAGGAAACGTGGTAGGGTTGGATGCGGCGGCCTGGCGCTACTTCGGCACTCGTCCCGAACAATTATCCTGGGCGCAGAGCGCGTTGCTAGCGGTGCTACCGAACAGCCCGGCACTAATTTATCCCGGAAAAAACGACGAGCAGCTTATCCGTAAGCGGAACCGTTTATTGGAAAAACTGTATCGTAACCAAATCATTGATTCGCTGACCTGTCAGCTTTCGCTCACCGAACCGTTGTCGGGTGCTCCGCAACTGCTACCTCAACTGGCGCCTCATCTACTGACTCGGGCAGTTCAGGAAGGCAGAGAAGGCCAACGGGTAACTACCACGTTGGATGCTACGCTACAACAACAAGTGATGGCAGTAGTAATGCAGCACGCCACCCGGCTAAAAGCTAATCATATATACAATGCCGCAGTGCTAGTCGCTGATGTAGAAACAGGCCACACCCTAGCTTATGTAGGGAATGCTCCCGCCGGAACGGAACACGGTGAAGCGGTAGATATTATTACGGCTCCCCGCAGTACCGGTAGTGTACTTAAACCTATTCTTTACGCCGCTATGCTGCACGAGGGAATGATCCTGCCCCAATCGCTGATTCCGGATATACCTACTTACATTGACGGGTTTGCCCCTCAGAATTTTTCCAAGCAGTTTGAAGGCGCCGTTCCGGCCGACCAAGTCGTGTCCCGTTCGCTGAATGTGCCCGCGGTGCGGATGCTACAAGACTACGGAGTAGAGAAGCTTCATCACAAACTACAGCAATTGGGGATGAATACGCTCAATCAGCCTCCCGGCCACTACGGGCTAAGTTTAATACTGGGCGGAGCGGAGGTTACGCTGTGGGATTTGGTGGGAATGTACGGAAGTATGGCTCGCTCCCTCAATCATTATTTTCGCTATCCGGAACCGAACCGTTATACCTACTCTGATATTCACCCTCTACACTACGAAGCAGAGCTACCAACCACCGAGAGTGCTTCTTTATCGCCCTTTGGCCAATTGAGTGCTTCTTCGCTATGGTTTGCCTTTCGGGCAATGCAGGAGGTGGTTCGTCCCGAATCTGAGGCGGGTTGGCAGTATTTTTCTTCTTCGCAGTCGTTGGCATGGAAGACAGGTACTAGCTACGGCCACCGCGATGCCTGGGCGGTAGGACTCACTCCCCGTTACGTAATTGGGGTTTGGGTAGGCAATGCCGATGGCGAAGGTCGCCCAGGGCTAACCGGAGCTACTGCGGCTGCCCCTTTGCTGTTTGATGTGGTGCAGCAGATACCTGCAACCGATTGGTTTGATATGCCGCGTAGCGATATGGCTCGTTTGCAAGTCAGTGGGGCCAGTGGCTATCGGGCACCCCGGGAGGCTACCGATACGCTGAGTGTTTGGGTACCGAGGGCTGGGCTAAGATCTCCGGTATCGCCCTACCACCAGCAAGTGCACTTAGATGCTGATGAGCAGTACCGGGTAGGGGGAGATTGTGAACCGGTGCACCGGATACACGCTAAGCAATGGTTTGTGCTGCCCCCGGTGCAGGAATGGTACTATCAGCGTAAACACCCGGGGTACCAACCTTTACCACCCTACCGGGCCGACTGTTATCTACTGGATGAAGATCGGCTGCCGTTGGATATTATCTATCCTAAAGCCCACGCTAAGATTTATATACCCAAGGAAATAGATGGCCAGCGGGGAAGAACGGTATTTGAAGCAACTCATCGCGATGCCCGACAAACTCTGTACTGGCACGTGAACGATGAGTATCTGGGTGAGACCCAGGTGAGACATCAGATGGCGCTACTGCTGCCACCGGGCCAACATTCTTTGCACATTGTAGATAAAGTAGGTAATACCTTAATGCATCCCTTCGAGATAATTTCTTCGGATATGGATTAAGCTTTAAGTGTACTTTCTGGCTATTATAGTGTAAAAGAATCAAAATTCAGTACGCCGAAGCCTTTGAGTTGTACCAGTACGATAGCCAGACTAATATAGAGACTTTGAAAAAGCCGTTTCCGATGTTTGAAGATTGGAGGTCTTAGCTACTTTGGTTATTAAGCTGTTGCTTTTTCTCTACTAACAACACTGCATCTTTAAGCTTCTCTTGTAGCTCCTCCCGGTCGCACTGATTTTCTTGCAGTAAGCGGTATAGCCGCTTCACTTCACTTTCCGGGCGCAATTGAAATATCCTTTGGAGAAAATCGACGAATATTAAGCCCTGCCGGGCTTTGGTAACTACGCCTCGCAATTTAAAAGAACGGGTAGCGTACTTCAGGCGAGCAATTTGGGAGATGCGAAGCGTACGCAAAAAGGAAACGAAGGGCAGCAGAATAATTAGCAGATCAATCCAGTTCTTTTTTGCGTAGTGCAGCTTACGACGGCTAATGGAGATCATTAGCAAAAACTCAAAGGTGAAGGCACACCAGATAAAGGTCTGGACTGCTTCTAAAATCAAGTTGATCTTTAGGCGAGGAAAGGTAGTACGAACTTCGTCCAGAAACTTCCACTCAATGATCAATACGGGAATAATCAATACAGCAATGCCAATCATGGGTAGCACAAACCGCTTTTTAAGTTCAGTAAATAACCCTTCATTTACTTTACTCCAGTGCCAACCCGGCAGCCAAGTATAATCATTACTAATAATATCACGAGAACCGATACGTAGTGGTGGAAATAGCAACGCCAGTATTCTTTTTCTCTTTTCAGCCTGATTGACGGAAACTGCTGCTTTTTTAGCATGGTAAAACAGTAACAGAGCATCAATAATGAATACCAAGTAGATAAAGCCGAGTAATCCGCCCAGCCAGGATAACCAGGCAACTAAGGACGGGGACGGGTTTTCTTCAGTGAAGGCTGTTACCAGCGCTCCAATAAGCAGCAGGCTTACGATACCTAGATAGAATAGAATACCCACCACTTTAGTATCGTAGCGACTAAGGTCATTATCTTGATGAATTGACTGGCGAGTACGTACCTCATAGTCCTCGTTTCTCCGTTCCCGCATGAGCTTCTGCACCTGAGGAAAATGACTGATTCTATCAATAACTTCTTTTCCTTCCAGTATCGACGCTATCTGTTTAAATACCAAAGGATCGTCAATTGAGCGAAGCTGCTCAATTAGATGTTCCTTTCGATGATCTGGCTTTAGGTTATTTGCTATCTGATTTTCCTGGTTCATGAACCGAATTCAAGTTCTTACGGGTTCTGCAAATTACCAACGAGAAAGAATAATTTCAGGTTAAACTGAAAATGAATGCTCTTGATGGAGACAAACAACGCCAGAAGTACAGGTGAGAGTAATAAAACCAATGAGAATAATTTAAAATATTATCGTTTGGTTTATATTTTTGGAATTGCAGATAATAGAAACAAACGATGAGCACTGTAAGAAGCGTATGGCATAGCGGCTTAATTCCCCTTTGGCATTTTGGTATACAGCAGGCACTTTCCTGCATTTTTCCCGTGCTGATTTTTCTAACCCTGGGCTTATCCAAAGTAATAGAAATTCCGTTTTTACCTCGTTACGATTTTATTCTGATAGTATGCCTGTTCATTCAGGTAGGAATGATCTGGAGCAAATTAGAGAGTTGGGATGAGTTAAAAGTGATCTGTCTATTTCACCTGATTGGGCTGGGACTAGAGTTGTACAAAGTGCACATGGGTTCTTGGTCGTACCCCGAGTCAGCTTACACTAAAATTGCCGGAGTACCGCTCTACAGTGGGTTTATGTACGCCAGTGTAGCCAGTTATATCTGTCAAGCATGGCGGCGTTTATCACTCAAATTTGTACTGTGGCCTCGTAATTTGGTGACCTACACCATAGCAGTACTTATTTATGCGAACTTCTTCGCTCATCACTTTTTGCCAGACATCCGCTGGCTTCTCATTGCTGGATTATTCTTATTTTTTGGCAAGTCTTACGTCAAATTTACGGTAAACGGGCAACGCTTTCGTATCTCTACTATTCTATCGTTTTTACTCATCGGTTTCTTCATCTGGATTGCTGAAAATATCTCAACATTCTTCGGGGCTTGGCAGTACCCTAACCAAGAGAGGGCCTGGGAATTGGTACACATCAGTAAGATCAACTCTTGGTTTTTACTGGTAATCATCAGTATTATTATTGTAGCTAATCTCAAACACTATCAGCAGCGAGGAACAGTACAGGTCTGCTCATAGTCTTGGAAAGTAGTAAAGACTAATTCAATAAGATGGGGCTTTCACAGTAAAGAAAATATTCGCAAGTTAATACATAGAATTTTGATGCATTAAAAAACTTTATATATTTGTAGTATGAACGCTACTGAATTACTAAAAGGCACACTAACCACAATTATCCTCAAGTTACTGGCTGACCACGGGAAAATGTAAGGCTACGAGATTACACAGAAGGTGAAGGAACTGACTGACGATAAAATTCTCATTAAAGAGGGGTCACTTTACCCGGCATTGCATAAGCTCCTGAGAGATGGTCTGGTAGAGGTGGAGACCGTAAACATCGGGAAAAGGGTACGTAAATATTACGCTATTACCAAACAGGGGCATGCCAAAAAGCAGTTACAGTTTGATGAGTTAAAAGAATTCATGCAAACCATCCAGCAGTTAGTGTTTCCTCAATCCCAACAGTTATCCGCCTATGCTAAGTGATGAGCAGGTAGAGCAGATACGAGGAGATATTGAGTACAGTAATTTGTCGATTCAGATGGTAAAAGATGACTTGCTGGATCACTTTTGCTGTGTGGTAGAAGATGGGCTTGAGCAAGGTTATCCGTTTGATCGGGCGTATCGTCAAGCTTGGAAGCGAATTAGCCCGAACGGTTTGGATGAAATTCAGGAGGAGACCATGTATTTACTAAACGCATCAAAAATAATAGTTATGAAACAAGTTATGTATTCTATTGGGCTGATTGCTTCTATTTGTATCAGCATTGGCTGGATGATGACCCTTTTACATTTGCCAGGTGGCGGTAACTTATTCACCTATGGGTTTCTCGGTTTTACCATGATCTTTCTCCCCATGTTTGCTCTTGATCGCTATAAGGCCAGTGTAGGTAAAGCGATGTCGGTAAGGTGGAAAATTATTCTTGGTTTTGTCAGCGCACTGATTACCGGACTATCAGTGTTTTTTAAACTTATGCATTGGCCGGGAGCAGCTATGTTGCTAGCAATAGGGGTTATTTTATTTAGCGTCGGCTTTCTGCCTTTTCTGTTTTTTGGGATGTATAAAAAGGAAGTTGAATAGAGTTAAAGTGATTAAGTAGCCTACTTGTAGCAAAGCAACTGAGATAGTTACTCGTATCATCTACCTTTATTTTTATTCGCCCTCTTAAAAGAAGAGGACTTTTTTTGCAGTTTCATACTTTACGTTTTCCAATAGGTATAAATTTCCACTCAAAAGAAAAAAACTGAGACAATTATACAAGTTGTTGATAGTGAGGCTGTTTTAGGAGGTGTTTTCACTGGTTCTCCCAATTATTAATCTCGTACCTTTTCTCTTATTTATTTTTTTCAGAAGGTCGGTAATAATTAGCACTTAGTATTCATTAAGGGGTGAATTTCAAGTTTACTTACTCAATAGATAATGCGAGCTAATAGAACCTTAATCATGCTACTTACTCTCTCAGAAACTTACGCAATAGCCCAAAGCCCAATGATAGGAGATGGGTTTCAGGAAAGTACACATACTAACATTGGAATCAACGGTTTGGTAGTGGACGAAACCATTACCAAAGTTGGAAGAGATTTCTATGAATTATTCTACCAGAACTGGAATGCCCCGGTGAGCACTACTACGTATAGTTTATTTATTCGGGAGCAGCCCATGAATGGAATGGGTAGTCAAATTGCCATCTTCATTAACGAAACTGAAATATTCACCCGCCGAGTTCAACCCCGCTACGATGTGCTGGAGGGTATGGCCAAGTATGCTGCGGATATTGCGAGTCAATACGTGCAGCACTACGAAAGTGTTGTCCAACAACTCAGTAATGAAGACCAACAAGGAAGCGGAATATTTTAGTGAAAATAGTTAGCAACTTATAATATTAAATAAAACCAGATCATGCTATTTTATCGATCTATTGTTACTGTGACTTTACTAGTAGTCAGTATGACGGGGTATGCTCAGGACTTTGTGTACCAGCCAACCAACCCGGCCTTCGGGGGCAACTACCTCAACTACGGTTGGATGCTTTCCTCGGCTAAATCTCAGAATGACTTTAAGGATGAAGCCGAATCAGACCGTAGTCGTTTTGAAAGCGACCCTTTGCAAGATTTTGAAGAAAGTCTTAACCGACAGATACTTGGACAGATTACCCGTAACCTATTTAATAGTCAGTTTGGCGAAGAGGGACTACAGGAAGGCCAGTACGAGATGGGCAACTACCAGATTGATGTAACCCCTACCGGAGAAGGGACTCAAATTACCATTCTGGACACGGGGACTGGGGGAGAAACCACCGTCAGCGTTCCTTACTTTTAATAGGTGCCCACAGTACATAGTCCACTGCCAACAGTACTTTCTAGACTATCAACTGTTGACTGTCAACCGCCGTCTAAAACTGATTCAAATAATTATAAAACCATCATGATACATTTTATACGATTAGTACTCGTGCTGTCACTGCTCTCAACAGCCTGTGCTCCCTACCTGAATCAGCCGTTGCAGCAGTCGCGAGCACGGCTGGGTTCCGAATCAGATATGTATTCCGCTCTAACCTCACTACCCGAACCGGAAGAAAAAGTGGTAGCAGCCGTGTATAAGTTTCGTGATCAGACCGGGCAATACAAACCTACCGAAGTAGGAGCCAGTTGGTCAACCGCCGTCACTCAAGGGGCTACATCTATATTGCTACGCGCCCTGGAAGAATCGGGCTGGTACGAGACTATTGAGCGGGAAGGGCTTTCTAATCTGTTAAACGAACGGAAGATTATCCGATCATCGCGTCAGGCCTACAACGAGCAACAGGGCGGACAAGTAGATACTTCGCTTCCTCCTTTACTATTTGCTGGAGTGATTCTGGAGGGTGGTATTATCTCTTACGATGCCAATACCATGACTGGTGGAGCAGGTGCCCGCTACTTTGGGGCAGGTGGTTCAGCGCAATACCGCCAAGACCGGGTAACCGTCTACTTGCGGGCTACTTCCACCAGCACCGGCCGCATCCTGAAGACAGTCTATACGTCACGGACAATCCTATCGCAAAAGCTAGACGCCGGATTGTTTAAGTTTGTCAGCTTTCAACGGCTACTAGAAGCCGAGACCGGATTTACCTATAATGAACCTACCGAGATTGCCGTACGCGAAGCCATTGAAAAGGCAGTACATAGCCTGACGATTGAAGGAATACAAGAAGGGTTATGGAACTTGAAACACCCCGAAGAGATGAATGCCCCGGTGATACAGCAGTATGTACGGGAAGCTGAACTGAACCCCGACCGGGACTTTCTAGGCCGACGAAGAAACCAGTTTCAGCGGGGGCGTTTTGCGCTGGGAGGTAGTTTAGGCACTTTCCGCTACGCGGGAGATTATCCTAACCCGCTGTACCAATTATCAGGTGAGGTGCATGCCCAGTGGCAGTTGAGTAGCTTTCTTTCGGCGGGGATAGAAGTAGGCAGAGGCACGCTGGCGGGGGAAAGTTTCTACCAGGATAACTTTAACTATGCTTTGATCAATACTATTTGGCGTACTTTTCCCGATACCCGCTTTAGCCCGCATATCCGGCTGGGAGGCGGAGCCATCAGAGGCAATTCTCAGAATCAGTGGCTACCCAAAGCCGTAGTAGGATTGGGAGCTGAGTATCTGCTGAACAGTTCGGTAGGTATCCAGGCCAGTATGAATTATCACTACGTGTTTAGCGACGAGTTGGATCAGATGGCCCAGGGTAAATTTAACGACTACTTCTACTCGGCCAATGTAGGACTCAACTTCTACATTGGCAGGAAAAGATAAAGACCAACGATTACTGAATCAAACCTAAAATCAATTTCAATTATCTATATACATTTTCAATTAACCTTTTATTTATTTCACTTAATTCATTTTATCATGAACACTTTCAACTATTTTCTAACCATTTCAACTATTGCAGGTGGGCTGTTATTTTGTGGCTCAGTGAACAGTTACGCCCAGAGTAATCAAAACGAGGCGCTCATCACGCAGATCAGCTTTGAAAACAGAGCAGAAATAGATCAGGGAGCTCGGATGTCTGATGACTTGGCAAAAGAGAATCTTGCGGACGTTTTTCAAGATGGATCACAACATGAAGCAACGATCAGACAAGCTTCCCTTGGTCGTTCAACCGCCCTCAATAATACTGCGGTAGCTGAACAACGAGGAGAAGGACATTTTATCAAGATTGACCAAGGTGTTAACGAAGGTTTTTCCAGAAACAATGCTGCTATCGTAGACCAACAAAATGAATTTCATACGGTAGTTATTGAACAAGCCAATGATGGGATTGCTTCGGATAACGTGGCCTTTATTAAGCAGGTTGATGACACCCATACGGCCGTAATCAAACAAGGTGTAGAGGGTGGTGAAGCCGAAAGAAACCAAGCCACTATAGATCAGGATGGGACTACTCATGCTGCTTCAATTGCACAAGGCTCCGGTTTCGGTGAGGCTAAAGAAAACAGTGCGGAGATCATCCAATATGGAGGTCTAGGCAACGAAGCGATTGTCCTCCAGGGAGCTGGTATTGGAGGAATAGATGGTGGAGACGCAACGATGAGTATCGCTCAAGTTTTACAGAATGGTAGTGGGCACTACGTGCTGACTATTCAAAACAATAGTGTGAATGATAGAACAGAAATCTCACAGCAAGGCACCGGTCACTATGCCCGAGTAGCCCAGGGTGTAGCCCTTCCATAATTCTCTATTTGCCCATCAGGCTTCTGGCCTGATGGGCAAACTAACGACTATTTACTTTTCTACACATGTATATTCCACTGACACTATTGATCTTTTTGGTTTCGTTTAGCCTTCAGGGGCAATCTTTTAACGAAGAAGCTTTACTGAAGCAAATTACTTCCGAACCTTCTCAGTATAACGAAGTGAGGGTATGGCAGCAGGGTATCGCCCAACAAGCTAACGTGCAGCAAACCAATGCCCAGCAAAACCAGATCAATATTGAACTAAAATGCAAATCACATCAGCTAAACTCCCATCATCTATGTTAAAACAACAGTTTGGATAATCATCAAAGTGGCGAACTGCACCAGTTTGATGGATCGCTTTCCGGCAACAACAACCGAGTGCAAGTGCGCCAGTTAGGGAGCCAGAATAGCATTCAGCAAGACCTGATCGGCAATGGGATGGACTACTCCATTATTCAAGATGGTCAGCAGTTGGAACTCATCCAGATTGAGCACAATTCCTTAGCCCCGGCTTATGAAATTCAGCAACGTGGTTCCGATATGACGATCATCATCGAGCAAGGATTTTCGATCAACCCGTAGTGTCGGGGGTTACGCATGAAACAACAATTGACCTAAAAGTCACGCATTTAGAATCAACATCTACCTATTACAAAATATCATTTAATCACCGAACTATTTACGCTACTTCACAGGCACTTCCCTGCCCTAAAATTACTCAACTATGAAAAAGTTATTAGCCATCGTAGCCACTCTATTGACCATTGCTTGTCAGGAAACCACCATTGAGCCGCTGGTATACGGCAGTATTGGTGGGATCATTACCGATGAAGATAATCAACCACTTTCAGGGGTTGTGGTAGCTACCATTCCACCCACCTCCATTACCCTTACCGATAGCAGCGGTCATTTCCTGATCGAGGCCCTTTCTGAAGGTCAGTATACCGTGACGGCTGAAAAGGGGAACTATCTGAACGAGAACGCCAGTATTCAGGTCAACACTAACCAAACGTCTCAGCTAGTCATGTCTATGGAGAAGAAACAAGCTATACTAGGAGCCTTGCAAGGGACATTGCTTGATGGCCTTACTAACCACCCTATTTCCGGGGTGAGCCTGACTACTCAACCACCTTCCGTGGCTTTACTCACTGATGCCAACGGTCAGTTTCGGGTAGACTCTCTACCCGAAGGCGAGTACACCCTCATTGCGAAAAAGGTTGGCTACACTAAAGATAGCGTTGCCATAGCGGTATCTTCAGGTAACACAACTGATATTACTATGCTGATGGAACCGGAAGCAGCTACTGCATTCAACATTCCGGTACAACCTTTCCCAGCGGCTCGCTCGGGTGGCTACACTGATTCAGTTACGCTAAGCTGGGGTATCGAGAATCGTCAAACTGAGGCAGAGCTTCGATTTGATGTATCCTTGTATCAATCTGGAGAAACTACCCAACGAACCGTAGCATCTGAATAAGCCGATACTTCATTAATAGTGAGCGATCTGACCTGGAATACCACCTATTATAGGCAGGTAGTAGCTTACGACCAGCAAGGAAACCAGACTACAAGCGAACTCTGGAGTTTCACTACTATGCCTTTTCCTGCTGTGGCGTATCTGTTTAGCCGGACTACGGAAGATAATACGGAGATTTACGCTGCCGATGCTAGCGGCCAGTACATTCGCCAGCTTACCAATCATCCAGGACGGGATGTATACCCTCGTTTGAGCCCCAATCGGCAGTGGGTTGCCTTCGTATCCGACCGGGATGGGAAGCAGCAACTCTATACCATGAAAACCGATGGTAGTGAAATGAGCCAGATTACTTCCTTGCCTCTAGCCGGATATCATCATTACGGCGAAGGCTTTTGCTGGTCGCCCGACGGAGGGCAGTTGCTCTACAGCCATTACAACAAGCTCTACCGCATTGATAGCGATGGAACCAACCTGACTGAAGTAGCCACGGCACCGGAAGGCTACCACTTCAAAGCAGTGGATTGGTCAGGCGTAAGCAAGAAGATAGTTGCTCAGGTTGTAAGCTCTGACATTAGTGATACTGATTTCTACCTAATGAATGAAGACGGAAGCAACCCAGAGCTTCTGCTCGATAGTATTACCAATCGTTTAGAACACCCCTCATTTTCTGTTGATGGAAAACAGCTACTATTCACCCAAGATGTATCAGGCTTTGATTCACCCATCGGTCGCCAGCTAGATGCACGGATTTTTACGCTGGATTTGGTAACGGAACAGATGACGAATCTATCCAGCGATAGGCCCAATGGCTTTAATGATTTGAACCCTCGCTTCTCGCCCAACGGAGCCCAAATTGTTTTTGAGCATACCTCTAACGAAGAAGGTACACTCAAAAACATCTGGGTCATGGATGCTGACGGACAGAACCGCCAACAGCTATTCAGTCAGGGTGAAATGCCTTATCGGTAAGCCCTATTAACCAGCTACTAGCATTTCTTCTTCCTCTTCTATTACCATTTGCTCTTTTGTAAACAGCTTATACAAAATCGGAACAATCAATAGAGTTAAAAAGGTAGAAGAGATCATACCGCCGATGATGGTCCAGCCTAAGGGCGGCCACAGATCACCAGATGAGAGTGTTAGCGGTAATAATCCTAAAATGGTGGTCAGGGTGGTAAGCACAATGGGTTTGAAGCGGGTTTCGGCAGCTTTTTTGATGGCTCTTACCATCCGCATGCCGGAGTCACGCAACTGATTGGTGTAGTCAATCAGGATGATGGAGGTGTTGATCACAATCCCCACCAGACTAGTGAAACCAACGAAAGCGAAAAAGGAGAAGGTCCAACCCGTAATGAACAGCGCTACAATTGAGCCGGTAAACGCTAGCGGAATAGCCGAGAACACAATCATCGGCTGGCGGAAGGACTTGAATTGTAGTACTAGCACCGCAAAGATTGCTATTAGAGCTATGAGTAAACTCTGTCCGGTATTACCGAAAGATTCCTGTTGGGCTTCGTACTCACCGGCGGCGTAGTAGGAATAGCCTTCGGGAAAGTCATACTGATCTAGTTCATCCAGAATTTCCTGCGTCACCGCCATAATGTTGTAATCATCCAGTACATCGGCAGTAATGGTGACAGTGCGGTCGGTATTGTAATGATCAATCTGAGAATTACTGCGGGCAAAGGTCAGCTTGGCTACCTGGTTTAGCGGTACTTTATCGCCAGTAATGTTAGTAGTGTAAATCTTATTGAAGTCATCCAGCGTCAGTTGCTGATCGTAGGGTAGGCGAACCACAATATCAAACTGATCGCCATTATCCATCGTCATCTCGTCTACCGAAAGCCCGGTCAGGCTAGTACGCACCGCCAGGTCAATATCGTAGAGCGAGAGGCCGATCAGTCCAGCTTTATCGCGGTTGATATCTACCTTGATGTCGGTCTTATCAATTGCCAGCGGGTTGTAGGTATTCACGGTTCCGGCGGTACGTTCAAAAAGTTCTTCCACATCCTTGCCTATGGACTTGATGGTTTCCAAATCCTTACCGATAATCTTAATGGCAATAGGTGCTTCTACCGGTACGCCCTGCTTTAGTTCCGATAGAGTAATTCGGGCTTCGGGGTACTGGCTGAAAGTGTCACGTAGCTGGTTCAGCGTGGCATAAAAACGCTCTTCCTCGTAAGCATCCAGGTTTACCAGCACTTGGGCGTAGTTGCGGGTATAGCTCTTGCTGAATCGGTTATAGTAGATTTGTGGATTGCCGTGTCCCACATTGGTAGCGTAACTTTCCACTCCCGGCAAGGTGTCTACTACACTTTCTACGAAGCGAGCGGCCGCATCGGTCTTGTCCAGATTGCTCCCTTTGGGAGTTTCAATATCTACCAGATACAGTGGCTTGTCGGCAGTAGGGAACAGGCTGACTCCTACCAGCGGGAACAAGGCAACTCCTCCCACAAAAGTCAGTACTGCCAATACCAGCGTGAAGGCCGGGCGACGTAAACCAAAGTTCAATGTTCTCCGGTAGGGGCCTTCAATGGTTCGTTGGATAATCCGGTCAATACGGGATACTTTCTGACGATTACGAGGTGCTTTCAGCAGGTATCGCGATAGGATAGGGGTGAAGGTGATGGCCAGAATCAGGGAGGTGACCAGGGCAAAGATTACGATCAGCGGCATAGACCGCAGGAACTCACCTACACTACCATCCATAATGGCCAGCGGCATAAAGGAAAGCACGGTAGTTACGGTAGAACTTACCACGGCCGTACCTACCTCGGCGGTTCCCTTGGCTGCGGCTTGCCGGAGTGAGTAGCCTTCCTGCATAAAGCGAGTGATGTTCTCTACCACCACGATAGCGTTATCAACTAGCAATCCCAGCGCAATCACCAGCCCCACGATAGAAATCTGGTGCAGACCGAAACCGGCGCCGTTCAGAATGCCAATAGAGATGATGATGGTAGTCGGGATTACGGTAATGATTACTGCCGCCGAGCGTACTCCTAAGAAAATCAGCACAATGATTCCGATCAGGGCAACGCCTTGCCCTAAGTTTCCGACGAAACCCTGAATACGCTGCGCCACCGATGGCCCCTGGATGAAGGCATATTCTAAATTTAGCTCATTCGGTAGTTGGGACTGAAAATCAACAACGGCCGCGTTCATATCCTCAGTAAGATCCAGAATATTGACTTCCTCCTTTTGGGTAACCGACAGAAACAGTGCCCGTTCGCCGTTGAAGCGGGCGTAGTACTGCTGGTCTTCGTAGTCGAAGTGTACGTCGGCAATATCGCGTAGGTATACCAGTTTTCCGTCTCCGGAAGCAATCGCAGTGCTTTGGAGTTCTTCCAGTGTTTTATAACCACCGCTGGTTTTCACCGTAAACGATCTCCCGCCTGATTTTACATTTCCCCCCGGTACGTTCGCATTATTTCCCTGCAAGGTGTTAATTACTTGGCTGAGGGCTACGTTCTGGTTCGCCATCTTCTGAAAGTCCAGCGAAACGCGTACTTCCTGTTCGGGATAGGCAAGTACGTCCACCGTGCGGACTCCGTTTACTTTTTTCAGGATTTTCTCCAGTTCCTCGGCGTAGTCCTGCATCCGCCGGTAGGAGGCGGTTTCGGAAGTGAGCGCCAGTTGCAGAATAGACACCTCTTTGGGAGTGGAATGGGTTACCTCAATCCGGAAAATATCGTCGGGCAGGCTAGGCTTGATACTGTTGATTTCGGCTACTACCTCGTCGTACTGCTCGTCGGGATCAACCCCCCAAAGTCCTTCTACCTGAATAAAGGCCAAACCTTCGTCGATGGTGGTGTTGATTTGCTTGATATCTTCTAGCTCGTCAATCACTTCTTCAATCGGGTCAACTACCAGTTCTTCCATGTCCTTAGGACCGGTACCCGGATAAACCACGGTGATTACGTAGTACGGACCGTTCATAAAGGGGTCTTCGGAACGCTTCATCGTCAGGTAGGAAGTAATTCCGTAGAGCGAAGCGAGGGCCACCAGAATCAGTACGAACTGGTAGTTTTTTATAGCGATGCTAGGGAGTTTCATAGGGATTTGTATTTGGGGTGAGGTTGGAAGTTGGAAGCTCGAAGCTCGAAGTTGAGAGCTACAAACCGATTGATCCTCATTTATTATTTATAGTTTAGTCTCGATTTTTCTGACTTCCAACTTCCATCTTCCGACTTCCCGCTTCAGAAATCAGCATTCCATCCTGTAAGTAGGCCGCTCCGGAAGTGATGACGTTCAACGGAGATTCGGTATTGGCTAAAGTCGTGAAATAATCGTTGCCGATGTAGAGTGGGGCAAGTTCCAGTTTTTTTGCTCGATTTTCTTCTGAGGCTACGAAGATAGCCGCGGATTGCTCGTCGGCTTCTACCAGTGCGTCCATCGGTATTTTATAGTATCTTTCCTGAGGGGTGATAAAGATATTTACCTTACCGATGAAGCCATTTTTCAGATCGTATCCCTGATTGTCTACGGTCAGTTCTAGTTCAAAAACTCCGGTACGCTCATCGGCACTTTCGGCAACCTCGGAGACGAATGCCGGAAATACCTGCTCGGGATAAGCGTCAAACGCCACATGGGCTGAATCCAGCGCGTGAACTCGGACAATGTTACGGTCGGAAACCCCAATACGGATGATCTGGGCACTTTTGGCCGAGGCAAACTCAAAGATAGTATTACCGGGTTCTACCAATTCGTTTACTTCAGCCTTACGCTTAAGAATCTTGCCCGGCTGAGGAGCATAAATGACTGAATGCTGCTGATTAAACCTAGCTACCTGTAAGTTAGCCTGCGCTACCTCTAAGGCAGTCTGGGTATCCTGACGCTGTTCCAACGTGGCTACTGAATCCCGGAACAGGTTATCAGTACGCTCGTAGTCGCGTTGGGCTTTATTTAAAGAGGCTTCGGCCTGAATAACGGCGGCGTTAATCTCGGCTAAATTTAGCTTAGCCAGCAACTGCCCTTTACGGACTAACCGGCCCTCGTCGGCGTAGATGCCGGCAACGATGCCTCCGGTTTTAAACGAAAGGTTCATTTCGGCTTTAGATGCTAGCACTCCGCTAGATGCTAAAGTGAGTGGCGCCTGAGACGGCTCCACAGATGCTACCGTTACCGCACGGGAAACTTCTGGCTTACTGCCTGGATCCTGCTCCGCCTGGCTGGAGGTGCAAGCAGAATAGATTCCAGCAGAAACAATGAGTATTGCTAAAGGGAAAAATATGGATTTCATGGATTGATGATTAATGAGTGATGAATAATGATTGATGGTTTGATTGTTCTCTGCGCCGCGCTACGGAGGCATTGTTAATTGTTCATTGCTATGCCAAGGCTGCTTTCTAGTAGGGCTGATTTTTTGAGATAGTCGAACTGGGCGACGGTGGTTTGTAAGTGAGCACGCGTCAGCGTAGTGCGGGCGTCTAGTAGCTCGAGCAGAGTAGCTTGCTGCTGCTGGTACTTTTTACTAATTACCGTAAAGTTTTGATCGGCACTTCTCACGCCTTTTTGCGCAGCTTGCCAGGCGGTGTAGGCCGCCTGTACCTGCTGTTGATTATCGTCAACTTCTAGCTGAATTTGCTTTTCTAGAGCAGTTAGTTGCTGCTCTAACTGTTGCCCTTGTAGGGCAAAGCGTTGTCGGCGGGCTTTATTCTGAAAGCCAGTGAAGAGATCCCACTTCAGCGAGAAGGAGGCTAGCCAGTAATCCTGATTGCTATCAAATTCGTATCCAAATCCCTGGTAGCCAGCGTCCAGTACGGCGGCTACGGTGGGCAAACGTTGCTGTTGGTACATTTTAAAAGCTGACTGGTTGGCTAGTTGCGTACTTTTTAGCTGCCGTAGTTCTTGGCGGTGTACCAAAGCTTGCTGAGCCTGAATGCTGTCTACCACCAATGCTAATTCGGGCTGACTTTGTTTTTCGTCAACCTCGATAGGAGTAGGCAGTGGCCGATTCAACAGGAAGTTGAAGTAGTTGCGGGCTGCTTGTACGCTTCGTTGGGCTTCAGCTTGTTGCTGGGCTAACTGGCTTAGTTCAAACTCCGATCGGTATACCACCTCTTTAGTTGCTTTCTGATTTTTCACCAATACCTGATTTACCCGCAGTACTTCCTGTAAGACAATCTCCGACTGATCTAGAATAGATGCCACCTGCTCGCTTTGCTGATAATTGAAGTAGGCTACTTTAATATCTTTTACTAACTGATTTTTGAAGGCTTCTCGCTGTGCCTCCTGGGCCGCTAGTTCATTCTCTCGGATATCCAGATTGTTATGTAAGTCGGTGTTGAATAGTGGCTGAATTACTCGTACCCGGGTATCGTGGAAGTTATCCGGCAGAAACTGCTCATTCACGTTTTCCAGATTAGACGGAAAGTCGGAACGCCCGGTTAGTTGATTCAGGGTATTGTAAACCGGGTTCAGCAGATCGCCTACTGGGAAAGCAATAGCCCGACCACCTCCCGCTAAAGTATAGTCAGCCTGGAGTGAGATAGCTGGCATAAACTGCCCTCGAGCTTCCTGGATAGCGGTCCATCGTTGTTCCACACTCAGGTTTTCCTGGATGAGTTGAAGGTTATTTTCTAGTCCTTCGGCGATGTACGCATCTAGCGGCGAATTACTGGTCGATATTGATTGGGCAAAACTGACTTCAGCTGCCCAGACGAGTACTAAAAGTAAGGTGAATTTAGTCATGACTTTACGTTTGATTAGTAACTGACTGATAGTCATATGATCGTAAATTTTTTTAGCTATTGGTTTGTTTCTTGTAATCACGTTTCTAAGTACGGGTTTTAAGGCGTTCTCAGCAGTCAAATCACGGTGAACCGACCGTAATCCAGGGTCAATCGCCGTAGAACGGTTGTTAGCGACTTGAGGTATTCTCGATGATAAAAAGTCTGTATCGTTCACAGGGAAATATTGTTGCACTATTATAGAAATACTTAACATTAATTTAACAGATGACTATGAGTCAGTAATGGTCAAAAAAATTTTTTAGGCGGATAAGGAGCGTTCTAAAGTGACGTAGAAGGATTCCATGAGTGACTCGCGGGTTACTTCAAATACGTCAGCAATCATACACTCTTTTGAAATCAAAATCTGAATCACTCCCAACGCCTGTCCCCAAACTAAAAGGGCCTGCCTCACCGAGTCTACATCCGACCGAATAGAACCATCCCCAACACCTTGAGCTACCAAGTTGCGTAGAAGCTGCAACGCGCCCTCACTTCGCTCGAAGGCCTGATGGTGTTCGTCCATCTCTTCCCGAGTTATAGTAGCAGTATCCATAAAATGGAGTGCGTCAAAATAAGGCCGTTGCTCTTCGTAAAACCGGAAATAGGCCTGGGTCATGGCCATAATTTTCTGGAGGCCAGTCATTTCCTCATGTATGGACTCTAGGGTCATCTTTCGTAGAATAGCGTCGCCCCGCATCGCAATAGCGAAGTAAAGTTCTTCCTTAGTTTTGTAGTAGAGATACAGGGTTCCCTTGCTTAGTTCAGCCGTCTCTGCGATCTCGTCCATTGTAGCCCCTTCGTAGCCTTTAGAAAAGAATACTTCCTCAGCGGCATCTACTATATCCTGCGACCGTTGTTCACGTTCCCGTTGTCGTCGTTCGGCAATTCCCATATATGATTACTGACTGATAGTCATTTAATTTAATTACGTTAATTAACTAAAATTTCGGGATAGGGTTACAGATTAGCCATAATTTTTTACCTCACCTCAATAAATCAATTCAAAAAAGACAAAATAGAGCAGAATACACCCTTGCTTTTCAGAGCGTAGTACGCAGATAATCAGAAGGTTGTGTTCTGCCTATTGATCTAGCCCGGATTACAGTGGCCAGATTAACTTCGTCTAAAAGATAACAGACGCTTTTAGTTTAATGAACTGGTAAATCGATCCTGCCAATCTATGGTCCGCTGCTCTAAAATGGACTGGAGAGCCATTTGTACCGCGAAACTGGTTTCCGCTCCGGTATAAACATCAGAAATAGGTGGTTTTTGGTGAAGAACGCTCTCAGCGAAATCCTCCAGTGCCTGCTGTGTGGGTTCGGTATGTTCTACATTTATCGGAATAGCTCCGTACTTTTCCAACGTAGATTTGGTGGCACCGCTTACTCCGTCTACCCAGCCAGTTTCCTGAGATTTTTTTTCTTCCGGATAAATCCAGGCCTCATTAGGTTTCACAATGATGGTGGCTTTGTCTCCCATCACTTTAATCTGGTAACCATCGTAGGCATTGGCCGTAGTGCAGGTAAACTTAGCCTTGATGCCATCAGGATAATCAAAAATAACGTGTACGTTATCCAGCGTCTCTCGTCCGTCCTGCCAGTAATCAATACCCCCGGTGCCAATCACCCGTAGTGGATGAGCCTGGGTAATCCAGTTGACGATGTCAATCTGGTGAGAAGATAACTCGGCCAACAGGCCTAGGGAATACTCGCGATACATGCGCCAGTTAATCGTACGTTCATACTTAGGTTCCGGCACTGGACGCCGCCAATCACCATTACGGTTCCACTGGCACTCAAAGGCGGTGACTTTGCCAATATGCTCTCCCTGAATAATCTTAACCACCCGTTGGTATAGCCGCGAAAAATGGTACTGATGTCCTACCTGAAAAACCTGTGAATCGTGTTGATTGGCAGCGCTTACCAGTCCGATGGTTTGCTCAGCATTGTAGGCCATGGTTTTTTCGCAGTAGACATGCTTACCGGCATCCAGCGCCTCGTTGGCCATCTGAGAGTGTAGATAAAGGGGAGTAGCCACAATTACAGCATCTACTTCCTCGTCGTCCAGCAAGGCACGATAGTCCTGGTAAGCAGTTGCGTTGTCAGCGTGCTGTAAGGCTTCTTCTAGCCGAAAGGGTAGAATATCGCATCCGGCGGTGACCTTCAGCGTAGGAATACGCCCCATCGTGCGGATGAGGCCGCTTCCCCGGCTTCCGGTACCAATTACCCCTACGCGAACTATATCGGAGGACCAGGGTCGGTTGGTTAAAATGAAAGGTGATCCGGCGGCTAAAGTAGTAGCTGATACACCGGTAGTACGAAGAAAATCCCGTCGTTTCATAGTTATGGTTGTTATATTTAGTTTCCAATTGATTGATAGCTGACTTCCTGAGGCAAAAGATTCTTTTTGGCTGCCAGAGCACTTACCCGGCCAGCCGCTTGTCCCATAGCCACTGCGTTGCCCGTGACCCGATAGCTAGAATGAGCGATGAAGTCCCCACTAATACAACGCCCCGCCATCATCAAACCACCCACATCTTTAGCGATTAAGGCTCGAAGTGGAATATCGTAGTCCTTACTTTTGATCCCTTGGTTGTAAGAACGCCCTTCCTTCTGGATATCATTTTCTTCATCTTGCTTAACCGAGTGAACGTCTACTCCGAAGGTCACACGGCATACAGCATCTTCGAATCGAGTTCCTTTAACTAAATCTTCTTTACTCACCGTATACAGCCCGTGAATCCTCCTTCCTTCACGAGTACCAATCTGCTCCGCCGTAGCAATCAGACGGATATTCTGCCACACTCCTCCATTGCTGCGTAATGCGTTTACAATAGTGTTTACTTCCTGTCGGGCGCGTAGGGTAGCGCGAGTTACTTCACGGGCGTTGAGCGGTGAAAATCCGTATTCATGGTTGGCCATCAGCATGTACAAATCCTCGCGGATGGGGTAAAGACCCGGTTTTAGGTAGGATGGCAGTACTCCGCCCTTCACTACTTCTTCAAGTAGCAGTCGCTTAGATTGCTGTTTGGTATCGCCCTTCCAGCGAGAGAACTGGGATATTTCATCGAAATGAATGCCAGTAACTAAGGCTAGCATACTGAAGGGCTGCAATGCCTGGTCATTTTCCCGTCCTAGATCAAAGCTGCAACCGCTCAGGGCAGCCAGGTCGCCATCGCCAGTAGTGTCTACAAATATCTTTGCCTGCCAAGCTTCTCGTCCCGATTTGGACTCGGTGACGATATGGGTAAGCCGTTGTTTGTTATCTTTTACCGAAGCTACTACTCGGGTATGAAAGAGAATATCAATGTCAGCATCTAAGCAGAGTTCCTCCAGTAGTAACTTCATCACTTCAGCATCAAATGAGAGTGTACCTCCGGTGTCAATGGCAGTGCTAACTCCATCCCTCTCCAGTAGTTTGCGTTCTATCTCCCGCATCAGTCCTGGCTTTTCAGAATGATCTAGAATCCAGGTAAGTAGTCCGGCGGTCCATACTCCACCTAGACAGCCTTGGGCTTCCAGCAGCAAGGTCTTCGCTCCGGTTCTACCGGCTTCAATGGCGGCACTTACTCCTGCTGGCCCTGCTCCTGATACAACGACGTCGTAATTACCTACCACCGCTACCTCGCGGGCTGGTTCCTGAATGCTATTTTTCTGGAAGACTCTCTGACGATGAGCGTAAGCAACGCCGGATGGAAGTAGCGTTCCTATGGCTCCGAGCTGAATAAACTGTCTCCGTTTCATGCTGAGGTAGATTATATTTATACAATTTAAACAGCATTGCGTCAATAGCTAACCTTTAGACTAATATTTTTAGTAGTAATACTTTCAGTAGGTAAAATTAAATGAGCAAACAGGATTAACAACACTATTTGGACGGTTTAAACTATAGTAGGAGCTACCTGATAGAGGAGTACCCAATTTTTACTGCACTCTCTCGGCTGTCAGGTTAGCTATTTTTTCATCCAGTATTTGCCGGTATACCGCTACTCTTTTTTGATACGATGGATCGTCGATCAAATTAACCAGTTCCAGTGGATCTTCGGTCAGATGGTACAGTTCTTCGGTTTCCGGATGATCCATGTAGCGGAAATACTTCCATTCTTTGGTGCGGATACCTTCGCTTTTGGGTATCCAGGGGCGGTCGTAGAGGTGCTCACACAAAAAGTCGGTTCGCCAATCGGTTACCTTACCCCTAGTGAACCCACGCAGGCTTTTGCCCTGCATTTGCCTGGGAATAGTTACGCCAGCGTAGTCTAGCAGCGTAGGGGCAATGTCAATGTTAAGAGCCATATCTTCTACCGTGCGGGCATTAGTCGCGCTAGGGTCATAGACAATGAGCGGTACCCGTAAAGAGTTTTCGTACATCAGCCATTTTCCGGCCAACCCTCTTTCTCCCAGAAAGTAGCCATTATCACCTAGGAATATGATGATGGTGTTGTCGGCTATGCCCTGAGTATCTAAAAACTTACGCAACCGTCCCAGATTATCATCAATGGTGGAGATCAGGCGGTAGTGCCCCTTCACCATACGTTGGTATTTTTCGGGCGTATCGAAGCGCCATTGGTAACGATAGACTCCCATAAATAAACTGTCCTGCAAAAAATCAGGAAGCTGCTGAAAATACTTTTCTCGATGTAGTTCCTCGCGGGGAACCTCTACATTCTGGTACAGTTCATCGTTGCGCTCGGGCCAGAAGAATTGCTGAGGGTGAGAGTCATCGGCGTGGGCGGCGTTATAGCTCAGCGATAGGCAAAATGGCTTGCCTTCTGGAGTGCTTTGGATAAAATCAATGGCTTTGTCGGTAGTTAAATCGGTCAGGTGTACAATGTCTTTGGCTCCGTAGCCCTGCAAGCGAAAGTATCCGTTGGTACCCGTGTTATAGAATTCATCAAATACCAGCGTATCTAATTGGTTCTCAAAGCTCATCCCAAACTTACCAAAGAGGCCTGTCCGGTAACCCGCATCCTTCATCAGTTTGGGGTACGATATATTGACGTACTCTTGCTGCAAAGGAGGGGCAAAGAAGGTATGCTGATGAGTTCGCTCGTACAGTCCGGTCATAATGCTGGCCCGACTCGCCATGCAGATTGGAGTGGTTACGAAGGCATTTTTGAAGTACACCCCCTGCTGCGCCAGCGAATCCATATGGGGAGTATGAATAATATCATTTCCGGCGTAACCCAAGGCATCCCATCGTTGATCGTCGGTCAGGATGAGGATAATATTGGGACGGGAATCTTGCTGGGCGAAGAGTGATACGGCATACAATGACAGCAGAATAGTAAACAGTAATTGTTTGGGCATAGTAGAAGTAGATACAATCATGAAAGCTGGTTCGTAATTAGAGTCTCTATTTCAATGTACTTAGATATTCTACCAAGTCTACTAGTTGCTCTTCACTCATAGCGGTAGCAAGGTTAGGCATTAGTGACTGCTCCAGTATTCCTCGCGACTGAATATCACTTTTAGCGTAGGTGTTACGACTACCCCCCATCTGGCGTAAAACCAGCGACTCGTTGTTCTCGCTTTCTACGATACCCATCGCCCCACTGCCATCTGTCAGCTCCAAAGTCACCCCTTCGTAATCGTAATTGACTCCTTCGTTAGGATAGATAATTGCGCGATACAACCCCTCTTTGGGAAGCTTATTGCCGATCTGACTCAAGGCTGGGCCAAAATTGATGCCTTCTCCATTTACCTGATGGCAGGAAGTACATAGATTCTTGAACATTACTTCACCTTGCTGAGGGTTACCAGCTCGGCTCACCATATCGCGAATAGGAGGTAGCGGTTTACCTTCCCTCCCACCGGGAGCTGGTAAGTACTCAGCGGCTTCTTGACGAATACTACTACGGTACACATTGAATAATACGCTGGCCGCCACTGGTTCCAGGCTTTTGGGAAAAGACTCTTTTTTCACACAATCCAACAGGTAGTTTTCACCGCCCCAGGAATTAGCAAGCCCTTGAATGGCCTCTTTTCGGTGGGTTTCGGCTAGCTGATCGGAAAGTACAAAATCTGTGAGTAGCTCGAGTGCAGCGTTTTGGTTGATTTGCGCCAGTAACGGTACGATGGCTGAAGCCTCGGCCGTATCCTGATATACCCGCTGCCGAATCTGGGTACTGGCCGAAAAGGGTTCTTTCAGCAATACGTTCCCCGCGAGTAAGGCTACGTCCCTATTCTCGGATGAAAGTAGTGATAGCAATTCCGGAGTGTAGTCGGTAAGCCCAAACTGGTCTACAATGGTGACGTAATCCATGGTGCCGGGGTTCTGCTCCAGCGTTTGGCGAACGACGGCCATGAATGTAGGGGTGGGCTGAATCTGCTCGGCATCTAGGTGGCGTAATACCAATCGGTTGATCGTCTCGCGACGAGGAGATTCTTCCGAGGTTAGTAGTTGCATCAGTACCTCATTTTTCTCCGAACCCAAGTGAAAGTCAAAGGCTCGGAAGTAGCGGGGGATATCATCTACGGGAGTGCTGGAATTACTGATGACGGTGGCTAGCGGTTGCAGGGCTTCGGTAGCGCGAGCCCTCCAGATTAACTCCTTTTGATTAGCCTGGTACTGCTCCGAGGCGGATTCGTGCCAAGCAGCAAACGCATTTTCCCAGTTATCCATAGCTCCAATGCCCAGAGCCTCTAGCATCCAGCGGTCGCCTTCTTCGTAATCTCGAGCTAGAGCCGCCCAGGCTTGTCCAGCTTCGGGAGAGGTTTCGTAGCGCAGAGCAATGGCTAGTTCGCGTTTCACTTCAGAGGAAGGGTCTCCGGCCTTTTTTATCACTAGTTCAGGGAGGTTTAGGTTCTGTTGGCGAGCTACCCGAATGCCAGTAATCCGTAGGTTAGGATCATCATCGGCCAGGGCTTCCTCTACGTACTTATTTGCGTTGATAAACCCAAGTAACCATAGCGCCCGTGCCCGAAACACTGGGTTTTCGTCCTTCCAAAGGCTTAAGAGAGCCGGTTCTGCCGAAGCACCCTGCTGGTGTAGGTACATCCAGCCTTCGTAGCGAGTAGCCATATTCGGACTTTTCAGAGCGGCGATAGCATCGTCAGTACTGGCTATTGCATGATAGCTTATCTGGTATTGGGCATCAGGTGGGGCTATGCGGAAGATACGTCCTTTTTCGGAATCACCAGCAACACCCCCTCCTACGCCGGGGTCGTACCAGTCGGCCACCAGTAGGGAGCCATCTGGGGCTACACAAACATCAATCGGTCGGAACCACTGGTCGCCCATACTTTTTAGTAAGGGGACTGTGGCCGCCTCGTATCCTTTGGCCGTAGGCTGGGATTGCACCGCCCATACCACGTTCGGTCCAGCATCGGTATGAATGATCTGATTACGGAATGTTTCGGGTAATAGGTTGCCTTCGTAGAACGTCATGCCAGCAGGAGAACCTGCTCCGGTGATCAGCAGATTAGGCACTACCCCCGGATCATTCTGGTGCCAGTGCTGAGCAGGCACAGTCTCTTCCAGATTGGTACGCGGGGTACGCCAACCAGCCTGAGTTACTTCATCGCGGTATCCGTAGTTACCGTACTCCATCACCCGGTTAATCCGGCAGCTCTGGTTGCCATCGTCGTCATTGTCCGACTGCCAGATAGTGCCGTAGGAATCTACCGCCAGTTCGTAGTTGTTGCGAAAGTTATGACCGAGTACTTCAAAGCCGCTGCCATCCTGATTAAATCGAAAAGCCATACCGCCAATGTAGGGGGCACCGTTACTCTTTACTTCATTTCCTGCCTGATCAATCACGATGTTCCCGGTAGAATCGTATACTTCGTAGCCCATATTGCCCATATTGAAGTAGAAGCGCCCATCGGGGCCAAATATCAAGGCGTGAGCCGAATGGTCGCCTGGACCACCCATACCCGTCCATAACTTATCAATACGATCGGGGACATCATCGGAATCTTCGTCGGTGAACACCAGCATATTGGGGCTACGGGTTACGTACACTTTATTACCCAGTACTGCAATTCCCTCCGCCAGATCAACTTCTTCGCCCTGGTAGAATACTTTACGGGAATCAGCTACCCCGTCTTGGTCAGTGTCCTCCAGAATCGTAATGCGTCCCTCCATTTGGGTGCGCTCTCCTTCGGGGATACCATAATTATAGACTTCACACACCCAAACCCGCCCCTGGGCATCTACATCAATATTGGTAGGGTTTACTATGTCGGGTTCAGCTGCAAAAACATTGACCGCCAGCCCATCGGCCATTTGAAAGGTTTGCGTAGCGTACTGGGGAGATGTTTTTTGTTCCTGGGTTAGCGTATCGTACGCCGCCAACCGGGTTTCTAAATTTTCAGGTTCAGTATCTTCGGAAAAAATACAGCTCGTGAGAGAGATAAAGGTAATAGAGGCAACAAAGAGGTAACACTTGCCGCGTAACAATAATGGCTTCATAAGGGGCAATACAATGAATAAACAAGGAGTTAATATAACCATAAAGAGTTAAAGCTGATTGGTTACTCAGAAAAATTATCCGCTCTTTTTAGCTCAAACCAAACTCAGAAATTGAAGTTAACGGCTTAGTCCATAATAATCATTTTAGATTTCTCTTGGGAAAAGAGAAAATTGCTAATTTGCACTTTCATAGCCTAATAAGTACCTATGGATATTTTTTCAATTATCACCATTCTGGTGGTGCTATCCTCTATTTTTGCCTACATCAATGTGCGATTTCTTCGCTTGCCGTCTACTATCGGGTTGATGATTATGGCCATTGCTCTGACCCTTATTATTATACTGGTGGGGACATTCAACGCGCAAGTCACCAATTCAGCCGAAAGCGTGATGCGAAGCATTGACCTGAGCGGTCTGATTCTGGATGTGCTGCTAAGCTTTCTGCTATTTGCCGGAGCGCTGCATACCGATTGGGGGCGACTGAAGGAGCAGGCAGCGCCCATTATTACTTTAGCTACGATCGGAGTGTTAGTTTCTACCTTTGTGGTTGGAGGAATATTTTTCTGGGTCTCCAATCATATCATCGGCTACGAAATTCCTTTTATTCACTGTCTGTTGTTTGGGGCACTAATCTCACCTACTGATCCTATTGCGGTGCTAGGTATTCTGAAGAAAATTGGGGTACCCAAGCAATTGGAAGTTAAGTTTGTGGGCGAGTCACTGTTTAACGATGGAGTGGGAGTGGTAATCTTTCTTACATTGTTCAGCATTGCCGACCGGGGATTGGAAAACGTGGGTGCCTCAGAAATTGCGTTGTTGTTTGCCGAAGAGGTGTTTGGAGGTATTGGGCTGGGATTAGTCCTAGGTTATGTTACCCTACAACTCACTCGTACTATTGACGATTACGAAACCGAAGTAATGATCACCCTGGCTATTGTGATGGGGGGCTATCTGCTGGCGAGTACACTCCACTTTTCTGGC
>ERZ1740058.541-NODE-541-length-27306-cov-17.824263_pt1 | contig 27306 bp, 24 predicted proteins | sample MGYA00581745_ERZ1740058 | MGnify/ENA primary metagenome ERZ1740058 (study PRJEB43018, sample SAMN04849742) | marine metagenome | isolation source: floating plastic debris | place: Pacific Ocean | collected 2008-08-30 | study: EMG produced TPA metagenomics... | reverse complement strand
TGACTTCTTTACCCTTCGCCTCTTTCTGATTGTCCGCTTTACGAGGATAGGCTCTTGTACCACGACCGTGTCCACGGCCGCCGTATCCACGGGGGTCGTATCGGGGGGCATAGCAGGTTTTTGGTACCCCACTTGCCAGGAGGGCCGGGTCACTTTGGCTTCTTCGGCCAGGGCTTCTTCGTACACCTTCGTTTTATCGGGTAGCGGGGGATTATTTACTTCTTCGTCTAATCCAAAGATAGGTAAGGGCGTACCCTGCAAGGCTTGAAGTAAATATTGACCCTGGAAGTGCAACACGGTGATAGATAATGCCGCTAGGCCCACAATTATTATCAGACTGTAGCGGGAGAGCAACTGCACCATACGCTGCCAAAACGTTCGGGGTGTAGAGTGGCTATCCGCAAACCGCTCTGCTTTTACCTGGTTAATACTTTCCTCGTCTAGATTTTCTTGGAAGTTTTTCATAATAATTAGGGAGCCGGGGGGCCGAAAACCGAAGACCGGAATTTGTAGAGGTGTGCTATACGTACACTTTTCCAGTCTCCCGACTCCTGTTTCCAGTTTCCGTTAAAACAAATCTGCTCTTCGCAACAGCCGGGCGGGGATTTTGAGTGAAATACTGCGGGAGCCCGAGGATTCTCGTAGCGTAGCGATGATGGCCTCTCTTCGTGCCAAGGCTTGGAGTGGCAGGGCGTAGTAGAGATAGTGCTCTGAGTAGGGCAGTACGGTTTCTACCGGCACGTGGTTTATGGGCTCTATGGGAAAACGGGCTTGCCGTTCCTTCGCCAGAAAGCCTTTACGATAGCGTTTAAGCTGCTCAAAACCCATAAAACCCGTTTGATAGCTGAGTGACGTGCGGTTTTCTACCCGAAACTTCAAATAGGTCACCGACAAATCATGCATGAGTCCGACCAGGCGAAGATGAATACCGTCCTCTTTCGTGGATGCATAGTTCAAATCCTTCCCGGAAGAGAACTCCTGCAACCGGGAGAGTACATGTTTTTTAGTGGTCAATACGCCTATACTCGAACTCTTACCCTGTTGCCGAAAATCATAGAAGGCTTCGGGGCTTGGGTGAAATTGCAAGCGGGCGGTAAAAGGTTCACCCCCGACAACTGCATAGAAGGGGGTACTTGCTACGCTGTCTTTTGTAGCCACCACTAAAATACTATTGCCCTCGATTTGAACTTGATAAAGCGTAGGGTTGCCCACATCAGCCAACGTGACTGGCTCATTGAATAGTAGATAGGACTTGGCCCAATGGGATACATAGATAGTATCCAATAGCTGGGTGGCGGTCGCTTTAGCCAGAGATGATTGGGCAATCACCACGAAGGGCAGTAATAGGAATAATACTAAGAATCGTAGTTTCATTATTGGTTTTCTTTTTGTGGTTTGCGATTACCGTTACCACGGGGGTAAGCGATAAAATCAAAGTCAGTGAGTTGTAATCCGTAAGGGTTTTTCTCATGGCGGTAACCCTGCACAATCTGAAAGCGGGCAGCAATGGGCAAACTGCGAACATTTTTGCCAATATGCACTTCCTGTAAGGCGTAGAAGCTGCCCTCAATCGGGAAAGTATTCATATTAATCTTAACCGAGTCTAGCTTGACTTCGGTATGCGAACCGTAGCGGATATAGTTTTTCCGTACTTCGCCCTCTTCAAAATCATGGTAGATCCGCTTCCCAGATTCTTCGTCAATCAGGTTCAAAGCAAAGTTGATATGCTCATGATAGGTCTCGGCACTATGAGCAAACATATGCTTGATAAACGTTTCTACATGGTTCTGAGCTTCTATCTTACTGACTTTCCGCCCGTCGTAGTAACTAGCTGGAAACGTGCCCCAACTAGTAATCACGTAGGTACGTTGCTGGTAGTATTCGTGTACTTGCTGGTTGTGATATACATAAAATACCGTGCTTCCGATGAAGCCTAGCGTACTAACCAATGCGAGGTTTCGTATGGTCGTAAAGGTGCGGTTAAAATCTTTGAGTGTTGACATTTTCTTTCAATTAACAATGCGCAGTGAACAGTTAGCAATGAACAATTAGTAATATGTTATGGAGGTAAGAGACTGCGAGCGCAGAAGGGTGGGTAGGATGCCTTAAAGCATGGCTACCCAAACCCCCCGATTTAGTTAGTTGCTTAGATTCTACTTTTATAGTAATTAGGATTAAGCACGATTATGCACTCTTTTCTAAAAGGTTAAGGACTTCTGTTCATTGGGCATTTAATTGTTCTCTGCACATTGTTCATTGACTAAAGTTCGTAGGTTCTACCGGGTTGCACGCCACCACTAAACTGCCGTTGATAGCGATACTTCTGGTAGGCGTAGCGTACCGCTTGACTCCCTCGGGCAGCAACGCTGGTTCCAGCCCCAGCAACGACTTTACCTCCGGCCATGGCAGCCCGTCCGCCCTGAAAGGCTAGTCCGGCTCCCAGCATGGCGGTGCTAAAGACTCGGCTCTGGAAGATAGCCGCCTGGGTGTGACCGAGGTAGTAACTGGTCAGGTGAGGTACCAGAAAGTACAGGATCACAATCACTAAGCTGACTAGCACAAAGTTGGTCGCCCCCAGTTCGTTAGAAAATAGTAGCCCATTGAAGTAAAGACTGTTGAACTGGCTGACCAGTGTATCCAAAATAATGAGCGTCACCGACCAGAACTGTACGGTTAGATAGCTTTGTAGCCATTTCATCGCCAAACTATTAAAGCCTGGGATCACTGAGAGTCCAATCGCTAGTGGCCCTACAATGTAAAGAAAGCCCAGCAGCACTAGCCGGATCAGTTCAATCCCTTTCCGGACAATGTAGACAAACGAGCCTTCCAGTAATGCTAACAGCCAGTTAACGATATCAAACTGCATCAACCGGGTAAACGACTCGTACAACTCTTCCATATTACTGGGTAATTCACCATTCTGCGCCCCCGGTAACAATAGGTTCCACATGTCAGCCAGCCGTTGCATAAAGGTTCTATTCGGCCCGATAAAATTCGCTAAGGCTTCAATGGTCGCACTCAGCACTGACAGAAATTCAGTATAAAACGTCAGTGCAAATAGTAATACCAGCCCCCGCACAATGGGAAGCACATCCAGCCGAAAGCGCTGACTAAACACCAACGCCCCAAACACCTGATTAAACAGCACGATCAAGAGCAATAGCGGGATCAATGCCAGCCCAATCGCGTGGGTCTTATCCAACAGGATATTCACTGCCTCTAAGAATTCTGGGGTGATAGCAACGTTATTCATTTTCTAAGGGTTGATGGTCAAGGGTGTAGGGTAAAAGGTGCATCGCTCAAGATTACATAAGGCTATCGGCATTTTTACTTTCAATACCTTCTACCTTTGACCCTCGACCGTTTACCCCCTCTAACCTTTCCGCACCCTTTACAGTCAACCCTTGACCCTTCACCCGCTTATCCTCAACAAACTGATTCACCGCATAGGGCAAATTCCCGTGGTAGTGGTCAATGAGCTTACGCAGGTAGTTGCGCTCTTGGGGCTTAGACGAGAGTACGGCATCCAGGTGGGGCGAGGTTTCCAGTACGTAGACCCGGGCTTCTTCACCTTGCTTGATGAAAAGTTCGCGGAAGGTTGCTTCTTTTCTAATAGAGCGGATCAGCTCTACCTCGTGGGTGGTAAAACCCAAATGGGTCGCTAACTCATCTACCAATCGACTATCCTCGTGCCAGAGAATGATCTTAGTAGCAGCATTCACCAACACAGCTTCGCCCACACTGGACTGTTTGATCTCATTCAGTCCTTGGGTGATGATGTTCACAGAGCCATTGTTTTTTCTGATCGTTCTAAACAAATCTTCGATAAACTCTTGAAGTTTACCCGAAAGCATTGCCCAGGCCTCGTCTAAGTAGAGATATTTGATCTGGTCGGGGTATTTTCGAATCTGATCCAATGCTAGCTCAGTAATCAATAGCGTGACTACCGGATACAAGACGGGATCGCTATTGATCTTATCCAGATCAAAGCAGACCAGGGGATACTCACTAATGTCCAGTTCGTAAGCCGCATTGAGAACCTCTTTGTATTCACCCGAAACAAAGGGCTTTAGCACAATAAGGAGCTGCTCCATATCAAAGTACTTAATCTCTGAGAGATACTCGGCATCTTGGTTGTGCTCGGACTGGTAGCGGCGCAGAAAGTGATAGAACGAATGCATCCCCGGAAAAGTAGTACTTTGGTTATTATTTAAGTACTCATAGTAGCGAGGTAAAATCAATTTAAAGATTGCTCGTTCGGCTGGAGTCAAATCCTGGCCGTGACTGTCCGTGGATGCGGCGCCTCCTTTCCAAATTGTACTGAGTACCGCAATCAAAAAGTTGCTCTTTTCCGAAGTCAGGCGGTAGTGCCCTTCGCTGTCTTTGTCTAATAAAAACGGATTAAACGCTAACGGTTTTTCGGCCGAGTATTCAAAGTAGGTTTGCTCAAAGTCTTTTCCGTTCAAGGCATACATCACATTGCGGTAGGTACCCCCTTTGTCAATGATAATCTGCCTTGCCTCCCGCTCTAGTCGTTGGGCAATGAAATTCCCCATCGTATAGGACTTACCAGAACCCGAGGGGCCGATGACCACACAGTTTTGGTTAGCCTGCTGCGTATTGAAGAGGTTGACCTGGAGCAGGTTGCGAAAGCGGTCACAAAGGTAATCGCCCTGCTTGTCTCCGGTGACATCCCGCATCCAGTGCAGGTAGCAACTAGCAATCTGGTCGGCGGTAATTAACCAGCGATAGTGTTGAAAGCCATTGCCGGGCACACTGGCAAAAAACAGATTAGCGGTATCATAGCTTTCCAGCAGGGCTTCTGCCCCGTAGAGACTGCTGATGGCGGATACGACCTGATCAATGTAGCTTTGCCGAAGCTCGTCATTATTGCTAAAAACAATCACCGATTGGTGCAGACTGACCAGCCGGGCATTCTCCGAGCGCACAAAGGCGGTAAACGCGTCCAGTTCCTCGGCTTTAAGCTCGTGGTCTTGGGTAGTCAGCCATTCTAGCGAGTCATTAAGCTTACGCTCAAAGTCTAAGGATTTGAGTTCGCGTTCGGTATCTTCCACCAGCAAACACTGGGTCGTAATGTGAGGAAACTGCAACTGTTGAGATAACCCAAAAGTATAGGAGCCGGTGACTTTGTTACTGTTTTTGATACTGGCAAACACCTCGCTGCCTTGTCCGGCCATGGTAATGACATTAGCCTTCTTTTCACCAATCACTAGGCCTGACTGGTTATTGTACATCTCTCGGTTGAGCTTAGGTGCAGTCTTCTGCCCAGAGGTAGTTCCACTATCTTCTTCATCAAAAGAAAGCTTGAGGTAGCGTACGAGTAAATGGTTGAGCGTTTCCTCATCCAGACGAGTTACGGACACCTCCTTTAGGCTGTAAAGTCCTTGGATAAATTCGGTAGCCAGGCGTTCGGCTTCCCGCAGCAATTGGTCTATTTTATTGAAAGGGTTCTTGATCGCGGAACCCGCTTGGGCAAATCCACTGGTAATCGGGTTAACCCGCTTCAAGCGATGACGGGACTTACTCGGAAAAGAGATAAATAAATAGCTTTCGTGCTGAAGCACTAACCGGGCAGTGAAGTGTTCCAGTAGTCTGCTTTGGTAGTAAGCAGGATTACCTTCAGCAGTAGCTTTCACTGTTGGTTGAAACGCTTGATCGTAGTAAATATCCGTTTTCTGTACGACTGTACCGACCGGTAGCAGCTTGAGCTGGCGGGTCAGCACTTCGCTGGCTTGCCGGAAGTAACCTTCCGACCAGGATTCCAGTGGGGCGCCCTGTACGCGGAAGCCCACGGCCACCCGGCCATCTCGAAAGATGACTTTGTCGTTTTCCAGGGCAAAGATCGGTAATCGTTCCTGGATGTAGGCGGACTTGCGCTGTTTGGGATGAGCTGATTTAAAAAGTAACATAATGTTTGACGGGGACCGGAGTCTGGATGCCGGAGACCGGATGAGGTGAATAATAGAATAAATTAGAATTAGATAAACAGATGATATTCTATCTGTTAGATAATTAAGGTATGTCGTCCGCTTTTCGAACCATTAATTTCGGTCTTCGGACTCCTGTATCCGGTTTCCGTAACCGAAGGTGGCGCGGTTGCCAAAAGCGGTACGATAGGTACGAAAATAGTCGGCTGGGGTGCTTGTTTCGGTTGAGCCGTTTGAGGAGCAAATACCCAAGTCCGGTGGACAGAATTACTCCCCAGAAGTAGTACTTGCTCATCGGGATCATAAAGTTCAGCACGATGCCGATGACAATGGCTAGCGACATCACAAATAGCAGGGCAAACAGATCAGTCATGGGCAAGCCCAGTAGTTGGGCTTGCTTTTCTATGCTGCGAAAAGTCTTCATATCAAGGATCTAGTAAAATATCCCCGCCTAAGAAGGACGCTAAGTCGTCTACGATGAATTGGAAGCCACCAAACAGGGCAATGGCGATGACCATTCCGATCATAAACTCAATCTTGTCGGGGGCTCCGGTGAAGAACTTCATAGCCGCTTTGAAGATACCAATGCCAATCCCAATCAGAAAGGCAACGTTGAGAATGACGATGATCCAAACCCGGATACTGGAGAGGGCCGCTTCTACCTGAGCCTGCCCAAAGGAAGGGGCAACAGCAACCAGCATCAGTAGGAGCAATAGTGCGCCGGATTTAGAAGTAGTCTGTAAGGTTACCCAGCGGGGCTTACGGGTGAATAAGGAAAACAAGGAGTGTTGCATGATGATAAAAAGGTTAGTGAGAACAAGTGAATTTTAGAAAGCTATTTATACATCCCAAGCATTAGGCGAGAGACTGATATGATCCTCTTTAGGCCGGGACGGAGTTGACATCTCTTCTATATGAGAAGTGGTGCGATCTAACGGCTCAGTGCCACTCCCATCATACACCTTGACGGGGATGGCGGGATGGTTTTGATAAATCACCTTTTCTTGGCTTCGCTCTTTTGCCCACTGTCGGCATTGCCGAAGAGTTAGCAGAATCAGGCTAATCCATAGTAAGAGGGCAAGTAAACCCAACGGGGAGCTCACCCAATGTAACAGACTTTGTGTCATATTGGTCATACGGTTATCAGGCTACCGTTTGGAGTAGCATGTTTCAAGCAGTAGCCATCTGACTACTTACTGATGAATGATTGATAAGACAATATTAGTGGGTCACAAACAGGTGGGCAATTTTCCGGGTGGAAATTAATTTCCAAAATGAAGAAGCATATCTCATGGCTACTGTAGAAGGGATATTTGTGGCTTAATACGTGCTCATTATTCCTCTGGTCCTGACAGTCCCTCAGCTACGATCCTAAAACTCTCCAATCCTGCTTCTAGGTTTTCTACAATCTCCAGGGCCAGCGTATCGGGATCAGGTAGGCTGTCTAAATCTTCCAGGCTATCGTCTTTAAGCCAGAAAATATCCAAACTGGTTTTATCGCGGGTGATAATCTCATCGTAGCTAAACTTTCGGAAGCATTCGGTTTCGTTACGCTGGTGGCGGTTCTCAGGGTGGTAGCACTCGATAAAATCTTCCAAATCCTCGTAGCGCATGGGTTTGGTTTTAAGCGTGAAGTGCTGGTTGGTACGCAGATCGTAAATCCACAGTTCTTTCGTCCAAGGTTCTTTGCTGGCGGCTTTGTTGTCAAAAAACAGTACGTTGGCTTTCACTCCCTGGGCATAGAAGATGCCTGTGGGCAGACGTAGTAAGGTATGTACATCGCAGCTTTCCAATAGGCGTTTACGGACCGTTTCCCCGGCCCCGCCTTCAAACAACACATTATCGGGGACAACTACCGCGGCCAGACCGTCAATCTTGAGCATAGAGCGGATATGCTGTACGAAGTTTAATTGCTTATTACTGGTGGTCGTCCAGAAGTCTTGCCGGTTGTACGTCAGGTCTTCTTTGCTCTGGGTGCCATCGGCGTTGGTAATAGTCACGCTACTTTTTTTACCAAAGGGGGGATTCGCCAGAACGTAGTCAAACCGTTCGCCACTATCCGAAATCAGGCTGTCGTTGCGGTGTATTGGTGGTTTGGAATCCAGATCGCCGATGTTGTGTAAGAACAGGTTCATTAAACAGAGCCGGGCGGTATTAGGCACAATCTCCCAGCCGTGGAAGGTACGGAATTTGAGAAAGTCTTTTTCTTCCCGGTCCATGGGGTAGTTTTCCGGATTGGTAAGGTAATCGTAGGCGGCCAGGAAAAAGCCCCCAGTGCCGCAGGAGGGGTCAGCAATGGTACGCATCGGCTGAGGACGTACGCAGGCGACCATCGCCTGAATCAGGGCGCGGGGCGTGAAGTATTGTCCGGCTCCGCTTTTGGTGTCTTCGGCATTCTTTTCCAGTAAGCCTTCGTAAATATCACCTTTTACGTCCGCTCCTAGTTTCACCCAGCTTTCTTCGTCGATGAGTTTGATCAAGCGGTTGAGTTTAGCGGGATCCTGAATTTTATTTTGGGCTTTGAAGAAGATTTGACCGAGCATGCCCCGCTCACCGTTGGTGCTCTGCTTACCCGATTCGTTTAGAGTGGTGATGTAGTGGGCTTCCAGTTCCGCTCCGGTGCGGGTACGCAAACTTTCCCAGTTGTACTGCTCGGGAATATGGGTATCGCGGTTGTACGGTTCTTGCGAATACTCGTGGGCCATCTTTAGAAACAGCAGGTAGGTTAGCTGTTCCAGGTAGTCGCCGTAGCCCACGCCATCGTCGCGCAGAGTGTTACAGTACGACCAAATTTTAGCGACAATGCTGGCGGTATTGCTCATAGTATTTTCTTGTTTCATAAATTGAATTGCGAACGCACTGCGTTCACAATTCATATAGTTTGTTCTAATAGCTGTTTTCCTTTTTCAGTAAGTTGATACTTTCCGGCTTTCTTGGAGCCTTGCAGAACGACTAGGTTCTTTTCGCGTAGCACTTGCATATCCCGTTCTAACGTCCGCTCCGTCACATCAAACATGGTTTGCAAATCCTTTACTTTCGCTCCCTGATGCTGGGCAACGCGTTGGATGATTTGAATCTGTCGCTCATTTATTCCGACATTTATTCCGACATTTATTCCGACATTTTGCGAACGTGGATACGGCCGCCGTGGATACGGAATGATGGTTTCAAACGTATCACCTTCCACAAACTGCGCTTTCTTTCCAGGAGTATAGTGGGGTAAGTACTTAGTTACGTTACGAATACCGGAACCCAGTTCGTCAGCCCTGCCCAGTTGTTTGAAGAAATTGAGTATGACCGGATTTTTCGGGTGGGGCGAAAAGTGTTTAGGATCGAGGGGGCCATGACTAACCGCCCGATTGGCGTTCGTTGTTACCACCCGCTCGGGTTCAATGATTAGTTGGGCTGGATAAGCACTGAGGTACTCGCGGTGTACCAGCAGATTTGCGATCACTTCCCGGAAAATTTTGTTGCGCAGACTGACCCGCTGGTCGCCTTCCAGGTAGAAAGGATCGGGCAAGTGCTTCTGCACAAACTGGCTGAGCCGCTCGTAGGCCTCTACCAGATTGACCCGGATATCGTCCCGGTCGTCGTAGCGGTCGAGGTTCTCGCGCCGCAGTAGCGCATCCGTTTTGTAGTGCGGCAGTAGGTCGCGGATGGTGGTATCCTCACCCAAGAGGAGCCCCGCGGCCAGGGTGTAGCCTTCGGTGCCTTCCTGCCGGTCGTGCCGCCAGAGTCCGGCACTGCGGAGCAGGTCTTCGTCGCTCAGGTTGAGCCAGGGGTGGTCGGGGCGATTGCTACGAACGAGGTTGCGAATCTTGGGAAACAGTTCGGCTCGGAAATCCGAAAAATGCAAATAGGGGTAGACTTTGCTTTCGGTATAGAAGCCTTTTTTGCGAAGGTAGAGCTGCGAAAGGCGTTCCTGATCGGTGATCTTTAAATCGCCGTCTTCACTGCGGTCGTAGACCACACCCCGGGTGGCGTGTACCTGCGAGCTTTGGGGCACGTAGAGATAGATGAGGGTTTTTCCCTCGTATACCACTACTTCAGGAAACAGCGTGAAGGGAGGATTGAGCTTTTGAGGATTGGCACTCTGGGTGATCAGGTCGGATTTAAGTTTGTCCACCTGCTGGGTATCCACTCCCACCACGGTGCCGTTGTCCTGTACGCCCAGCACGAGGCTGCCGCCTAGCCGATTGAGAAAAGCACAGATACTTTCAAACACATTACGGTTCAGTTCAGCGCGGGCGGTTTTAAACTCTACCATAATGCCCTCGCCTTGCTGTAGGATGGGTTGTAGCTGTTGTGGGGTCATGAGAAAGCGATGGGTAGTTGTTGGTTGGGTGTAGGCAAGCTAGAGGAAGCTGGAACCTTCTTCGTTAAACCATCGGACTTTTCTCGCTGAATACGCTTCAGTAGTTCCGAGGCGGATTCGTCGTTGGGGTCTTGGGGTACGAGTTGGCCGCTAAAAGCCCGTTGCAAAATACTTTGGCGCAGTACCTCAGCCTGCCGCAGACTTTCTTCCACCGTTTGCTCCAGATGCTCAGCTACCGACAGCCGACTTTCTATTTCTTGCACAATTTGGTGCTGTTCTTCGGTAGTGCAAAGGGGGATGGGTATTGCGTAGATATCGCCGCCTGATACGCCGGATTGACCAGCAGTGGTTCTTATTCGGTCTACAATAAATTTTCTGGAAGCACCAGAGTTTGCCGTATACTCAATATAGCTAGGGAGTATTCTATTCTCTTTTATCACGCTACAGCGAATAAGTTTATCAGGATAAACAACTTTTTCTTTTAGGTTCTTGACCATACCGCAAACCCCAACATAATCTCTGCTTCCGTTATACCTGGTAAACAAAAGATCACCATTTGTTAAAGCGTAGCTATCGTAACTCGGATCAAAGTCTAGATACCTCCTATCGGTCAGGTCTACGTTGAATGGTCTTGTAGAGCTTATTCTGAGGATGGGTAATGTACCTTCTTCGGAAGGCTTTTTCGATATACCATTTTTTAGTGATAAGATTAACTTGTCAAGCTTTACCCACATCCATCCCTTTGGCAAATCAGGTAGTTTGGCTATTTCTTCTTCAGTGAGAGGGGGGAGTTCTTTGGGAGTTTTGGGTTTGGTAGGTTTCTTACCGGGGGGCGCACCTCTGCGTTTTCCGGCTTCCGTCCATTGGATAACGGCTTGTTGCCAGTCTTTTAATGCTTGTTGGTAGCGGGCTTGGCGTTCTTGCTGAATGGTCGTAAGTAGTTCGGCTGCGGAGGTTGGTTGAGGGTTAGCCTTTCGCCAACCTTCGGTGAGTTTGCCCTCAAAGGCGTGTTTAAGCACACTTTGGCGGTAGGATTTGAGTTGGGCTTGCACCTGCTGAAGCTGGGCTACTCCATTGTCCAGTTCGCTAAACAGTTCTTCAATTTTAGCAACAATGCGATGTTGCTCGGTGAGGGGGGGTAAAGATGTGTCTAAACTCTCAAGAGTTTTTCGGGAAATCGCCTTAAAAGTAGTTCCAGTACCTTTGTCAGCAATCTCACTTTCTTTGCTTCTCAGTAAATACAAAATAAACTTTGAATCAATGCCACCTAGCGGACGAATAGCAGCCAATCCTCTTCCAATACAAGATTCTGTATCGCATAAATTAGTAGGGCCCACTGGTGCTCTAACTGAAATAAGAATATCTCCTTTTTTAGCTATTCTGTTAGGAGCAGAACAGTACTTGACAGGAGTTGGGTAGAGGTCGCCAAACTCTGTCTTTCCCTGGTAAAAAGGCAAACCTTTTCCAGAAGTATTATACGTATTCGATGGTGGCGACTGCCCCATTATAATGAGGTTGAAGTTACAAAGTTGTATATCTCCCCAACCTCTCGGCAATTGCATTTCATCTGTTTCCTTCATTCGGGAAAACTACTCTTTTGCGGTCAAATAGTAAAGCCCTAAAATAGATTGCTAACTCTTTATGCTTTTGATTGTCTCATTAAGTTCTTTAAGAACTTCTGCTAGGAGCTTGTGTGATGAATTAAAATTTATGATCTGTTTTTCCTTCATTGAAGTGGGCAAGCTGTAGATATTGCTTACTGCTTCAAGTATCAGATCGTCTTTCTTGGTTCCAACTAATTCTGAATACGCTTGAATTGTTAGAGCGATAGCTGACCGAAAAGCATATTCTTCCTGAAAAGTTCTTTCCTTTACATATTGTCTAATCGTGAAGTAAATTAGAATAATAATGGGAACAGACTTCAACGAATTGAGCAGCAAAAACTGCCAATCAATAGTAGTAGGATAGCCACCGCCAAGTTTGCCAAAGAAATTAGTGAAGATACAGAGTATCAGGAAAAACCCAGCGAGACTAGTAGTAATCACTACCCAAGTCCAAAAATTAACCGGCTTATTTAATTCTTCTTTACGATCCTTAAATGTTCTAAACAGTTGGATAGCCCCTTCTTTACCAATCAGTTCATCCAATACGCCTATTCTCTCTTCAAAGGTTTCGGAGTCCTTTTTTACCCGCTCGAGCAGAGCTTTGAAGTATTTATTTTTCACTTGTGCTTCTTCGTGTTCTTGCTTAAAATTCTCAGTTAGTTGATGAGTTTCTTTTTCAAACTCCTTGAAAGCTAGGCGTTCTTCTTCTAAATTTTTCTCAATTTCTTCCAGCTTACGATTTTGGGTTTGATTGATTGCATTTATTGATCCCTCCACCTTAGTACTTTCATTCAAAAGGTTTCTTATTTCCTCAGTACTTTTTTGGGCGGTTTGTAGCTGGTTAGTAATCGTTTGTAGCTCTTCTTTTTTGGTTACTGTGAAATTCTGAATATCCTTTTTCTCATTTTCTAGGTTGCCCTTTAAGTTCTCGAAGGACTTTAGTTTCTGCTCCAAGCTTTTACTTACAACATCCAGTTTGTCTTTCAACTCTTGAACCTTTATAGTATTGGCGTTATGAACTTTGAGTCGTGATTTATCCCAAAAGTTATTGGCAATTTGATATGAAATAAGCCTCTTCAAAAAGATGGCTGCTTGAGCAAAATTTTGGCTTTTAATGTTATTTGCTAGACTCTGAAGTATGGATTGTAAGTTATGATTACCGTTCCCCACGTCATTATGAATGCTATATTGAATGGGCAAAAGAAGTGGGTCACCATTCTTCAACTCACTTTCCAATTGTTTATAGGCCCTTTTGGTATAATTTAAGAAGGTACTTGCATCTATATCATCTATTACAACATTTTCTAGGTCTTCTTCGGGATATTGCTCAGCTAAAAGCTGTGCGATTGGTAGATTCTTTAAACTATCGACAAGGTCTAAGATAGATTGGGCTTGTTGCTTATTCATACTAGACGTTCAGATTGACAAATAAAATTAAGCGACTATTAAAACTATAAATTTTGCTGGAACCTTGACTACGCCACCAACGCCTTATTCATCTCCGCCAGCATCTCATCCGTATCCTCACCAAATAAGTCCCAGAGCTTACCTAATCCGCCCTGGGCATCAAAGGGGGCATAATCAAAATCCTCGCGCTCTACATGCCAGGAGGTAGCAATATGGTCTTTGATCAGGTGCAGCCACGCCATTTGCTCGGCGGTAAACTTCAGCTTACCAGCCTGCTTTTGGAACACCCAGTCGCGGAAGTTACGGTTCACCGTCTCATCAAAGGGGCGCAGCGTATCGGTTAGGTTCAGAGCAAAACGGATCAGGGCTATGAGATCAGTCAACTGCCGTTGCGCCGTAGTCGCGCTCACCTGCTGGGGCGATACCTGCTGATAAGCCTGCCACAACCGCTCGGTACTAAGGGCCTGGGGTGGTTGCTGTAAGGCATCGTGCAACTCACGGATCATCCGGTAGGTCAGCTCGCGACGGCGGTAGGGCTGGTCGTAGAAAATCTTCAGTGCGGTGATGGTATCCTTGTTTTCCTCCAAAAATTCCTGGAAGCGTTGGACGGTTTGTTTGGCTTGCTCCTGCGCCTGCTCACCAAACCCAGCGAAGGTGACGGTATCCAGGTTCACCGTGTCCATAATCTGCTCGTAGCTTCTACGCACGTTTTCCAGAAAGTTACGTACCTGCGGATCATCAAACACCTGCGTAGCTTCAACAATCATCTGTTGCTGGGCTACTTGCAAATCTTCCGGCGATGGTTCCTGAGTGTTCGGTAGTTGTTGTCCTGCCACTTCCCGCACCTGATCGGGGTTGTAGGCGTTCAGCAAGGCTTTGGTAACGGTCGGTAAGTCCTGCCCCGACAGTTGGGTAAATTGCTGCCGCTCGTTCGGGTCAATCTGCTGGTTCAGCCGGGTCAGCCGACTAGCCAGCGAGGTGAGCGTATCTTCGTCGTGCCCGCCCAGCATCACCTGCTTGAGCAAATCACCAAACGCCACACTGCGCTTACGTTCCAGTGGTCGGCTATCGGTTTTGGTGGTTTTGGATACGCCCACCGCATCTACAATCACAAAGTGGGTTTTATTGGTAGCGGCCGAGGGGGTGACTTTGCACAGATCATCCCGGCCCAGGGTGCGGGTACCCCGACCCTTCATCTGTTCAAAGTAGCTACGGCTTTTCACATCCCGCATAAACAGTAGGCACTCAATCGCCTTCACATCGGTACCCGTCGCGATCATATCTACCGTCACGGCAACGCGCGGATAAAAAGCGGTGCGAAACTGCTGCAACACCTCCGAGGGGCTTTCCTCCTCATTGCGGTAGGTGACTTTCTTGCAGAAAGTATTACCCTCCCCGAACTCCCGCCGCACAATACGGATGATGTCATCAGCATGGCTGTCGGACTTGGCAAAGATCAGCGTTTTGGGCACTTCCTGCCGATGCGGGAACAGCTCGGTACGTAGCTTCTCCTGGAAAGTGCGAATTACCTGCCGGATGGTGCTTTCGTTGACCACATCGCGGTCGAGTTGCTTACCAGAGTAGCTCGTGTCTTCATCCAGTTGCGCCCATCGTTTCTGCCGGGTGAGCCGGTGGCGGTAGTCAACGTATTCTTGAGCGGCAATCTGACTGCCCTGCTGCGTAATTTCGGTTTCAATCAGGTAGGTATCGTAGTTGACGTTCACCCCGTCGGCCACCGCATCTTCGTGACTGTACTCACTGACTACATTTTCGTGAAAGAACCCGAACGTGCGACTGTCAGGCGTAGCGGTGAGGCCAATGAGAAATGCATCGAAGTAATCCAGCACCTGCTTCCAAAGATTGTAAATAGAACGGTGGCACTCGTCAATAATAATGAAGTCAAACGTCTCGATGGGCACCTCTGGGTTGTAGACAACCTCCCGGGGATCTTTTCCGGGTCTCGTCAGACCAGCGTCGAACTCATTGAGGGAGGTTTCTTCCGCACTCTCGTCCAGAGGCTCTCCCTTCAGGATGGAATACATCCGTTGGATGGTGCTGATGCACACTTGGCTGGCCGGGTCTACAAAAGCAGATCGTAGGCGCTGTACTCCGTAGAGTTCGGCAAAGGTACGGGCATCGTCGGTCGGCTTAAACGCCTGAAACTCCTGCTCGGCCTGCTCACCCAGATTGCGGGTATCCACTAGAAACAGGATACGTTTCGCTTGGGCGTACTTTAGCAACCGGTAGCTAGCCGTAATGGCGGTGAATGTTTTCCCCGCTCCAGTAGCCATCTGTACAACGGCCCGGGGGCGAGCCTGAGCGAATGATTGCTCTAAATTACCAATGGCATTGACTTGGCAATCGCGCAAGCCCGCGGTAGGTAGTTCGGGGATTTGTTGCAAACGTCCACGTAAAGAAGCATTCTGCCGGAGCCAGGCTTGCAAGGTCTCAGGACGGTGAAAGTGGAATACCTCGCGGGAGCGGGGCTGCGGGTCTTGGTAGTCGGTGAAACGGATCAGCACGTCGGTGCTTTCGTAGACGAAGCGCAGCACCTGATGCTCTGCCACCCACTTGAGCTGACTCTGGGCATAACGCTGCGACTGTTCTTCGGCCGTAGTCAGCCGCTCGCCCTCACTGGCTTTCTTGGCTTCAATTACGCCTACCGGAGTGCGGTCAATAAACAGTACGTAGTCGGCGGGGCCGGTATCAGTAGGATATTCGCGAACGGCTACTCCCAGACTGGCCGAGAGGTTCAGGGTTTTCATATCCTGGACGATCCATCCGGTAGTCGTTAATTTCTGGTCAATAATCTGACGTGCTTGTTCTTCGGGCGACATACATTTCACTTTGCAGCACTGTGAATCTACAAATTTTACCGGAAAACTAGATAATTACTAGAAGAAGTGTAATAAAGTTAGGGAAAAGGGTAGGCAAAAAGGCACTATTGGTTAGCGGGAAACTACTTCATTTCTCAAAGTTCGGGTGTGATAGAGTAAGCGATCACATAATTGGGGCAAGGTCGTCCTGGGATATCACGCGCTGCAAAAAATTCCGGCATAAAGCAAGCCCACTTTTCTGCGCTCAGTTTATTCCGTTCCTATTTGCGCTTGGGCCATACGCGCTAGCAAGACACTTTTACCCCAAGACGGGAGTACTGCCAAATTATGTTTCACGCCCAGCTGAAGGGCACTAATCAAAAACACTATGGCAAGTCAACCATCTTCTTCCCGTCGCGATGTCTATCAACTAGTCACCGACATCATCCTGGAAAAACTGGAACAAGGGGTCATTCCCTGGAAACAACGTTGGAGCGCACAAGGTCCCGCCGCAAACTATGTTTCCAAAAAGCCCTACCGGGGTATTAATGCGCTGCTACTCAATAGCCTGGGTCTGGCACAACCCTACTTTCTAACCTTTCGTCAGGCAAAACAACTAGGTGGCCATATTCAAAAGGGTGCCAAGTCGCTGCCGGTGGTCTACTGGCAATGGTACTTCTGGCATAAAGAAACCGGTCGTAAACTGACCGAAGAAGAAGCTCAGGCCTTACCGAGCAAAGAAGTAGAACGAAAAGCCTTCCTGCGCTACTACCGCGTCTTTCCCATCCAGGATACCGAAGGCATTACTTTGGAACTATCCCAAACTAACTCATCGAGTCTTGATGAAGATAAGCTAATACGAGGTTTTCAGCCCTTGCATAGTATGCCTCATCCTGTAGCGGTCAAGACTCAAAGTAATACTCCGTTTTACCACCCTCGGCACGACTACATTAATATGCCCGCGATGAACACGTCTGCTAGCGAAGAAGCGTACTTTCACGTGCTATACCACGAAATCACGCATAGCGTAGGGCACGCCAAACGGCTCAACCGTAGCAGTGTCACTGACCCCCAGCCGTTTGGTTCCTGGATTTACAGTAAGGAAGAACTCATTGCCGAGATGGGTGCCGGCTTTCTTTCCAATCTGATGGACTTACAAAGTGAAACCGAACTCACTGATGCAACAGCATACATTCAAGGGTGGCTCAAAGTCCTCCGGAACGATAAGCGATTCGTAATAGAAGCGGCCCAGCAAGCTCAACGGGCGGCAGATTATATCCTAGGTAACTATAAGGGGGAGTAATCTCCCTTTTTTGACCGTCTCGATGAACCAGAAGCTGTGTTTACTCGGCATTGGGAATCTATTCAAGATGAAGGGCATGATGACCCGCCCACCCTTCAACGGTGTAGTCCGATGGAAAAGAAGTAAATTTGCCTATACCCGAAAGCCAGTGCCTGCAAGCTACACCTTCCCAACCCAGGCACCCACTTTCGGGACGCACACTCCGCCATACCGGGTACGTCCGTACCGGGTACATCCGTATGCCGGAGTTTCGCTGCGCTTAGAGAAAATAGGACTCCATCGGACTAGCGCGATTGATCCCGCAATTATTTGGCATACTTACATAAATAGAGTACCTAGCAGAAAAATATACGTAACCATGAGTGAAGCGAAGAAAGATGTGCACCAAAAATTTGCCGAAGTCCTGGAAGCCTTAGGTACGAACGCTTACCAACTCAGCAAACGGGTAGGCTTGAACAGTCCTGATAAGTACTACAAAATAGAAAAAGGCCAGGTCAAGCCCAGCTATGATACGTTAGCGGAAATTGTCGCTCTTTACCCTCAGGTGAACGTCAACTACTACTTCAAAGACGATGTGCCTATGTTGGAAGAGCCAGCAACATTCAATGAAAAATCACCGAAAGCTCCTGACTTAGCAGCGTTACGCATCAAACACCTGGAACAACGGGTAGCCATGTTAGAAGCCCAAAATCAGGAACTCACCACTCAATTATTCGGAAAATAGCCTAGCCGCCCGACGACCTATAATCTGCTTAGTCCTTCGGACGGCTAGGCCGCATAGGCCACTGATTCGGGTCCACCATCGTTGATAGCCTTCAAGTTAACCCGCCGATCTACGCACGGGCCCAACTTCAAACCCTCAAGGGAAGTTAAACCGAACCCTACCGGATACCCCTTCGCTTCGTTCGCCCTTGACCGTTTACATCGGCGGATGATGGTACTATCGTGGGGGAAGGCTAGCAGCGATGGCGGGTCCTCATTGCTCATTTTTTCTTTTTTGTGGGGGAAGATTAACTGCGATGAAAGGGGAATGCCAAAACTATCCAAAATACGTATTTATTTATTATTATATACTAAAATTTAGCTGATATTGGCTTGAAATAATACTATAAAATGCACTTATTAGAGTTTATTTTCTTTATTTTATACTATATATTTACCTATAATGGCTTGTACAGGCAGACAATTATAAGTATATTTATAGTATAGTTCAGGTAGATAGCGCGCCCCGAACGAACACAGTTTTAACCATTTAAATTTTTAACAATCATGGCACGAGTAAAAAAAGACACTATTACCAATGAAATGACAATGAACCCTACGGTGCTAGTAGACCGCCCCGTTAACTTCTTTGAGCATGGGCATGAGATACCTGAGAAGCGCAACCAGTTTATGAAGTTAGCCCCTGGTAAGAACCGCATCCGTTTTGTGGGTAATCCCGTCTCGGGTTTTCTCTTCTTCGGTAAAGTAGAGCGGGAGGACGGCAGTGAAACCGTTAAGCCCTTTCGCCGGACAGAAAGCGAAGGCGAGTTTTCGCTGGAAGAAATGATTAACCGCGATGCCCGGATAGGCAAAGACGGCGAACTGGAAAAGCAAAAGTACTTTGTGGCCGGACTGGTCTATAACTACCAGAAAGAAAGGTTGCAAGTACTGGAAATTACCCAAAAATCCATTCTGAAAGCCCTGAAAAGCTACGTGGACAGCGAAGAATATGGTCATCCTTCGGGTTATGACCTGACTATTGAGAAGAAAGGGGATGGACTCAATACTGATTATTTAGTGATCGTCAGCCCACCTAAGCTCTTGTCTGATGAGATTGAAACGCTAGTCGGCGAGACGTCTTGCAATTTGGAAAAGCTTTTCGCTGGGGAGTATCCACTTGGATAATTTCTCATACCTAACACGGGGGAGTAGCATTCCCCGTGTTTCTTTCCATCACCTTTACCAATTTATTGATTATCCATACGCATTTATGTTACCCAACACTAATCCTATTAAAGCTACTTCTGTTATCCATTTTGAGCGCGAAGTAGCCCGAAAAGTCCAACAGCTTGCTCACCTGCTTTCCCTAGTAGAAGAAGTCCGCGATGAAAGCGATAAAGCGATGGTCTCCGCCACCATTCGCGAGGGAAAGCAGTTTATTAAGCATGTGGGCAGTGTCCGCCGGGCGTATACTGACCCACTTCAACAAAGCATTAAACAGTGGATTGCCAAAGAAAAGGAATTACTCGCTCCGGTTACCACCGCTATCGAACGGGCAGATGGACTCATTCAGCAGTTTAATAAGCAAGTAGGCCTCCGGCAGCAGTCCGCCGTAAAGCGGATTGATAAAGAAGAGCAACAAAAGCAAGCGAGCGAACCTGCCAACGCCGAACTGATTGCCCAAGAACACGAGTTCAAACGCCAAATTGCGGTTGCCCAACATAGCACAGAAGGAGTCCGTAATGTTTGGACATTTGACGTAGAGAACCTTGCCAATGTACCCTACGAGTATCTCATACTAGACGAAAAGAAAGTCCGCCAAGCCATCCGCTCCGGCGAACGCCACATTCCCGGCTTAACTATTTTCCAGAAACAACAAACAGTGTATCGCTAGACGGAGGATGGAGAACGGAAAAGGGAATCATGTATATTCTCCGTTCCACGGTGGCCGTTCTCCCTTGAAATTATGAATTACTACCAACTACCCCGCATTAGCAATAGCGATTTGACCATTGCGATGCACTTAATTACTCATACGCCTTACAAAAAACCAGAAGCGGCCTCCACCGTGGACGCGGTTCGTTTTGGTGGCGTGTTTCACGAATTGCTATTGGAACCCGAGAAGTTCCGGGCGGAAAGCTGTGAGGGACTAAATATACGATTACTGTACCGTATGTACCGCACGGTCATCAGTAATCAATATTGTCAGTCTTTGTTGCAGGACAGTGAGAAAGAAAAGGTTGTTTTGTGGCAGGAGCCGATCACAGGCATTGACTGTAAGTGCAAACTGGATGTGATTGTCAATCCTATTAGTGAAACACCCCAGGTGGTGGATTTTAAAACCACCTCAGCTAGAAACCTTCGGGCATTTCTGAACTGCTGTCGGATGTACCACTACGACCGTCAGGCGGGGGGCCGCCCCATGGCGTTTTACGCTGATAGCATTGGGGCAAAACAGGTATGTCTGATTGGAGTCAGTAAGAGTGCCAAGCGACTATTCTTTGTTCAGAAGTACGCTACTAGTGCCTTTGTAGAAGAGGGGCGACGTAAGTATAGTCACCTGTTGCAGAAAGTACAAGAGCGAGATCTTTTTGAAGCTATTTACTATGCTCGCAATAATGGCTCCCATGAACCGGGTAGTACCCAGTTAAACGAGCCTTGTCCGACGTATCACACTGCCTAATTTATCGAGTCCTTAGCACCTAACCCTTAAAACTCCACCTCATGGGAAAGACAATACACCGCTTTTTTGAAAAATTAGCCGAAAGCCTGTTCACCTTGCCCCCGATTATGATTGGTATGTTTGCTATGTACGCTTACTTAGTGTACGAAAGTCAGGCGTTGCTGATTACCCAATTACCTGTAACATTAATCGGCTGGCAACGAGAGGTTGCCGCTTGGTTTCTGTCCGTAGCCATTCACCTAACTATTTTGACCACCGCTGCCAATAGTAAACTGGTTCATCAAGCCTTTCCGATACTATTTGCCATCGCAGGCTATTTCATCACCACGCTCTTTTTTGATGCTTGGAACTTTGAGAAATTGCCAAAAGGTATTTTCGTTAGCCAGCTCTTTAGCCTCTTGATTGCGGTCATTAATTATTTATTCGTGTACCTGTTCGTTGGTAAGTGGAAAGAGATGAAGGGAGAAAAAGAACTCACCGAAACGTTGCAAATCGCTGAAAAGACATCACGAGGGCTTACCGAAGAGCTTGAAATAGCCGACGAAGCGCGAATCTTGTTGCAAACGCAACTCAACAAGCAACAAAGCGAATTGACAGAAAGTAAACAAGCATTAGTCAAGCTTCAGCAGAATTTTACCAAGCAACAGCGCGCACATCAAGAGGAATTACGGATGGTGGCGGAAAACCGCCTTTGCGTTACCTGTGGGCATCAAGCCAAAAGCCGTCAGCAGCTTTCCCGCTACAAGCGGGATTGCCATCAGTGTATCCTGCAGCGCAACGAAAAGAAGGAGGGAAATCATCAACCATTGACCTGAAAAAGAAAAGGCGGTTTCATGGAAACCACCTTTTTCTGCTTACTTGAGAAGTATCATTGCTTCAAGCAAAGATAGGATTTTGTATAAATATTACATAAAATAATTAAACAAAATTTAAATAAAAATTGATTTATTCATAATATTGTGTGAGATTTGTATTAATTATTGTCGCTTTTTGTATAAAAACCCTACTTGTGCTTTTTAGTGTATGCAATTTGAATTAGATGTTATTACGCAATGTATTTCGGGCTCCCTTTCGCTTTCTAAAATCCGTCGCAGTGATCTTTCTGAGCCTCGTCATCTTTTAAAAGAACGTTTCCCTTTTTGTCTAAAGCACTATCAAGTAGTATATACCCGAAATCAAAATCAATGGCAACTACACTCGTTTGTTAGGCACTGTCTAGATGAACTATACGAGTTACCTATTACTTACCCCGACCGGGAATATCCATCGGTAGAATCCAGTCCCTACGCTGATCTGCTGCCTAAGCTAACGGCCTACTTTCAGCTACCGATGGCGAATATTGCCTGGACGACTTATGAGAAGAAAAACCAAAAGCTAACAATTGAACTTATTGCCCTATCTGAGTTTGATAAGCTAGAGCCAGCTGAAATCTACTTTCACTACTACCAATATGTGATGAAAGAAGAAGAGGAGCGAATCAAAGAGCAGTGGACACAGACCATTTTTAGCCTTCCGGAAGAGAAAACCATTCGCTTATATATCCGAAATCATCATCAAGCCTTGCTCCGCCTAAAAGAGCAAATCCTTCAATCTATCCAGGAAAGTGAGCATAAATATCTTCATCGGTTCGCCCCGGTGTTTTGCCTGGAAGATACTTTTAAGGCAATGTATGCGGTATTGGACGAACTGCTATTGCACCTGGAGCACCAATACGGTAGCTATTTAGACCTGGAGGCTCGATTATCGTACCGAAAGCGGCGACAATCACTCCAAGAGTTGGCTCCTCAACTCAATTGGTTACAAAACCAATTGCCTCGCTTGTCGGACATAATGCGTTCGTACATCCAAGCCCCACTAGAGAAACTGCATAAGCTGCCTTACGATCACCAGTTTACTTACCAGCAGTTAGCCTACGGTCGGTATTGGCTAAAAATACTGATCAAAGAATTCACTATTATCAAGGTAGTTGATATCAACGTGTTTATCAGGGCAGTGGTACAGGCGGACTTTAATGACGTAGGAACCCTACACTTTCTTACTAACTATCTCCAGCAGAATATCCGTGAACATCCAGACACGTTTAAGCACTTTCGCTACTGGATGAAAGCTATTCGGCAAATACCCATTCAAAGCCCTATGCGATACGATCCTGCATTACCTTCCTTGAAAGAGCAGGTTTTGGATTGGTTGCAGGAGGAGTTAGCCTATCAGGAAAGTATTGCATTGCAAGATACCCACCAGCAATCGCTAACGGTCATTCCTACCAACTTATCGGTGAGCCAGTGGGCATTCTTACTACGAGTCATGCACGAGGTTGGTATCTTTAAACCTCAGCAGCAGATGGATCTGTTTCGTGCCTTTGGAAAAATTTTGTCCACCAAACGGGTATCCCGTATCTCTATTGATAGCTTACAGTCCAAATACTACAATGTAGAAGAAAGTACCCGAAGCGCCATCCAGGAAAAGATCTATCAAATGCTAGAAGCAGTCCGTCAGCCTCGGTAACTTCTCTAAGTAGCTGTAGTAAGTCACTTCCATTAAATTTGCGATAAGGTAGTACTACCCCCGGAAAATTAGACGCTACACCCAACTTCTATTTATTGAATTTTCTAACTCAATGTAGCTACGGTAATTTTTTTAAATTTTTTTCTGCTTGATAATCAACACTTTAGTAAGGGTTGTACAACCCTTACAACTGTTTTGCTATTGTTCTTTCTGACATCTTTGGGACATGTTTCACTTAAATCACTTGACCATGCCCACCCATGTTGTTACGACCGAAGATCTGATGATCTTCAAGGCAGAACTCATAGACGAACTTAAAGAAGTACTCGCTCAAACGCACCCTCCTTCCCAGCAATGGCTTCGTTCGGCAGAAGTGCGCGAGCGGTTAAACATTTCGGCTGCAACGCTACAGACACTTCGCATCAATGGGCATTTACCCTATAGCAAAATAGGGGGTATGCTGTTTTATCCTCAAGAAGGTATTGAGCGGGTCTTAGCAGAAAATTTAATCAATAATGCGAGCCCTGCCACCCAATGAATCTCACTGCCAATCATTCCATTCAACTACCGGCTATCGTATGGCAAAATAGTCGCCTCTCGGCTTCAGCCAAACTGCTCTACGGTGAGATTGCCTACCTGTGCCGAGAAGAGGGCTATTGCCCACTCAGCTACACCTATTTTGCTGATCGCCATTATGTGACCTGTAAAACGGTCAAAGCCTGGCTTGTCCAACTAGAAGAAGTAGGGCTTATTCGGATGCGCTACCATGCGTCGGGACAGCAGCGAGTGCTGTACCTAGATGAACCGAAAGAAGAGCCCAATAAAAATCAATTAACTGTTCCCTTTATCTCATGAAATATCCTACGTATCAGATTAACTTACCCGCCGAAGTCCGCCTAGATCAGACACTTTCCGCCCACGCTCGGCTACTGTACGGCGAGATTAAAGCCCTCTGTGACCAGCAAGGTTACTGCTGGGCAAGTAACCAGTATTTAGCCCGGCTCTATGGGGTTCAAAAGGAAACCGTCTCGGTCTGGCTGCGCCAACTTCGCCGAAGTGGTTGGATCATAATTCAGGTTGATGTTAGCCAGGGAAACCTACGAAAAATCTACCTGACCCAGCCCGCGAATGCTGCTACCCCCTCTAACGAAAAATCACAAAGGGAAGCGGGAGAAACCACAAGAGCTCTTACGAGTACATCACTCCCCTCTTATGATACTGTCTGCCCAAAATCACCCGCACTCCTTAATAGAAATATTATCGATAAGAATGATCGAGTAGATAGTACCCCTCTTACGATTTTATCGATAGCAGAAGAAGATAAAAATGAAGGTAATAAATGGGGGAGAGACGGAATAAGTACACCTAGCAAAACGAGAGCTACCACCGATACGGTTTCGGTAGAAAATTCTACCGAAGTGGTATCGAACCAAAAACCATCTTCTACAATGCCATCTCCCCCGTTCCGCTCGCCCCCCCTTCCAATAGATAAAGGCAAAGGAAAAGACATGCTCTCCAAGCCTACTGTCCTAGAGGTAACAACCTACATGCAAGGGCAAACCGAACTCTGTTCCAATGCTTCGGTAGCAAAGGCTCAAGCATCTCGCTTCATCAATTATTACCAATCCAACGGCTGGAAAGTCGGTCGCCATCCTATGCAGGACTGGCAGGCGGCTGCTCGTAACTGGCTGTTAAACACTCAACAGTATGAAACCGCTCAGCGATCTTATGCCCCAAAATCATTCGTCAACCCCATTAAAGAAAATGGAGAACGTCCGATGGACTACAGCATCCCGCTCTGACACTGGTACATCTGGAAAGGTTCAGCATGTTGATGAGATCTATCATCGGTTCATCCTCTATGCCCAGCAGCAAATACGCCAGTTTGTGGTTGATGAGATGAATAAACCAATAATCCATAAGCTAATGGCGTACTTTTCGGCAAACCAAGGGGCGTGCCGGACAATGAACGTTGACCCCAAGAAAGGTCTGTTGCTGATGGGGCCGGTGGGCTGCGGAAAAACCACGATAATGAAGCTTTGCCAAAATTTCTTTTCCAAAAAGGCCTTCCAAATCGTGGCCTCGCGGAAGATCAGCCAGCAGTTTGCGGGTGAAGGATACTCCGCTTTGTTCCGCTATGGTTCGCAGTCCTATCGCATCAAGCATTTGGGCTATGGTCCCATCGTATTCTATGATCAGCCGATCACCTACTGCCTGGATGACGTTGGGGTAGAACCCTTCGCTAAACACTTTGGCAACGACTGTAATGTGATTGCTGAAATATTACTAGACCGTTACGAAGAGTTCGTCAATCGTGGTTTGATTACGCACCTGACCACCAACCTAGATGCTCAAGCTTTCACCCAACGCTATCATCAGCGGGTTCGCTCCCGGCTGCGGGAAATGTGCAACCTAATTGCTTTTCCTACTGAAATTCCTGACCGCCGGAAGTAGCTAGTAGTAACTTTTGGATAGCAAGAAGGAAGTTAACGAGTACCCACCTAACCCATTGGCTATCAAAAAGATAGCACACAAGGCGACGGTTTATCGGTACTTCATTCTTCTAAGTGACTGATTTTCAATAAGTCCACCAGTACCTTATCAAGTACCTACCCATGTATTACAGTAAAAAAGTCAATGTTTCTGAAGTAGGCCATCACCGCATTGAGCGGGAGGCCGAACGACTCAATGTGTCCCTTAAGGACTACGTAGAAGCAACTACGACCTTCTTTGCCGAGCGGCAACTAGATCCCCGGACGTACCAGCCCGAAGCTACCAAACAACTGCTGCAGCAAGTGGTCGACCGCCTGTTTTCCTACCTGATTCATCAGGAAAAGCACCTGCTGCAAACGCTTCTTACAGAAGCAGCTAAAGCCCGTATCTTGGGGGAAGTCTCGGTCAACCACCTGCTTCATCTGCGTAATGAAGATCAAGGAAGCTATCAGCAGCTCCAGCAGCAAGACCAGCAGTACCTATCCGACCGCCTCCACCAAGTCTTAGATCAACTTGACCAAGAAAATAAGGGAAAATCACCCTAATGGCACGCTTTCGCGACTGTACCTCGCTCTTATTCCTCTACCGCTCACCATTGACCCTTTACCCCACCATCATGCACAGTAAAATCATCAATCCCAAGCAGCACGGACGGTTTGTCTTTTCTAACTGGGGCTCTTGCCAAAAAACGGTTACCTACCTTGGCCACGAAGTAGACGGGCAATCAAGTACTGCTTACTTTTTCAATCAAGATCAAGAGGCGGTCACCGGAGAGGAAGTACGGCAGGTCATTGACTATAATGCAAAAGGATTAAGGCGTAACCAGGAAAAATTTTACTCACTAGTGCTCTCACCCTCTTCCGATGAGGTTGCCTACCTAAACCACGACCCCCAGAAGTTAAAAGCTTTTACGATTCAGGCAATGGAAAACTACGCCCAAAACTTTCGCTTTCCTCATCGTCCAGAATTCAGGCTTAACCTAACCGATCTACACTGGTATGCTATGATTCATCAGACCCGGGCACATAAGAAAGGCGCAGAAAAAGGTGCCTTGAAGGCGGGTAATCAGGCTCATATTCACGTACTGGTCAGTGCTCAGGATAAGCAGCGCAGCCTTCGGCTGAACCCCCGCAGCTACCGCAGTCGGTTTTCCATCCGCGATTGGCAACGCAAGAATGGTCAGGATTTTCAGCAGCTATTTAACTACCAGAAAGCGACGGTATCGGAAAAGCTCACCCGCAACCTACCGGCTCAAACCCAGCTTCGCCACCAAGCGCGTATCCGGGACAAGGTAGGGTATCTTAACCAGTACTTTATGGGACATTGGAAACTAGACGAGAAAAAGGTGCTTCGGCTCGGGAAAGAACAACATTATGGCAAAGGCTTTTTCTTCCGCTTGCACCATCTGACACAACGCTATCAGCAGGGAAAATCCGTCAATGACCCCTACCAAATGCTAGCAACGGGCAAAGATGCCCCGCGAATTCTACCAGAACTTACGCTAATGAAGCTAGGAAAACAAAGCCAGGG
>ERZ1740058.540-NODE-540-length-27345-cov-5.428692_pt1 | contig 27345 bp, 29 predicted proteins | sample MGYA00581745_ERZ1740058 | MGnify/ENA primary metagenome ERZ1740058 (study PRJEB43018, sample SAMN04849742) | marine metagenome | isolation source: floating plastic debris | place: Pacific Ocean | collected 2008-08-30 | study: EMG produced TPA metagenomics assembly... | reverse complement strand
AACTGCGTATGTAGGAGACGGTATTAATGACGCAGCCGCTTTGCTGTAGGCCATTATGGGAATGGCCATTGGTGCAGGGACTAACGTCGCAATTGAGTCTGCTGATGTTGTGCTGGTCGAGGACAACCCCCTGGATGCAGTCAAAGCTTTAAACCTAGCGAAGAAAACATACAGTAAGACAGTTCAGAATCTATTCTGGGCAACTGGATACAACGTACTCGCTATTCCATTAGCGGCGGGCGTGCTATCTTCCTTTGGTTTCGTCTTATCACCTGCAATCGGCGCAGTTCTGATGAGTCTTTCAACAGTAATTGTCGCTATTAACGCTATGCTTTTGCGTCGAGCCAAACTTGCATAATTGTTCATGGTTTGAGTGTTTGATTTTTTGCTATTAACTGAGGTATCTAAAACAAAGATGACGACTGCAAAGAAGTTAGAGGTTACATCTAAGGAGTCTAGCCATGTCAATTTATATGTTGACGCCGATGAAAAGGTGAAAGACCTTGTACATGCCACTATTGAGGTTAGAGACCAGGAGAACAGATTAGCTGAAGGATTTTCCCCAGTTCACGAGAAGCTGATGCATTTAGCTGTCGTCAGCAACAATCTTCAGCACTTCGATCATGTTCATCCAACTTTTGTGGGGAAAGGTCGATTTGAAGCAGATATTAAATTGCCTTTCGGCGGAGAGTACACATTCTTTAGCGGGTATCAACGCGAAGGGATGCCTCAAGAGATGTCTGTATCCAGACAGTTTATAGGTGGAGATGCTTCGTTGAGCTGTTCAATCGATACGACACTTCGCAGTCAGACGTTAGAAGAAACCAAGGTTTCACTGAGCGTACATCGCGCAAATAACGATCCTACTAACGACGATTCTGAAAACAGTGAAAGCATTGTCAGAGCAGGCGAGGAAATCACAATACAATTCAGTCTTCAGCAGAAAAACAGCGATAAGCCTGTTCAAGACCTACAACAGTATCTAGGCGCAATCGGTCATTTGATCATTGTTAAGCAGCCTGATAACGAAGAGGCTGTTCTTAGTCATGATGACTACATGCATGTCCATAGCGATTCTGAGAAAGCAGACGGTCAGATTGACTTCACGGTCAGTTTTCCTGAAGCTGGTACATACAAGATGTGGGGAGAATTCAAACGCAACAATCGATCTGTAATCCCCAGTTTTGGAATAAAGGTTGAAGAATCTTATTAGCCTAGAAAGGTTAGGATGCAAAATTACGCTTATACGACTGATGTTGCGAGTAAGTTTAAGTGCTGACAGTTATCTATCAAGTTCTAGGTACAGGAATCATTCTCACCGCTTTATTCGACATGTACTTGACAGTGCTTTATCCTCGTACGGGAAAAAGCGTTATTAGCCTGCAACTCAGCAAAGGTACTTGGAGACTATTCAAATGGATCTCTCATCTGCCAGGAGTTCGCAAGGATGTTGTGCTGTCCTACTGCGGGCCAACACTGTTAGTTGCGATCGCCTCTTTTTGGGTCTGTGCAGTTGCACTTGGTTTTGCGCTCTTGATATGGCCTGCATTGGGTACAGGCATCCAGGCAAGCAGCGGCAGAACACCGACTGACTTTGCTACTGCTTTCTACTATAGTGGCTTCACCTTAACGACACTAGGCGTCGGTGACCTTGTTCCCGCAACTGGGTTCTGGCGGTTCATCACAGTGTTAGAGGCGGCTGTTGGATTTTCCATCATCACTGCCTCACTGACATATCTACTCTCCGTCTACAACGCATTGACCCGCAGAAACACCTTTGCGCTTAGTCTGTACCATCGCGCAGGGAATGAAGCGAATGCCGCTATTCTACTCTCAAGATTAAAAGGCTACCGCGACTTTGAACCTGCGATGCAAGAAGTTTCAGACATCACGCGCGAGCTGATATTTTTACTAGAGTCTCATCACGCTTATCCAGTTCTTCACTACTTTCGCTTCTCAGAGCCACACTACGCGCTCGCTCGCATAGCTCTAATTAGTCTAGATCTATCAGCACTAATAAACAGCGCTATCCACCCTCAAGCACATGAGCCATTTATAAGCTCTACGGCTGTCATAGGTCTTAACAATGGTGGACTAAACATGCTATTTCAGCTCTCTGATTCTTTCTTAAACAAGAGAGAAAGAGATGTGACAAATCAAAAACAGCTATGGCGACGATGGTATTTCACGGCCATACAAATCCTTCAATCGAACGGCATTAAGACAATAGAAGATGTTGAAGCTGGAGCTGACAAATACATTCTACATCGAAGCAAATGGAATGCTACGGCTGTTGAAATGGCTGAGTACATGGAATATAGCTGGCGTGAAGTCGCCTCTGGTGAACAGAAGCTGAGCTGACTATCATCGAATTATGAAATCAGAATGAAATCGCATTATTTTGAAAGATAGAGATAGTTTCTATAGCATCTGAATTGTTGCTAGCCCATTTGATAGGTGTGCAGAGTATTAGTATCAGTGTACGTTCTTGACATTAGTGAAAGAGACCTTGACTCTACAGTTAACTAGAGAGCTTACGGTAGAGCTGCAAGGGAAAAGCTATGAGGCGAAAAGGAGTTAATTTATGACGGTTGCAGACAAGGTTCAGAAGGCAAAAGCCGCGCAAGCAGTTCGGCTATATCGAATGTCAATGCCTGAACACGAATGTCCGTGGGGATTAAAGGCTGTGAAGCTGCTGAATGAGAAGGGCATTGATTTTGAGGATCATCGGTTAACCTCTAGAGCGGAAGTGGATGACTTCAAAGAGAAGCATAATGTCGCTGCCACGCCACAGATTTTCTTTGATGATGAGCGCATTGGCGGCTACAGCGACTTAGCAAATTATTTCGGTGTTGAAGCTGAAGAAGAAGAATATTCCTATACCCCGGTCGTTGCTATATTTTCAACGGCAGGTTTAGTAGCATGGGCGGCGGCTCTTGGCGTACCTGGCTTTATGGGCGTGTCACTGTCCATGCTGGCGTCTCTCAAGCTAATGGACATTGAGTCGTTTTCAGAAAGTTTTGAAAAGTACGACTTAATCACTCAGCAAGCGAAACCATACGCTAAAGCATTTCCATTTCTAGAGCTGTTACTTGGGCTTGGCTTTCTTTCAGGCGTCGCGCCTGTACTAACAGGGATTGGCTCCTTGGTTCTAGGTACGAGCGGAGCGGTTTCTGTCTTCAAGGCAGTGTATATCGACAAGCTAGAGCTGAACTGCGCCTGTGTCGGGGGTAACTCTAAAGCTCCTCTGGGCGTTGTTAGTTTTCTAGAGAATGCAATTATGGTTGGAATGGGCGTTTTCTTGCTGTTCTCTGCAACAGCCGGAGAAACTGCTCAGCTAAGGGAGAAAGAGGTCGCATTGGAGCCTCAACGAGTAGAGCTGCTAATGCTAACTGAAAAGGAATAGGCAAGGAGTTTGCCTTTCCTATTTAGCGTGATGGCCGTGGTCTGAGCGCTGCGCACCAAACCAAGTGTGTATTGCCAAGACCAGATCAGCACTGTCTGTAACGTAGCGAATTTGTCCGCCGTCAGGCAGTGCTGTGTATTGAACATCGATGTCGCTAGCGCCCACCTGTAGGCTGTCTAGTCCTGGCATGTCCTCACCGTGAATTTTAGCGGGGTCAGAGAAATCTCCGCTTTGGAATTTATTGCTTTCTTCTTTCAAGTGAGATTGTATAAGTTCAATCTGTTGCTTATCTGCTGGATTGTCAGCCGTTACCGTCTGTAGTCCGCCGTCCGGTAGCGGATCAAACTCGTGAGTGGTGGCCTCCAAATCGAATGGCATGACCTGTGAGCCTACTCGGGCGACTTCGGTTTGGCGATGGTGCAAGGTAAGCCTGCGCCCAAAAAAGAGCGCTCCTAAAAGCAAAAAAAGTGAGATAACGGCGATGCTTACAGCAAGCGATTTTAGCTTACGAACAAAAGAATTATTGACTTTCACGAATAGCCTCCACAAGAATCTTTAGAGCGTCTATGACATCATCTTTACGACCTTTAGGGATGGCAGAGAGCACTTTATCAAATTTTGCCTGACGAGCAGCTGATAGGATTTCTGCGGTTTGTTTGCCTATGTCTGTTAGCTGGATTTCTACGATGCGTCGGTCTGCTGGGTTGCGATCGCGCTTTATCCATTCCTTTCTCTCCAGACTGCTAACCATCCGACTTACCGTACTCTTCTCCAAGTGCAGCCGCTGAGATAACTCCCCCTGAGAAAGCGATACCGCTTGAGTTAGCTCCATCAGCGCATGAGCCTCTGCGACAGAAACTGACTGGCCGCAAGGTGTCTTTTCAGGATGATGTAATCCGAACGCTCGGATGAAGGCGATCAGTGAAGTCTGCAAGCAAGTCACAAACACAATCCTTTATTAGTTGTATCATACAACTAAATTATCACGTATCTATAGAATTCAACCGAAAGTAACGATAAGTAAAAAGTAGAGAAAAAATCTCTTGTTTCACCTTTGTTTCATATTCGCTTCGTATCGTAGGAGACAGTTGCACAAAAGCAACTTCACGCTTATAAGGATTTGAACTATGAAACGTTTTTTGATTGCTAATCTATTCCTGATACTCGCTGGGGGTGCGATTGCACCAACTGCAATGGCACAGGGCACAGATCACAGCTCAGCAACTGATCTCAATGGTGATGGCATTGTCAGTGTTCAAGAAATGCGCCTTCACTACTTGGACTACAGCTCTAATTAGGTCTGTTGAGACCTGTATCCAATAACCTATCGTTCACACTACAAGACTTGTAGAGAAGTCTAGAGATGCGAACTCGATAGGTATTCTACGGGGTGTTTAAGCTGTTGCTCAAGTACTCTGATCGATCATTAATCCACACTCTCAGGAATTTAGAATGAAACGCTTTCTTCTCATCAATCTGTTCTTGCTAATTGCAGCTGCATCTGTTGCACCTAGTGCAATGGCCCGAGGTTCCCACAGCAAAGATGTCATAGACGTAAATAACGATGGAGCTGTTACCCTACAGGAGAGACGTCTCCATTCGTTAGACACTAGCAGTAACTAGCGACAAAATAGGTCAATAGCTTTTGTGTCTGGTTGCACACCAGATAAGACCTGTATTCCTTAAAATCTAACACTCCTACGATGTTGCTTAGTGTTTCTCGCCTTTAGCACTTTTAAGCAACTCACCGTAGGAGTGTTTTTTATTAAAATTGGCTGATTTAATAAGAGTCGAAGCTACATAAATTCATAAATTCCGCCTTCGTAGCGTTTATAATGAAAAATCAAGATTGCTAACTGCTCGCTCAATTGCAGCAAGCGCTCGGTTGTAACCTAAAATTGCAGAAACGTTGTTTACCTGCGCTTGTGTCAGCTCGCTCTGGGCCGTCAAGACTTCGAGCTGAGTGCCGACTCCGGCTTGAAGTCGTATATTCGCTAGCTCTAGCGCCTCTTCTGCTTGAGCAACTGCGACTTGAGACGTTGCAATGTTCTCTTGATTAGACTCTAAGTTGAAGTATGCTTGCTCTACGTCAAATCGAACCTGATCCAAAGTTTCACTGAATTGTTCTTCAGAAATTTCGCCGGAGAGTTCTTGTCGCCTAGCGCTCGCTCGTGCCGCACCGCCGTCAAACAACGTCATATTAAAACGAGCGCCGAAAGAATAGTCGTCCTCAAAACTGCTGTTGCTGTCTAGCTGTCCTTGAAGGCTATAGTTAGCAAACAGACTAACCCGAGGGCGAACCGCAGCCAATGCGATCTGTCGCTGTTGCTCGCTGATATCGGACTGTAATAGCTGCTGCTCTAACTCAGCGCGATTTTGAAACGCTAGCACAATGCTCTCTTCTAGCGTGAGCGGCCAGGTTTCAGCGACCGTTACTGGCGTTGTTTCTACACCCGCATTGGGTGGCAAGTTCAGCAGACGGGAAATATCGCGCCGTGCAATTCTTTGCTGACTCTGCGATTGGATTAGCGACTGTCGAGCATTCGCAAACTGTACTTCAGCTCGCAGCACGTCAAACCGTGTACCCACGCCAACTTCTTGTCGAAGCTGAGAGTCTCGAAGGTTTCGCGCGGCTTCATCTAGGAAAGACTGATTGATACGAATTTGTTCGCCTGCTTCTTGCAAAGCGTAATACAAATTAGTCGTGTCCAATCGAATCTGTTCCTGCTGCGTTTCTACGGCTAACGCACTTACTTGCTGCTGTAATTGGGCTGCTCGGATAGCGGCAGCTCGCGAACCACCCGTCAGAATATCATAAGCAACGTCAACAGAGCCGCTCAGCGTAGTGTCAATCGTACTTCCGCCGACACGTCCAAGGCCAGGAATTACAGAACCATTATTTTCTTGAGAGGTGATATTAGCACCAGCAGATACCGTAGGTAATCGCGCAGCGTTAGCTTCATCTACAGCAGCCGATGCTTGCTCAAGCGTCAGCAGCGCAGCTTGCAGTGACTGACTATTGCGATAGGCTATCTCTACTGCTTGCTCTAAGGTGATGACTGGATTCTGTTCTATATCCACTTCCTCAACATCAGTTGGTACAGTCAAAGGATTTGGATCGGCAAAGAGAATGTCCGGCAGCTCGTTTACCTCTACCTCATCAGCAAGCTCAGAATTCTCTTCCGTTTGCCCCGCTTCAGGTTCACTAGCGTCGAGCGGCTTTTCTTCTTCGGTAGGCGAAGACTCCGAAGGTTCAGTCTCTTGTCCGGTCTCTTGTTCGGTTTCTTGTGTCGTCTGTTGTAATGTGGGTAAGTCTTCTTGCTTTATTTCGGCGGCGATCGCACTCGTAGAGGATAGTATAAAAGCTGAACCGCCAATCGCTATAAGCGACCAAACAGCGGAGTTAAAGGTTTGCATAGGAAGATGTCTTGAACGAATGATTGGGTTCAATGGCTGTGAGGCAAATAAAACATTACTGGCACACAGCCACGAAGCTGATTAAGGTAGCTATAGTCGAGACAATTGAGCTTTCTTCGCTCGTTTTTTCGCTCCTCGCTTAAAGAATTCTGTAGCATCATCAACGAAGGAGTAAACTACCGGAACAACAACGAGCGTGAGCAGCGTAGAGATCACTAGACCGCCTAGAATGACGGTTGCGATGGGAGAGTAAGCGTCCATGCCGGTTTCTGGAAAAAAGGCGAGGCGGACAATCACAATTAGCGTGGTAAAGGTTGTCATCACGATTGCTTTCAGACGGACTGGGCCTGCTTCACGAATGGCGATCGCCCTCGGCACCCCTTCCTTTCGCTTAGCCAAAATCAGCTCTAACAACAGAATCGCCGCTGACAGCGAAACGCCTGAAAGAATCACGATGCCTAGAATGGATACGGTAGAAAGGGTGTGATTGAACAACAGCAACGCGCCAAATACGCCCACGAGCTGGAGCGGAACAGACAGCATCATCACCAACGGCTGAACGAAGGAGCCGAACTGAATCACCAGGATGATGTAGAGCAGTACAAGAGACACTAATAGTCCTTTCAGTAATCTCGAAAACTCGATCATCATGTCAGTCATATCGCCCATTGAATCAATGCCGTATCCGGGCGGGAAGTCAAGTTCTGCACCTGCTTGCATGGCGATCGCCATCGACAAATCCATCGACGCAGGCCCGTTCTTCCGGTAGTAGCCATTCACATAAACCACTCTCTTACCATTCACATGTTCAATCAGCGTCGGCCCTTTCTGCGGCTCTAACGTTGCCACCGTACTCAGCGGCACCTGCTGTCCGCCTTGAGTTGTAATATAGGTGCTTGAAAGATCCTGCATCGTCCCGCGATCTTCCTCGTTATACCGCACCAAAATTGAGTTTTGCCGCACGTTGGGGCGATTGTAGTAGCGGCGAGTCATGCCGCCATTCAGGGCGTAGTAAGCCTGCTGAGACACCATCTGCACGTTGAGTCCTAGCTCTTGGGCGCGGCGGCGATCAATGTTGAGTCGATACTCAGGCTGGGTCATTGCTGAGCTAGTGAACGGCATGTAGATGTCGGGATTCGCTTCGGCGATGTCTAAGACGCCTTGCGCGAGCCGGTGGAGAACATCGAGATCTTCACCGTATACCGCTAGCTGAATCGGGGCAGCAGAGGTTGCCATCACGTCTACGCCCATATCCTTACGGGCAACGCGACGAATGCCGTGGATGGACTGTCTGGCTTCGGCTTCGATGCCATCCATGATTGTCCAAATATCGCGCGACCGCTCTGTCAGGGGTGTAATAGTCACCGTCGAGGAGGCCGTATTGACCCCACCCATGCTGTAGCCCGTAAAGTAGGTGCTGTTGCGCGTTAGCTCAAAGCCAACCTGAGACGAGACTTTCTCGACTTCAGGTTGTTGTAGAATGATCTGCTCAAACCGGATAGCCGCCGCATCTGTTGCTTCAAAAGAAGTCCCTGCCTCCATTTCCAAAGTTGCCATAAATTGGCCTGAATCGCCCAGCGGCATCATCTCCTGTGGAATGAAGCTATAGAGAGAGATCGCCAGCACAACAGAAGCACCTGCAACAGCCAACGTAATCTCTCTATTTTTCATACAGATATCTAGCAGCCACGCATAGCCACGCTCTAGCTTACGAAAGCCATAGTTCACAGGAAACGTGACCTTTTGTAGCCAGGTGCGACGCTTTGGTTTTTCAGAGTGCGGCTTAAGGGTAAAAGCAGCAACCAGCGGAATCAGCGTAATTGACACCAGTAGAGACGCAATAAAAGCAAACACCATCGGCCATACTAAGCCGACAAACATTAGCCCTGTGAGTCCACCCGAGAGAATTGTTGGTAGCAGTGCGGCAATCATGACGCAACTCGCCGCCGCACTCGCCAAGAAGACTTCTCCAGTGCCCTTAATCGCCGCCTTCATGGGCATAAAGCCCGCTCGCAGCTTTTGGTCGATAGAATCGAGCACAATAATCGAATCGTCAACCAGCTTACCGATTGCCATCATCATCCCGATTAGGGTAGAGGAATTTAGCGACATGCCGATTGGGATGAAGGGCAGGGTAGAGAGCGCCAAGCTAGTAGGAATAGAGATCATGATGATCGCCGTAGCCCGAAAGTCTTCTAAAAAGACTAAAATCACTAATCCCGCTAGCACAACGCTCACTAGCAGCTCTTGGAACGTACTGTTAACGATGAGATTGACAAGATAAGAATTATCGTAAGCTTCTGCAAATTCAATGCCTGGATATTCGCTTTCAATCTTCTCTAGCTCTGCGCGTACTCGTTCAATCACCTGCGGCGAGCTAGAATCTGGCCGCTGAATCACATTCACCGCCAGCGCCGATTCGCCGTTGTAGCGATAGCCGCTGCGCCGTTCTTCGTAGGTGTCTTTTACCGTGGCCACATCGCGCACATACACCACCCGCCCGTTCTGTTCTAGTACAGGATAGTCCATCACCTCAGCCGCGCTGAGAGTACGTTCATCTGTACGCACCAAAATCTCACTATCGCCCTGCGTTAGCGTACCCGCACTCCGGCTCACGTTATTGGCATCAATGGCATCTCGCACCTGCACGATAGACAGACCGTAAGCAGCGAGCTGCTGGCGATTTACGATAATTTGTAGCTGACGGCGATAGCCGCCAAAGATAGAGACAGCCTGAACATCTTCTACCTGCGTGAGGCGATCTACCAGGGTATTATCGGCAAACTCTCTGAGCTGAAGCGGATCCCAGCTATCTCCTTTGAGCGCCAGCGTTAGCACAGGTCTGTTCAACGGATCGATCGGCAACACCCAGTAGGAGCGAAAGTTCACATCATCAAAGAGCAAATCGCTTTCAGCCGCTGTCATGATGTTCTGCACAGACTGCACGGCTTTGTCTACATTGCCGCCCCAGGCAAACTGGATGGTGACAATGGAATTGTCTTTTTGGGAGCTAGAGCGAATGAATCGCACCCCGTCAAGCACGCTCAACCGCTGCTCAATCGGCTTGCTAACGTAGGTTTCTATTTCTTCTGGCGAGGCACCAGGCACCATTGAGACGACCGATACTAGCGGACTTTCCACGTAGGGCATCATCCGTACAGGCAGCAGAAATAGTGTCAGCAGCGACAGCATGATCACCGCAATATAGATAGCCGTGACAACAACCGGATTTTTGATTGACCAGCGGGTGAGGAACTCTTTCATGTTGTAATTACTCAGCCTCAATCATCAAGTGACCAACACCTTCTTTGCCGTCTTCTTCTAACGTAGAATGAACCACCCAAGGCCCTGCCATGCCAAGGTAGGTGTTGACCATATATGTACCGGGTTCTGAACCCGCCGTAACTTCAGACTCAGCGGTCATTTCTTCCATTCCTTCCATCTCCATCATGTAAACGTCAACGCTCAAGTTGTCTGTCGCTACAGGTTCGCCAGTCGCTGCATCTTTGACGGCAACAACAACTTCAGCATCGCCGCTAGGCACTGATTCAGGACTTACCAGCGAAAATTCGTAGTCACCTTCGCTGCTAGATTCCATGCTTTCCATGTCCATGCCTTCCATCTCATCAGGCATTGCTTCGCTTGTCTCGGCAGCATCAGGGACTGCGGCGGTATCAGGCTCAGAACTTGAGGCACAGCCAGTTGCAATTAGGCCAATGGCGAATAGGCTAAAAAACAGTTTTTTCATAGGGTTAAACAGGAAAAAGGAAGAGAACATGTGTAAGGAACAGCCGCTTTGAAATCGGCTACTTTGCAGGCAGACTAAGGCGAGCTTGGCCTGCCTGGTCGGTATCGGTGACGGTGGCTTCTAAAACCCAGTCACCTTTCATACCGAGAAAAGTGTTGATTTTGAATTCTCCTGGCTTGTCAGCCGGTTCAACGTCAACTTTGGCGCTCATCGGAGCCATGTTTTTCATAGGCATAGAGAGATCGACGGCCAGATCTTCAGGTGCGATCGCAATCGGCTCGCCAGTCTCTCCATCTTTGAGCAAAATCGTAAAATCTGTTTTACTACCCGATTTCACAGCGTCCGTGCCGACTAGCGCGACTTCAATATCACTAGCAGCAGTGCTGACAAAGCTATCTGCTGGATTTCCGAGTTCATCAACAATAGCGACTTCGCTGTTGGGCAGCAGGCGACTGTAGCCAGAGGTAATCACCACATCTCCAGCCTCTAGTCCACTTCTAATTTCCACCCTATCGCTAGCAGTTAATCCGGTGGTTACCATCTTCCGCTGCGCTGTTTCTCCATTCACGACCCAAACCGCAGATTCTCCATTAAATTCAGTAACGGCAGCAGTCGGAACAGAGAGTGCATTCGACCGCTGCTCAGTAATGATTTCCATATCTACAAACTGACCCGAAAGTAGCTTTTGATCGGGATTGTTTACCACAGCTTCTACGGTGACGGTGCGCGTGGTCATGTCCGTTTGAGGGAAAATGCTAGTGATTTCACCGCGCACTATACCGGCAGAATCAGTGCCTGGAACCTTAGCAATAACAGGGGTGCCGACGCTCACTCGGCTAGCATCTTGTTGAGCAACATTGGCTCGCAGTCTCACCTGCTGATAATCGCCAATTTTGAAAATTCCTGTCCCCGGTTGAACAACTACCCCCGGATCGGCCATTCGCTCTTGCACAATACCGCTAATAGGAGAAGTGATTTGTGTATAGCCTTCAAACGCAGAAGCACCCACTAGCTGAGCTTCCGCGCGATTGGCTAAAGCTTGGTCGCTAGTGACCTGCGCCTGCAACCTATCGAGCTTAGCGTAAGCCCCTTGTAGCATGGATTCTTTTGCATCTACTTGAGAGATGAGCAAGTCGTATTGATCTTGCGGGGTAGCTCCGGCAGCAGTGAGACTGGCAAAGCGATCGCGCTGAAGTCGCAGGTATTCCAGGTCGGCCTGCACCTGATCGATCTGCTGTCGTTGTTCTTCTACTTCGGCTTGAGTTGCCTGCACGTCGGCTCGCAGAGCCAAAGCAGCGGCTTCGGCTTCGCCAGTTTGTGAGACGCGCTCTAGAGCATCTAGAGTAGCCAGGGTTTCGCCTGCTGAGACGCGATCGCCTGGATAAATTTGATAGTTCGATAGCTGACCTGCCACCCGAGGGTATACCGTCACCTCTGTATAAGGATAAATCGCCCCGGTATAATTCACGCTTACATCCAGCTTCCCTGCCTGTACCTCTTCCACAGTCACAGGGGTGGCATTAAACGCACCATCAACGCCCATCATTTCATCGTGGGACATGCTGCCATGATCCATCCCGCCCATGTCGCCTTCCATGCCAGCCATATCATGATCCATGCTCATCATTTTGAACATGCCACTGGTCAGAACAATCACAGTAGATAGACCTGCAAACACAATCAAGCCCAACAGTGCTTTGCTAGATGTTTTCCACCAGGGCACAGACGGTGGCTTTTCATACTCGCTCGCGGGCACGTCAGCAAGTCCATTAGAAGAGCCGTTGGCAGCGACGGTGAAGGAGTCTGTCGTAGGTGCGTCAGTTCCAGAGCTTAGCTCAGACAGTGGCTGCGACTTATCAGGCGGTACTGGAGATTCAGTTAACGATTCGGTGAATTCAGACTCGGTGGATTCAGGTGGATGGTTCATTGACACAGTGACTTAAGCAATACTCTAGAGCTGGTCAGCAGGACATTCATTAGCCCCGTTTTGAACAATAACCGTTGATTGTGAAATGAGGATGAAATTTTATGATTCTTACTCGTGATGGCCCAACTGCTACAAGGGTATGGGAGCAATACGTAGATATAGCAGTGTCACAATTCGCTCACAACAATACAGGTAGTGAGAGCGTGAACTTACTACCTATACCTAGTTGGCTAGTAACGCTTAGGGAACCGTGATGGGCTTTGGCGATCGCCTGTCCAATCGCCAAACCCAACCCAGAATTGCCCGCCTGCCCTGCCCTAGCCGCATCCACTCTGTAAAAACGATCAAAAATCTTAGCCTGCTGCTCGGGTGCAATACCAACACCCGTATCGCTGACTAGAATTTGCGCCTGTTGCTGCTCGCGTTTGAGCGTTATCGTTACCTTCCCACCTGCTGGTGTATAAGTAATCGCGTTATTTACCAGGTTCAACATCAAGCGATAGAGTTGTTCTTCATTCCCAAGAACCATTAAAGGGGTTAGAGTTTGAAAGTCAATGGCTAAAGCGATCTCTTCTCTAATCGCAAACGCAGCCATCTCTTCAACGATATCACTGATAATATCTTGCAAACAACAGGGAACTTTCACTAGGGTACGCTTTTCGCTATCCAACCGAGAAAGAAGCAGTAAATCGCTCACTAGACTGGTGAGCCTTCGAGTTTGCCGATCGACCACCACCAGCGTTTCTTTGGCATCTTCTTCAGATACCGAAGGTAGTCCTAGCACCGATTCTACAGTCGCTCGAATAGCAGCTAGAGGCGTTCGCAGCTCGTGGGCAGCATCTGCTGTGAACTGCTGAATTTGACTGTAGGACTGATAAATTGGACGCATCGCTAGGCCCGATAGCAGCCAGCTTGCAGCCGTGACCAGCGCTAACGCCAGGAGTAAACCAATTAGCAAACTCCAACGAACAGAAGAGAGGTATCGGTCGAAATCCTGGAAAGAACGGCCTACCAGCAGATAGGCCCAAATCTCTTGACTATCGTCTTCTAGAGCAATCGCAACCTGATGATATTCCTGCCCTTGCTCATCTTGAATCATCTGCCAGGGGTCAGAAGAGGTCAACACAGGGAGTCCTTCAGGACGAATGCCACCCGTTGCTATAAGCTGCCCTGCTGCATCAACAATCCGAATATAGTAGTCGTACTGGTAGGCGTCCTGCACCTGACTGGCTGGACTATTCACCGGCCCAATGCAGGATTCACCCGCCAAACATAAGTCAGGCAGTAGCTGAGAGGGAACACGGCTGAGCTGGGTTGGATTAGAAGCCGTTGCTTCAATCGCGTCGTGGAGGGCATCGGCGGCTGATGCGATTTCTCGGTCGATAGTCACTTCGTGAGCATGTGAGATCGCCCGATACACCCCCAAGCCCAGCAGCGTCAAAATAGTCCCCATCACCCCGCCATACCATACCGCCAACCGCAGCCGAGACTGACGGAATAGCCGATGATCGAGCTTGTCATTTTTCATATCAGTCAAGCCATCTGATGAGGTGACAGGAGGTCTATTCAGGAGGGTTGAAACGATATCCCATACCATAGACGGTTTCAATAAGATCGCCGTATTCTCCTAGCTTACGTCGTAATAACCGCATCTGCGCGGCGACCACGTTACTGTTCGGCTCAGCTCCAAATGCCCAAAGCTGATTGAGCACCATATCACGAGTGACAATCTGATTGGGATGCTCCATAAAGTATCGCAGCAGTAAGAACTCTTTTTGAGTCAGTTCAACAATGCTTTCTTCTACCTTTCCAGGGTGGAGAACAGCGACTCGCCGGTCGCAATCTAGCAGCACGTTTCCGATTTGTATCTGTGCAGACTTAAACTCTGGAGATCGCCTTCTAAGCGCTCTGAGCCGTGCCAACAGCTCAGCCATGCTAAAAGGCTTCACCAGATAGTCATCGGCTCCAGCATCTAGCCCTATGATTCGATCCTCTACTTTGTCTTTTGCCGTTAGCATCAGAACAGGGAGTGATAATGAGCGCAATCGCAACCACTTGCATAGCTCAACCCCTGTCATTCCAGGCAGCATCCAATCGAACACGCCAACTTCATAGATAGAAGCATTAAGTTCCAAAAAACCTAACGCCTCATCGCCAGACGATGCCCAGTCCACGATGTAGCCTTCACGGGTTAGCACACGCTCAACGGCCTTACCCAAGTCGGGTTCGTCCTCAGCGAGCAAAATCCGCATCCATTACCTCCTGATAAGTTTCGCAAAAATTTCATCTGTCGGTAAGGCTAAGCTCCACACAGAGATCGCTAACCCTCGACAGAAATTAGCATAAACTCTACACCCAACTTTAGGGTCAAGAGGTATCGAAAACAAAAATAGAACAATTATTTCAACGAATATCAACTGCAACAGAAACTAGCACATGAATATGAAATCAGAATGAAATTTGCTTTAGTCGTTATCCATTGGATTCATGAATCTAATGGAATTTTCTCAATAAGAGGACAAATATCTCCAGGCTGAGGATGCGGCTCAGCCTCTGCCCAGCTATCTCGATACTCTATGAGACCTTTCCGAAATGCTCTCATTTCTTTAATTTGAGCTTCAATCTTCTCAATTTTTTCTTGCAAAATTGATTGAACTAAGTCACAAGGCACATTTCCTTTCTGATGAACATTTAGCACTTCACCAATATCTTCCAGGGTAAAGCCTAGAGACTGAGCCTTCTTCACAAATTGAACTTGTCGTACAGCATCAGCGGAGTAATAGCGGTAGCTGTTGTCCCCTCGCTTAGATTCAAGCAATCCTAGCTTTTCGTAATAGCGCAGCGCCCCTACCGCCACGCCCGTTTTCTTGGATACTTCGCCGATTTTTAATCGCGCTGTAGCAACCATCCTGAACGACCTCCTAGCACCAATCTATTAGTCAACGTTTCTAGCGTAAACCCTCGACCAAACTATAAGGTCAACTTCTATTTCATTCTCATTTCACAATCTATTGTCAACATATTAGATGAAGGATTTTGGTGACTCAATGCAGGCCAGCTTGAAGCTAGTAAAATCAGCCAGACGCCACTGGGCAGAAATCGCAGCGATCGCACTCCTATCAATACTGTACGTGCCGCTTATGGTCTATTGGGTTGATGGTTGGCTAAACAAGTCAATCGGCATCGACCATGAGTATTTTTCTTACGCCCTACTTGGCTTTCCATATGCTGCACTCATCGCCTGGGAACTGCGTCACCGCTGGTTCGTCCTGCCTGATAAAGCCAATTTCATCGGGCTTTCTTTGATTATGACAGGCGGCATCTTTTACCTCAGCCCTCTTCAGAATTTGATCAATCTTTCGCTGCCCATCATACTCTGCGGTATTGTGCTTTCTACCAAAGGGCTAGCAGGCGTTAGACTAATGGGCTTTCCACTCCTGTTCGTCGCCCTGGCAACGCCCACTTCATTTCCTTATATAGTTGTCCCATATCTATTACCTTTGCAGCAGTTCATCGCATCGGTCGTTGGTTTCTTGCTGATGCAGATCAACATGAACGTCACCGTCGATCAGATTTATGTCTTGGTGAACGATCGCCTGGTAGAAGTTGCGCCCTACTGCGCCGGACTCAAAATGATGATGACTTCTGTGTATGTGGGTCTGATAATTCTGCACCGAACGGGAAACATTTTCTCTCGGACGAAAACCATCATGCTATTAGTCGGCGCTGCGCTGCTCAGCGTCATTGTCAATATCATTCGCAACACGCTGCTCTCTTATTTTCATGGCACTGATAACACCGCAATGTTCGACTGGCTTCACGCTAGCTGGGGTGGCGATGTTCTATCAGCGCTGCTGCTGTTTAGCGTGTTGCTGATGATGAAAGGTATGGATAAATTTGAAGATTCTATCGGAACTGACTTATCGGGCGATCGCAATCAGCCCATTGCTTTTTAACCAACTATGACAGCCCTTCTTACTGTCTTAAATAGCTCAGCGAATCAGACAGCAAGCACGCTACGCTATAGTCTAAATCCAGTATTCTTAACCTTCCGAGATTTCACATAAATTCTTTCATCTCTGCTTTTATCCTTTAGAGGTATCCATGCGTTTTCTGTTTTCAAACCCAAAAGCTCTCGCACTTGGTTTAGCCGCTACTAGCCTGGTACTAGCTGGATGCGCAGCGACTAACGATTCAGCACTAGCACCACCTTCAGAGCAGGCTGGTAGCGCTGAGGTCGCCATGGTAAATGAAATTACAGTTTTTCGGAGTCCGACCTGCGGCTGCTGTGGTAAATGGATCGAACATGCACAGGCGGCTGGCTTCCAGGTAAAAGACGAAGTGACCGAGGATATGGCCGCAATTAAGCAGCAGTACGGCGTTCCACAGAATCTAACGTCCTGCCATACTACGGTTGTTGGCGACTATGTTGTAGAAGGACATGTTCCAGCTGAAGATGTGCAGAAGTTATTGACTGAAAAGCCAGATGTGGCTGGCATTGCCGTTCCAGGAATGCCCATCGGCTCGCCTGGAATGGAATCTGGTGACTACACAGAACCCTACACCGTCTTTTCGTTTACGGAGTCAGGCGAAACGGCTGCCTTTGCTGAGCATTCATAGCACTCAGCAAAGAACAGGTGAAATGCTTAAAGCAATGATCCATAGGCTTGCAGTTTCACTATGATTTCATATTTATAAGAGAGAATGAGGGACTGGAGAGTCCAGGTCTTGAACCATCAAAAATTGGACTCTCCGTAGGTGATCTTCAAACCACTTCGTTACCTCAGGTAGAGTATGAAACGCAGGCAGTTCTTTTCTGTTACCGCACTAGGAGCGGGTTCAGTGTTGCTCTCTCAATGTGCTCGCACAACGACTGAGCAGACCAATTCAGCTAGCGCTCCATCGGGTAGTAACAATGCGACTGCTCAGCCAGCAGCGCTAGCAACTTCCCCTTCAGTGTTTACCAGCGCGAACGGGCTTCTGGAACTGGACTTAGAGGCGAGCTACCAAACTATTAATATCGACGGCAAGCCAGCGAAGCTGATGGCTTACAACGGTCAAGTTCCGGGGCCAAGACTAGAGGCCAGACCCGGAGATACCGTCCGTATTCGCTTCACCAACAACCTGCCCGAACCAACCAATATTCACTATCACGGGCTAAATATTTCACATTCTGGCAACGCCGATAACGTGTTCTTAAGCATTGAGCCGGGTGAAACGCTAGCTTATGAATTCACCTTGCCCGAAGATCATCCGGCAGGCACTTTTTGGTATCACCCTCATCGGCACGGTTACGTTGCCGATCAGGTCTTCGCGGGGCTTTCTGGCTTTTTTGTCGTACGCGGCGATCTAGATGAAATTCCTGAAGTGAAGGCTGCTACAGAAGAATTCATTGCGCTTAAAGACTTTCAGCTCGATGAGGAGGGGAACATTGCTTCTCCAGATCGAATGGCTCAGATGATGGGTCGAGAAGGTGCTCTGGTGACTGCAAGCGGACAGGTCGCCCCAAAAGTCGTCCCTGACATCTCATTTCCAGAAAACGGACTGCTTCGTTTGCGACTGCTCAACGCCTCTATCGCAAGATTCTATCGTCTTCAGATCGAACAGCATTCGATGCATCTAATCGCAACCGATGGCGGCGCTTTATCAACCCCTGTCGAAGTTCAAGAACTCTTGCTAGTCCCTGGCGAAAGAGCAGAGGTTTTGATTCGAGCAGACCAGGCGGCTGGCTCTTATCGCTTGCTCAACTTGCCCTACAACAGAGGCGGTATGGGAATGATGGGGAATGGCGCAATGGGAGGTATGGATATGAAGAACGGCGGCATGGATATGGGCAATGGCCATTCTATGAAAAATATGGGGCAAAACGCAGACCAGAATACGGGCCAGAATACGAGCCAAAGCATGGAAAGTGCGCCCTCTGAAAGTGGCGATGCGATGCCGCTAGCCACGCTCGTTTACAACAGTTCTGTCTCCGAGCTTCCTTCTCTTCCAGCTCAGCTCATTGCCGTCGAAGCCCTTCCCGCCGCGCAAAATACGCGGCGGCTAGACCTTTCTATGCAAATGTCGTTCTCAAGAGGTATGGCTTTCACAATAAACGGTAAAACCTACAGCGAAGATAGAACAGATATTCAGGTGCCGCTGGGTACGGTTGAAGAATGGGAGATTGCCAATATAGATGCTGATAAGATGGATCACCCTTTTCACCTCCATGCTGCACCCTTTCAGGTTGTGAGTCGAAGTGGCAAGCCCGAACCGTACGCAGCCTGGAAAGATACGGTTTTAGTGCGCGGCGGCGAAACCCTTCGCATTCGAGTTCATTTCAAAGATTTTCCGAGTAAGAGTGTCTACCACTGCCATGTTCTCGATCATGAAGAGCTAGGCATGATGGGGGTTATTGATGTTCAGGCGTAGTCGTGATTCTCACTTATTTTTTACACAAAAGAAATCAGGTAGGATTGGGCTTGTCGAACACAGATAGCGATCACTCATGAAACGTCGTCAATTTAACCGCCGACTCGTCGCCTTCTGCGCCGTTGCATCTGGTGCGCCGCTACTGTCTCGTTGTACTCGAAATGCTCGTAATCTTCAGGAGGCAATAGCCCTGGAGCGTATCAGCAGTACGGAGGGCTTGCTGGAGTTATCGCTAACCGCCAAGGCGCAAACACAAGCGATTGCTGGTGAGCAGGTCAAGCTACTGACTTACAACGGGCAGGTTCCTGGCCCTATGCTGGAAGCTCGCGCAGGTGATACTGTTCGGATCACTTTAGAAAATGAGCTAGAGGTTCCGACCAATCTTCACTATCACGGATTGCATATCTCACCGGCAATAGACAACGTTTTCCGCGAAGTGTCCGCAGGCGTTGGCACAGCCTCTCCTACGGAGAATCGCTATACCTACGAGTTCCAAATTCCTGATAATCATCCTGCCGTTACGGGTTGGTATCATCCCCACTATCACCTCCGAGTAGCCTCACAAGTCTTTGGCGGATTAGCAGGGCCATTCATCATCAGAGGCGAATTAGATGAGATTCCAGAGATTCAGCAGGCTGAGGAAGCCGTGCTGCTACTCAAAGACTTTGAACCGCGCCTTCAGAATGGCTCTGATCAGCTTTCTCCTTTAGCTGAAAAATGGGGTAGGGAAGGACATTTGCTGACTGCAAATGCTCAGCAGAATCCGGTTATTGGTTTGCCTCAAAATGGTTTGCTAAGACTGCGGCTGATCAACGCTTCTGCTTCGCGGATTTATCAGCTTCAGTTACCAGAGCATCCCTGGTTTTTGATAGCGACTGACCGGGGCGCGATCGCCCAACCCACAGAACTCGAAACGCTAACCCTCTCCCCCGGCGAACGCGCAGAGCTACTCATTCCAGGCAACAGAGAAGCCAATGACTATAAGATTTGGAGCCTGCCGTATGACCGAGGCATCGCTGAGATGATCGACGGATTCGGAAAGGCCATCGAGCAGATGCCAGGTGTTGTACCGCCGCAGAAAACAGCGATCGCCACGCTGAGATACAAGGAGAACGAGCGCACTACGCCCCTCCCTCTTCCCACGCAGCTCGTCGCAGTAGAGCCTCTGCCCGAGCCAGACATCACCCGCGAATTTGTTCTTAACCACGGTATAGACTCTACCGCTGGCTCTACCGGCTTCATTATTAACGGTGAGTCTTTCGTAATGGATAAAGTCAATACCCGAGTCCGTCTAAACCAGGTCGAAGACTGGCGCATCGTCAACAAAGCGAGCGTAGACCACCCCTTCCACTTGCATACCAATCGATTTCAGGTTGTCGAACGCAACGGCAAAGCTGACCCCTTTCGCGCATGGAAAGACACGGTAAATATCGGTGGCTACGAAACTGTGACGATTCGCACAAAGTTTGAGGACTTTACGGGCCGCACCGTTTATCACTGCCACATTCTTGACCATGAAGACCAGGGCATGATGGGCATTGTAGAAATTCAAGCATAGTCGCTCAACCAAGTAGATTCGGAGAGAATCTATCTTCTGAAAGACTCTCTTTTCATCCTGGTTTCATATTTGGACAGCATCCTCAAAGATTCTGGCACGTTGCCTAGAAATACAGCCTAGAAGAGCAGCAGATAGTTTCAAATTTACTCAAAACTATTCCCTTTACCCCCTAGACTCTACAGCCTACTACAGGGTCTATGCTGATGCTAGATAGGCATACAACGTCGCCTTCCTACACAAATTTCATTCGAGGATGTCAAACCGTGAAACTACAATTCAACGTTCCTAATATGGCCTGTGGCTCCTGCGCGAAAGCCATCACTAAAGCTATCCAGTCTGTAGACCAGAAGGCTAGCGTCGAAGCTGACCCTAAGACAAAGCAGGTTGCTATAGAGACAGACACTTCGGAGAGCGCTATTCGAGATGCTATTAAAAACGCTGGCTACGCGGTCGCATAGGCTCTTAGGCTGTACTCCGATTTTCATAAAACGTTCATTCAAAGGAGGAGCTTTTCCTAATGGCGGCAACAACCCTAAAGCTGAAAGGCATGAGCTGCGCGTCCTGTGCGAGCAGCATTCAAACGGCCATACAACAGGTGCCAGGAGTCAATGACGTTCAGGTGAACTTCGCGACAGAGCAGGCCAGCGTTGAGTATGACGAGCAGGGCACTAACCTTGAAAAGATTCAGGCAGCGGTTGCGGATGCAGGATACGAAGCGAGCGAGCGCGAAAATCTTGGCATCGGCAAAGAAGATGCTCAGGAACAAGCGGAGCGAAAGGCACAGCAAAAAGCACTGCTCTTAAAGACGGTGGTTAGCGGCATCATTGGCGGCGTGCTGATTTTAGGTACACTGCCGATAATGCTGGGCGTAGATATTCCCGGCTGGCCAATGTTTTTACACAACAGATGGCTACAGCTTGTTTTGGCGACACCTGTTCTGTTTTGGTGCGGTCAGTCATTTTTTGTCGGCGCTTGGAAAGCCTTTACTCACCGTGCAGCCAACATGAATACGCTGATTGCGTTAGGAACGGGGGCCGCTTACGCCTATTCTCTTTTTGTCACCCTGTTTCCAGGATTTTTAGTTTCACAGGGGCTCGCACCCGAAGTTTACTACGAGACCGCAGTGGTGATTATTGCCATGCTGCTGCTGGGTCGATACATGGAGGACCGAGCCAAAGGTCAAACGTCTGACGCCATCCGCCAACTCATGGGATTGCAAGCCAATACAGCCAGGATAGTCCGCCAAGGCGAAGAAATCGACCTACCGATAGAAGACGTTGTTGTGGGCGACATTGTTATCGTACGCCCCGGTGAAAAGATTCCGGTTGATGGTGAAGTCACACAGGGCACCTCTACCGTCGATGAGTCGATGGTGACCGGCGAACCGATACCCGTCAAAAAAGAACAAGGTGAGGAAGTCATCGGGGCCACCATTAATAAAGCAGGGAGCTTTCAATTCAGAGCATCGCGGGTTGGCAAAGATACTGTGTTGGCGCAGATTGTGCAGCTCGTACAAGATGCGCAGGGTTCAAAAGCACCTATCCAGAAGCTCGCTGACCAAGTGACAGGGTGGTTTGTGCCAGTCGTAATCGCCATTGCCATTATTACCTTTACTCTTTGGTTTAACACGATGGGCAACATCACGCTGGCCCTGCTCACCACTGTCGGCGTACTAATTATTGCCTGCCCTTGTGCGCTGGGCTTAGCCACACCGACTTCTATTATGGTCGGCACAGGCAAAGGCGCTGAAAACGGCATTTTGATCAAAGATGCCGAAAGCTTAGAGCGATCGCACAAAATCCAGGCCATCGTCTTAGACAAAACCGGCACCCTCACAGAAGGTAAACCAACCGTCACTGACTATCGAACCATTCGAGGAATCGCCAACGGCAACGAGCTGAAGCTGTTGCAAATGGCCGCTGCTGTCGAGCGAAATTCTGAGCATCCCCTAGCAGAAGCGGTCGTAAACTACGCCCAATCTCAGGGCATCGAGAAAAGCAAGCTGACAGGCACTCAAAACTTTGAAGCGGTAACCGGCAAAGGCGTACAGGGAACCTTCGACGGTCAGCTCGTGCAGATTGGCACTGAGCGCTGGATGCAGGAGCTGGGCGTTGATACCGAGCGCTTGCAGGGGCAGCGGCAGGCTTGGGAGGCCGCAGCGAAGACGACAGCATGGATTGCGATAGATGGCAAAGCCGAAGGATTAATGGGTATTTCTGATGCGCTCAAAAAAACGTCTAAGCAGGCGGTGAGTGCGCTACAAAAGATGGGGCTAGAAGTTGTGATGCTGACCGGAGATAATCAGCAAACGGCGGAGGCGATCGCGCAAGCTGTCGGCATCCGCCGTGTATTTGCAGAAGTGCGCCCTGACCAGAAGGCCGCGCAGATTAAGCAATTGCAAGCTGAAGGTAAGGTGGTCGCGATGGTTGGAGATGGAATAAACGACGCGCCTGCATTGGCCCAGGCAGACGTAGGGCTTTCGATTGGGACGGGAACGGATGTGGCGATCGCCGCTAGCGACATCACCCTCATCTCAGGTGACCTGCAAGGTATTGTTACCGCTATTCAGCTCAGCAAAGCCACCATCGCTAACATTCGGCAAAATCTGTTCTTTGCCTTCATCTACAACGTAGCCGGTATCCCTATTGCTGCCGGTATTCTCTATCCCATTTTTGGCTGGCTACTGAATCCAATTATTGCCGGGGCAGCGATGGCGTTCAGCTCAGTGTCTGTGGTCACTAATGCACTTCGTTTAAGAAACTTCCAGCCAAAAGGTATCCACTAAAAAGGCCCTTAGATAAGGAACATAATCATGAAATTACGAGATTTTCGCGCTTGGCGATCGCTCCACAAATGGACGATCGGGAGCCTGCTAAGCATCGGTATGTTGTTTGGAGCCGCACTCACTGCCCGCGCCCAAATTTCTGAAGCTGATACCAGTGAATTTCGGCGCATTGAGCAACCCTTGGGACTTAAAGTAGGTGTAGCAGCAGCAGGGGCTGGACTCATCGGCCTAGAACTGTGGTGGTTTCTTTTGAGCAAAACCAAGGCTCAAACCGCGCAAGCTGCTAATGGCGTTCAGTCAGTAGACGTAACGGTAGATGGCGGCTATTCTCCCGACCAGATTGTGGTGCAAGCAGGCCAACCCGTACAGCTAAACTTCTTCCGAAAAGACCCCAGCAGTTGTTTAGAGCAGATTATTTTGCCTGACTTTAATAAAGCGGTCGATTTACCACTCAATCAGACGGCAACCGTAGAAGTCGTGCCTGAAAAAGCAGGTGACTACACGTTTCACTGCGGTATGAACATGTTTCGCGGCACGATGACCGCTAGGGAAGACGCATGAGTTACGGGAAGCAGCGATGAAAGAAATTAATTACTCATTGGATCTATGGCGTAAGTAAAAAGACTTCGGTTAAATCAGGTTCATCTTTGCATGTTATTTTTAGAGAATTCTCCTCAGTCATGATTTTGTCTCGTATTCTTGCGATCCCAGAGCTTATTCTGTTTTTGTTTGCCTTTCTCGTACATTTTGTTTATGAAGTTTGGCAAGCACCCTATTTTGTCTTTTACGATATGCCTTCCCTTGCGAGCAAGATCAACTACATTACGCACTGCACGATTGGAGACGGCATTATATCTGTGATCAGCTTTTGGGTCGTCAGTCTTCTGTTTCGTACTCGCAAATGGATATTAGATCCAATGGGGAAGCAAATCCTTTTATTTACAGCAGCGGGTTGGCTTTATACATTCATTTCAGAAATCTATCGAATCAAGATTGCTAAGCTGTATGGAATTTCAGCTTTCAATATTCCATTTTTTGAAACCAGTTGGCTTCCTTTAGTTCAGTGGCTAATATTACCGCCTTTAGTAATCTTTCTTACTGAACGCCATCTTAGAGGAGAAAAGAAGCGCTAGCTTAAAGTTATCAATCGATATGCTCTTTTTCTTGACTCTACAGTCAGGTATAAAGAGTACGGTTGAGCTGTAAGTTCAAAAGGTAATTCAAATGACACAGCGTTCAGTTGAAGTATTTACGGCTGGCTGTCCTCTCTGTGACGAAACAGTCAACCTGGTGCAAGAGCTAGCTTGTGATAGCTGTGATATCCAGGTGCGGGATTTGCGAGAAGGCCACATTACTAAGGAGAATCAAGAAAGATTGAATCAGTACGGTATTCGCCGTGTGCCTGCTGGCGTCGTCGATGGCACGTTGGCCGACTGCTGCCAAACTCAGCAGTCCGTTTCCCGAGAGTCGCTTATCGCGGCTGGCATCGGCCAGTCTTAGCCCGAAGAATAAGCTATTTGGAGCCTTTTTATCCGCTTTGCCAAAGCTTTCAAGGCTGCACGAATAGTCTGACTTCGACATAGAGTTTCCCTGAGACCCTAAGCTCTCAGGGAAACTCTTGTTTCAATAGCACGTTGAAATATACTGGGATTCCCTCCCTGAACGTCAACTTCTTACCAATTTCATTCCTATTTCATATTCGGCTGCGACACTGGCCCCAAGTCTTGATAGGAAATGAGCCTATGTCCTTTGTATCCGTTCGTCGCCGCGTCGCTTTCATACCCGCAGCCTCTGTGTCTAGCTATCTACTGCTAACAGGTCGCGAGGTGATGGCTCATGCCGATCACTACAAGACGGAGCAGCATGAACAGCCTTCTTCCGATAACACACAGCCCGAACTTTCTCCCAAACCAGTAGATACTTCAGATTCCGCTGAGCAAGAAGCAACACCGATACAACAGAATAAATCTGAGGCAAACGGCTCATATACCAACATCGAGAACAAAGATAAAACAGTTGCTGAGGAAATTTCGGCAACTCAAGCATCCGTCTCAGCTTCTGAGTCTGGCTTATTCAACGGCTTCGCCGGAATAGGCTTAGGCGAGTCTTTACTAGCCCTCATTATTGCAACGCCATTCGTCTTGCGCACCTTAAAGAGGCAATTGAAATCCTAATACAGCATTTTCCTAACACAGCTTCTTACAAAGCAACGATATGAGAGTTTACTATGGCCTCTAATCGAGTCCGATTGCGCCAACTACACAAAGCGCTCGTTCCTTTTATGGCGCTGCCGTTACTGCTAACGCTAACAACAGGTATGTTGTTTCAGTTTGCGGCTGCGATCAATCGCGCCAATGATTTCCTCTGGTTGCTAGATTTACATAAGGGCAAATTTGGCCAGATCAACTTAGAGTTCGTCTACCCCATTCTCAATGCATTGGGGTTACTGACTTTAGTTATTACGGGTTCAGTGATGTGGTTCCAGTCGCCCAGTCGAAAACGTAGAAACAACTGACCCACTACTTATCTACATTCATTCGTCGAGAATCCTAAAAAATTGTGTACTTACAGATAAACATACAAAGGCATAGGCGCTAACAATCGCGCTCGATAATTGCTAAATCTTAGCCTTTGCATCACTAATCATTACTTTGTGTTCTGGCTTCACAGGCATAGCTTTAAACGGGCTAACATTACTGCCACCTGTATTACCGTTTGGGATCAATCCAATTGGCGTCATAAGTGCCGCACCGATAGTACGAAAGAATTGTCCGAACACTTCTTTCGGCATTAGATTTCGCACAGCCCACAGAAACATGAACGCATGTACTTTGACATGCCAATATGTGGATTCTTGTCCAATCACATGTGCGTTTTCTAGATGACGGAACTCTAGCAGACGGTCACCAACGCTGCGTGCAGCCTTAGCTAAGGCAACCTCGAATTCAACGTAAGATGCAATGCTTTTTGAGAATTTACTAAGCATGACAACCTCTCTGTGGGAATAACTGGCTAAAAATTCTCATGTGAACTACCTGATATAAGACTACATAGTTTTGTCGGCACCTCATAGATAACTAAAGACTTTGATCTTATAGGTTCGGTTCAACAACTTCTGATTAAATCAACTCAAGCGGCTAGAATATGAAAAGATTATGAAAACCATGTAGTAGTTTACCCAACATGTCGTCCCGTTTGCGTTCTTTCTTTCAGACCCTTAGCGAACGTTTTCCCGTTCTAGAGAAACTTTTCGGACTGGGATGGAAGGTCGTGCTGACAGAAGCGCTCATTGAGATACCATTCTTGATTTTGGAATCGTCGTTTTTGATGCGATTTCTGTTTGGGGTAACGCTAGGATTGACCCTTTGGCAGTACATCGTTATCGCAGCAGCGCTCTACCTGCTAATCGAGTTGGGGCGTTGGGCGTTTACTCGCTTTATCAGTCGGTCTAATGACTATCGCTTCATGAAGCATGAGCTAGAAATAATGCAAATTCTGCTCGACTGGCTCAGTCAGCTCAGAAGCACGGCAAAGAATAGAAGCTCGAAGAATCAAGAGAGCTGAGCTTAGGGCATTCCTTCAATCTACTCATCCTTTGATCTACTCAGCAGCGTGCAGATGTCATTCAAATAATGTATTATCTGAATACCTGTTCAGATGGCTATTAGTTTTATAGCGGTTTATGAATACTTTGATATGGGGAATCGTCCTTATTGCCGCTGTCTGGGCTGCCCATTGGGGAGCGGAACAGCTAGGCGAGCCGCTGGCAAAACTGAGATCGCAGTTGGGACTTACTCAAGTCGCTGGAGCAGCCCTGGTCGGTCTGACGGCGGCAAGTCCCGAAATTGGCATCAATACCACTAGCGCTATCAAGCAAGTGGCAGATATTGGTTTAGGCACAATGCTGGGTTCAAATATCGTTGCTATCCCGTTAGTGGTGACTACCGCTTACATTGCTTCTCGCAAAACTCAGCTTGGCAAAGATAACCAAGCCAATGCAGGAGAGAGCGTCAGCGAACACCGTCGGCATCGTCGGCAAAAGTTCATGCGAATTGAGAAAGAAGCGGTTACGGTGCAGGCCATTCCCTAT
>ERZ1740058.539-NODE-539-length-27358-cov-9.100062_pt1 | contig 27358 bp, 13 predicted proteins | sample MGYA00581745_ERZ1740058 | MGnify/ENA primary metagenome ERZ1740058 (study PRJEB43018, sample SAMN04849742) | marine metagenome | isolation source: floating plastic debris | place: Pacific Ocean | collected 2008-08-30 | study: EMG produced TPA metagenomics assembly... | reverse complement strand
ATTAGCACAGATGCGGCTCTTTCAGCTGCAGGGAAACTCGGCTACCCTGTTGTTGTAAAACCTGATATTGGTGGATTTGGTCGGCGCGTGCATTTAGTGGAAAATAGTGTTCAGTTATTACAGTTGGCTGAGACTATAATCGATTTAGCAACACCATACAACCGCTTTATTTATATCCAAAAGTTCATTGATTTTGCTCACGACCTTCGATTAGTAGTTTTAAACGGCAGGATACTCGCTATAATGGAACGTTTTAAGAACGGGTCGTTTTCAAAAAACATTTCGCAAGGAGGTTACGGTAATTTGGTATCGATGTCTATGGTTCCGGCCAATTTGGTAAAGCAATTGAAGGAACATCTTCCCTTCGGCCTTTATGGTGTTGATGTTTTGCTCAGCTCCAATGGAGTTATACACATCTGCGAGATTAATGCGAATTGCCAGTTTAAAGAATTCGAAAAAGTCACCGGAGTCAATGTTGGTGAGCGCCTAGTAGACGAGTTGGAAAAGCTAATGAGTCCAAAATGTCCAAAGAGTATGGAAAAGGTAGAATGACAAAGTTGAGAGTTGGCATAATTGGTTCGACCGGGGTAATCGGGATGCAGTTAACACGTCTTCTTTTCGAACATCCAAGAGTTGGAAAAATTATCCCTATGAGTACTCGACTTGCGGGACATTTTTTCTCAAGTTTACACTACACATTTCGTGATATGTCGTCTTTGCGCATAGAAAATGAGACAGTGGAACGAACACGTGGGTGTGATATATTATTTGTATGTAAAATGACTGATGCTGTAAGGCAAATGCTCGCAGAATTGCATGACTTACGTGTAATTGATTCCCAGAATACAAACTGTCTTGTTATTGATATTACGCCTGAGAACCGAGCTAGCATTAAATCCAATCAACATGAAAAAGGAAATAGTATGTCTGCTTTGTTCTACACTTGTATTCCAGAAATCAATATTAAGGGTCTAACGCACAACACCTGGATAAGTGCTCCCGGTTGTGTTCCAACGGCTGTCAGTTTAGGTCTGTGGCCTTTGTTGAAGTCAGGAATGATAGTGTCCAGCCGAATTATTGTAGATGTTAAAGTAGCCTCCAGCGGCGCAGGAAATTCCAATCCCGGTTATGCACAATTGCATCAAAACCGCAGTGGTGGTGTCCGTGTCTATAAAGTACAACAGCAGCACAGGCATGCTGAAGAATTGGTAGATTTTCTTTTCAGTGTCTCGGGAGAAAAGTTGGAACTGAGCTTGAACGTCTTCTCCGTAGATATGACTCGTGGAATCAGTGCTGCAATATATTTTCAAACAAGCCCTAGTAATAGTGAGTCACAAATAAGAAAGTTATACCGCGACACTTATCGGAACAAAAGTACAGTACGTATCCTGTCCGGTAAAGATTCTCCAGAAAGATATCCAAACCCTAAATGGTTGAGAGGCACCGGTCTGTGCGATATTGCAATTAGTATAGATAAAACACTGGGACAAGGTCTAATTATTGTTGCTATTGACAATCTTATGAAAGGAGGTGCTTCGCAAGCTCTTCAGCTCATGAATGAAGTGATTGGTTGTGGCAACTATTCAGGAATACCTTTAACACCTATTTATCCATAGAGAACTGCACATGATTAATATTGTGAAAATAGGGGGTAGTTGCTTGACGCATGGTCTCCACGGTGTTGTTGAAGCTGTAACGCGAGTTATGAATGAAGGCCCTGTTGTGATGGTACACGGTTACGGTAATGAGCTTAGAAGCTTACTAAAAAAGTATAATATTTCAAGAGAAAAGTTTGTTAGTCTATCGGGTATAGAATCTCATTTCACGAACGAATTGTGCGCATCTGCTTCGGTGTTTGCCTCTAACTTGTGTCGGGAACTAATTGTTGAACAATTCGTTGCAAGGGGCCATGAGGTATATGCAAAAGCAGCCTTTTGTCAGAATTTTGCAAAAGGTAAGCGCAAAAGAAAGCTAAGATATTTAGATAAAGATGGGACTATGCGTTCTCGCACCGATGATTTTTCGGGAACTGTAGAGACTCTCGATTTGTCTTGTTTGCCTATAGATGAAGAGCAACTAATTCTTCTTAGCCCTATTATGGCAGATGAGAATATGAATTTATTAGTTGTAGATGCGGATAAACTAGCCATCGAAATCGCCCTAGCTTTCAAGAGTACAAATTTGATTTTACTCAGCGATGTGCCAGGACTAAGAGTTGACGGTCAATATGTTGATAAGGTTAATTTCGAAAATCTTTCTGATTTAATTCAAAATACTGGTGGTGGAATGCAACGAAAGCTACGTCATATTCAGCATGCTTTGCAAAAAGGTGTTTCCACTATATCCATTTTGGATGCTACTAACAAAAACTCTAGTAAGAATCAGGGTACGACATTTTATGCGTAAAAGTAGAATTTTAATTGTCTGGAATACCAATGATCGTTCTTCAGGTTTTGATTCTTTATGCGACCAGAATTTGATTTTGGAGCATATTGACTTTCAAAATTTGACTTTGGACAAACTCAATGAGGAGTATAGTGGAATAATTTTATCTGGAACGGATGCATCTCCAATCAACAATATAGAAGTATACCAATTACAGCAGAGTCTATTTAACCAAATTGACATCCCGATTCTAGCTATCTGCGGTGCTTTTCAAGTGATGGCGATGACTTTTGGGGCTCAAATAAGTGATTGTGATTCTCCAGTATACGGAAGAACTTCAGTTGTTCACAATCAAACGGTACCATTATTGGCAAAATTACCTACAGAATTTACAGTTTTTTGCAAACATCGGTGGGCGATACGGCAAATATCGGCTCCACTTGAGGCATTCGCATGGTCATCTGATTACAGTTATGTTTATGGTATACGGCTGAAAAATTCTCCTCATTATGGGTTGCAGTTTCATCCTGAACGTCGTAATGATGGGACCTTGGTGTTAAGGAATTTTGTCAACCAAATACTAAAATTTGATGAATCATGACCATTATGGAATCGGGTGAATGGAAGTCCAACCGAATACAAAGACTCCCAGAAAACAGATTTCGGGAATTAACTAATTTAAAAATCAGCTTACGGGCAAAAGAGACTGAAATTACTGATTTGAGCGAAGGTATCCCAGATGTTCCGCCTAGTCCGCGTTTACTGCATTACCTAGGAAAAATGGCCCTCAAAAATTGTCTTCATACTTATCCAAATCGTTGGGGGGCGTCGTCATTACTCAAAGAGATAGAACGGTTTTTACAAACTTGGTTTGATGTTACTCCAGGTAAATGGGCAATAATTCCGGTTGCGGGAAGTAAGGAGGCCTTTGCCCATATATCAAGTGCCGTACTGAATCCTGGTGATACAGCGTTACTTCCAGCTCCAGGTTACCCCATATATAGCGTGGTCGCATCCTATACTGGGGCAAAATATGAAAATTATACTTTTTCAGAGACAGGGACCCCGCAACTTCATCAATTGAGCAATGAGACTCTAGAGGCTTCCAAGTTGCTCTTTCAAACATCCCCCAACAATCCGACTGGATTATTAGTTCCTCCGGAAGGTATCAAAGAAACACTTATAAAGTGTTCAGAACATAACATTGTACTTTGTCAAGACATGGCTTACGCGAACCTGGTACAAAAAAAGGATAAAGCTGTGTCAGTACTTTCCATCGCAGACGAGTCACAACTAGTTCTCGAAGTACATTCGCTTTCAAAATGTTTGTCGGTACCTGGCTGGCGTTTCGGCTTTGTGGCTGGCAATCGGCAACTTATTGAGAACTTAGAACTCTCGAAGTCGGTATTCGATACCGGAATTTTTCCCTTAATCCAAAAATCTGCTCGTTATGCATTAATTCACTTTGAAGAGTTTAATGAGCAACCCTTAGCTACTTATCAGAGGCGTATTCAAATGGCTAGATCTATACTTGAAGTTTATGGAGTTATTGTCAATCCCCATACTAACGGCATTTTTGTCTGGATTCTTGTAGATTCAGAACGAGGTTCTGGAACGGCCTTCGCACAACTCCTAATGGAGAATTTCAAAATTTTGGTAATGCCTGGAGCTGCCTTCAGAGATCCTGAAGACCTACATGTACGTGTATCACTTACAGTTCATGAAGATTTGCTTGGGTATGCCTTGCCGATTATCGGTCAGCAAATCAAATCATATCGTATTGCTCGGCATCAACAGGTTGGTTAACTTTAACTTGGACTTATAACATAAATTACATATTTCTATTCCCCACAATTATGATAAAAAGAATTGCCGGTTCGTTCGTCGCTTTGATTACACCAATGTTGAATGGTAGGGTTGATTATTCGACCTTGGAAAGACTCGTTGAATGGCATATTGAACAAGGAACGAACGGGTTTGTGCCAGTCGGTACAACAGGTGAATCACCAACCTTATCTAATCAAGAACACTTGGATGTGCTTCGAAAGGTAATAGAAATTTCCGACGGTCGAATTCCTACTATTGCAGGATGTGGATCCAATAGTACTCAAAAAGCTATTGAATACCACGAATTTGCTGCAGAGATAGGTGCTGATGCCGCACTACATGTTACAGGATACTACAATAAGCCTACGCAGGAAGGTATCTACGCCCATTTCGAGGCCTTATCTAAAGCCACCAATCTTCCAATTATAGTTTACAATGTGCCGAAACGTACGGGTGTTGATATATTGCCCAATACAATGGCTCGGATTGGTCAATTGTAAAATGTGGTTGGTGTTAAAGATGCAACTGCTGACCTCAGTAGAATATGTCTTGAAAGAGAATTACTTAGAGATGATTTCGTATTTCTTTCAGGTGAAGACATTACAGCTTTGGCATATAACATCTCTGGAGGGGTAGGATGTATATCAGTCACCGCAAATGTTGCACCAAAGGCGTGTGCGAAGTTACAACATGCTTGCAATATTGGCGATTACGCCACAGCACGTACAATTCATGATTCAATGGTCGCATTACATCGTGACCTATTTATTGAACCGAACCCTAGTGGTGTTAAATATGCTTGTTCATTACTTGGACTTTGTACTGAAGAGGTTAGATTACCATTGATACCAATATCGGATGCCACCAAGCTTAAAATTGAACATTCATTAGCAGTAAATCCATATGTAGAAAAATATACCTAACGAACAAAAACTTCCCTTTGACAGGTACAACTACATTTTCAAGTAGTAAATGGATATTACCTACTTCAGAGATAACTTTATTCTATAGGAAATTACTGTAAATTGACTTGAAATTTCTCTGTTAATATTACCCCAGCTTTTTAAGTATCATACATGTTTTTATGATTTATTGTATTGATAACAAGATTATTGAAAACTTTTAATCGAGTTAAAAAAGCTAATATTGAGACTAGTAGTGTCAAGGATTTTGAAATCAAAACTATTGGTAAAATGACAGTCAAGCCGAGTAGGATTAAAGAACTAATTTCAACAGCTATTTGTATTATTTTAGGCCATTTATCGTTTGCCCAAATAGACATTTTTGGACAAGTTGAGGATATGAAGAACGAACCTCTTTCCTTCGCCAATGTGATATTGCTTCAAGCAACTGATTCCACATTGGTTAAGGGTACGATTACTGACATGGATGGTACTTTTATTATTTCAGACGTATCAAAGGGAAGATATATTCTGAATGTTAGCATGATTGGATTCAAACCTTTCTATTCTGAAGTGAAAGTTGGTGAAACGGATATATCACTTGGCAGCATCCTGATGCAAGAAGGTGCTCAACAACTTGACGAAGTCGTTGTGAAATCGGTAAAACCAATTTACAATCAAAAAATTGACCGTTTGATAATCAATGTAGAAAGTAGTATTCTTTCGTCTGGTTCATCGGCATTGGAAATTCTGGAACGTTCTCCTGGGGTTGTTGTAAATAGACAGAGTGGTAGCATAGCTATTATCGGTAAAGACGGTGTGCAAGTTTTGATAAATGGCAAGCCAAGCTATTTGCCCAAATCAAGTATTGTACAATTACTAGAGGGTATGAATTCTAATAATATCGAATCAATCGAACTAATTACTACGCCGCCTGCTAGATTTGATGCAGAAGGAAACGCTGGTTTTATCAATATTGTTCTAAAAAAACAACCTGATGATGGATTAAATGGATCTTATTCACTTTCTGGAGGCGTAGGCAATGGCACAAATACCTCAAACGATATCAGTTTTAATTATAGGAAAGGCAAATTCAATGTTTTCGGGAATTACTCATTCTTTAGAAATGATCAAGGACAGATATTTACCTTTAACAGAAGTTTTATAAATGAAGATAATAGACTTAGTGATTTGATGACTGTCTCTGAACGAGATCCAATTCAGCTTAATCACAATGTGCGTTTTGGAATTGACTACGAAATATCCAATAAAACAATTATTGGGCTTCTCTTAGGGGGATATGATAATAAATGGACCATGGAAGCCGTAAATCAGATTAACGAAACGGAAAACTCCGAGCCAAACTCATTTGCCATACTAATCAATTCAGAGCGCAATCAATGGCAACATTTTAGCTCCAATTTTAATTTAAAACACAACTTTGAAGAAAATGAATTCATAAATTTCAACGTTGATTATCTTCATTATTACAACGAAAACCCAACGAATTATGTAAATACTATTTTTGATAGCGAAAATATTTTCTTATCAGAAGAATTCATTATAAGTGATAAAACTACTCCCATCAATTTCTTGGTGAGTAGTGCAGACTACAGCAAGGGCATAAATGATAACTTCAAATTGGAAGCAGGGATAAAGGTAGTATCTTCCAACTTTAATAATGATGTAGTTGTGGAGACCTCCGAAGATGGTCAGATGTTTATCGAAGATCCAACATTAACAAGTAGGAGTAACCTTGATGAAAAAATAGTAGCGGCCTATACTTCAGTGGATTACATATTAACTAATAGGATAAACCTTAAACTAGGTTTGCGCTTTGAACATACAGATTCGGAGTTGGATTCGGATAGGGAAGGAATAGTTGTTGATAGGTCATTCGGTAATCTTTTCCCGAGCGCATATGTTTCGTACAAGGCTAATGATACGTTGAGCTTCAATCTTTCGTATTCCAGACGAATTACACGGCCTACCTTTAATGATTTAGCACCATTTGTGATTTTTGTTGACCCAAATACATTTTTTGCAGGGAATCCCGCTTTGCAGCCAGCATTTTCCAATTCTTTAAAGTTTGATGTCAACTATCGTTCTTTACTACTCTCATTACAGTACTCAATGGAGAATGAATCGATTGCAGGTTATCAGGAGCGATTGGATGACACTGTTAATCGACTTTTTTTTGAAACCGTCAATTTAGATAATACCAATATTTTCACAGTAACTTTAGGATTGCCCCTAACAGTAACAAATTGGTGGAAAATACAAAACAATGTGACATATTTAAATACAAAAGTTTCAAATATTTTTGATGGGTCAGAATTTAAGGTCCAACAACATACGTTCAATTTGAATAACACTCACTCATTTTTGTTGACTGAAAACCTAAGTTCCGAAATTAACCTAAATTACTTTGGTCCTAGTTTATTTGGTTTTGTCAAATATGATGAGATTTTTAGGATGGACATTGGAATACAAAAAGATTTTGGAGATAAATGGGGGACACTTACATTTAACATCAATGATTTATGGGATTCCTTTTTTTACACCGGTGGAACCAGTATTCCCGAACAAAATTTGAGCACTAATAACCTATGGGATCGGAGCAATAGAACATTTTCTCTTACATACACGAATTTTTTTGGAAACAACAAGCTTAAGTCTGAACGTAAAAGAAAAACAGGGGCAGAAGAAGAGAAGAAACGGATAAATTAAAAGAAATGAGCTCATTATATGTTATCTCCTCAATTTGCTCACAACTAAATATTTCCTTTTTGTTCAAATGGTGCAGTGGCAAACCCACCGAGACCAGTCATCAAAACTTACTGAAAAACAGCGTGCCATTCCGGAATGGATTTACTTGAAAGAAATCGATTGGGCTTAAGGGAATAGGTCTGAACCTAGTATTCATGTAAAATAATGTTCGGACCCTCGGCAGTATCATTGTTTGACTTTTGAAAAGACTTATCTATAAACAACTTTCTTCTGCATTCAATCTATGGGAGACCAAGATGTAAAACGGAATTTTGAATTTGTGGCATTAATGGCAGCCATGATGTCAATAGCTGCTCTGGCAATTGATGCGATTTTACCAGCTATTTCTCAAATTGGAATTTCTATTAATAGTATTGACCAAACCCAAAATCAACTTTTGATTACCATGATTTTCTTGGGGCTTGGGGTTGGGCAATTATTTTTTGGACCTTTGTCTGATAGTTTTGGACGCAAACCAATTGTTTATTCGGGATTCATCTTATTTATTGTAGCAAGTGTATTATGCATTTTAGCACCTTCATTGGAAATAATGATAACCGGCCGAATATTACAGGGAATTGCGCTTTCAGCACCAAGAACCATGGCGATTTCTATTATTCGAGACACCTACAAAGGCGAGTATATGGCTCGAATCATGTCTTTTGTAACTGGTTTTTTTATTTTGATACCCATAGTTGCTCCAGCCATTGGGAAATGGATAATGGATGCTTTCAGTTGGAAGGCAATATTCTATTTGCAGCTTTTTTTTGCACTTATCGTTGGAATTTGGTTTTGGATACGCCAAGCAGAAACACTTAAACCAGAAAATAGAATCCTGTTTACAGGAAGTATGTTTTTCAGTGGACTTAGAGAGTTTTTAAAGTATAAGGAACCGGTTACTTTTACTATTATTTCGGGATTAATAACAGGCGCTTTTCTGGTCTATCTAGGTGCAGCACCACAGGTTTTTGAAAATCAATATGGAATGATAAATGAATTTCCCTATATATTTGCGGGCTTGGCTATTTCTATCTGTATCTCTACCTTCTTAAATGGTACTTTGGTATTGCGATTTGGTATGCGAAAACTTTCTTTTATGGCAATTTTGGCCTTTTGTATTATTGCGCTTCTGTACGTTTTCATTTTTTGGAAACAGCCGAATCCTAGTGTTCCAATTTTGATTTTGTTTTTGTCGTTTCAGTTCTTTTGCTTGGGATTTCTTTGGGGAAATTTTCATTCCATTGTTATGGAGCCACTTGGCCATGTCGCAGGCATAGGTGCCGCTATTTATGGATTTTTTTCCACAGTTTTAGCTGTACCAATAGCAAATCATATTGGAAGTTATATTGCAGACACTGTCTGGCCACTTTTTGTTGGTCTCGCCATTTGCGGACTTCTTGCGCTATTGTTATTTATTACGGTTAGTAGAAAACCGTTACCAGTGAAAATAGATTAGTTTAATTGTAAAAAGCCTTTGAAGGCTTCACTTACAGATTTATTTCCTTCAAATGCCAACAATACATTGCAGACTAAAAGAAGCTTGCGAAAATTTTGGTTCAATAGATCGGTTCAGGAGTTTGATTAAAAAAGTTGTTTAACCTTTATGGTTGACAAAATCTTGATACGTCCCTTTTTTGACCTTTGAAATCGCAATTAGAATCTGCCAAACTACCTTAGAGTATTATTGTCCTTTTATTGTTGCCACTAATCGATTCTACCGAGCTTCAAATGATATTTATAAAAGCCTTTCATGACACTAAGCAAGTCCTCTCCTTTCGGGATTTGATTTAAATTTACCTATTTAGAAAAGGGGATAAACTGACAAGATTTGGTATATAGGCCATAAGGTAAATAATTAAGGATTTGAGTACTATTAACAGTTTACCTCTAAAACTAAAATTTTGTAAAAAAACTTCTTATTCTTATTCTTTTTTCTTAAATTACTTGTAAGAAATTATTTTTATAAAAATTCCGATAAAGTGTAAGTTGGCTAGGCTTTGCCATGAATTATATTAATCTTTCGGACTGTTTGAACTTCCAATTACTCTAAGTCCATTTTTAGCTTCAGATTGTGTTTATTGTATAATATTAACTATGACGGTTTTTCCTGATTATAGTATTTGGAAAAAAAGTCCTTGGACTTCCTTTGGAGATAGTCATTTATTTTCTTCTGGTGCCAACCTAGTTTTGATGGTGATACTAAGGCAGAAGTCAATATTTGCAGGACACTCGTTCCATTCTACATTTTTATAATAAATTTCTCTAGGAATAGTTTTCAAATATCTTTCATATAGAGGATAAACTAATAGAAGTACAACTTAAGATGATCGAGTCAGGTCTTTTGGTTTACCAAGATACCTATTGAACATATCATTATACTAAATCGAATAGTTATCAGATTAGTAAAAAATAAGAGTCATTTTATCCATCGATTCCAACCTCAATTCACAACCGGTTTTCTAAGGCCGCAGTAGTACATCAAATAGGGAAGAAAAACCATTCTTTCTCCCTTAACAACAATATCAAAATTTTACAACAAATCCTGAACGTACCCTCTGTGATAAACGAATTTTTTTATTATAATTCTAACCTTAAAATAGGAGATGAGACATTTAAATCTCTAGACTGGAATCATTCAAGTTTTAAAAAGAATGAAATTTATGGCATAGGACATTCGTATTGTCACCACGGTGAAATTTTACAAGGCGAATTCTATAGTGATAAACACAAGCTATATGTTTATGGTTTGTGCACATTGAAGTGCGATATCTATTACTCTAAAACTAAATTCTTTGGGATAAAAAACAATAAGCTTAACGTTTATCCCCAAAACAAAACAAAGGCAAGGGAAGCTGTCGGAAATTTATTACAGCATCTTAATATTAATTTAGGAGGAGATTTATTTATAGACAGTAATATAAAACCAAAAGTTGGTTTTGGTTCTTCCACAGCAGATGTATTGAGTTCAATTTTGTCAGTGTTAAACTACTTGTCAATTGATTTGGACGAAAGGGATATAGCCCGATTAGCCGTCAAGTCAGAAATAGCAAGTGACAGTATAATGTTTAATGAAGAAGTCTTATTCGCTCAAAGAAAAGGACTTATTCTGGATAAATACAAAAAAAATATACCTCCAATTCATGTTTTAGGTTTCTCCGATCCATATAACAAGGGTTATTGCACAGTCAAAATGAAACCGATAAAATATTCTTCTAGCGAAAGGAAAAAGTTTGATGTATTGCGAATGAATTTAAGAGACGCAATTGCATCTCAAAATGCCCACTTGCTTGGAAATGTGTCAACCGAGTCGGCACTAATTAATCAAAACTACTATGAAAAGAAGAATATTGATAAAATTTTAGGGATTATGGAAGATGTCAAATCAGTTGGACTCCAAATCTCTCATTCTGGAAACTTATTGGGGCTTATCTGGGAATACTCAACCCCTTTTATCGGAGAGAAAATTGAGTCCGCAAAAAACCAGTTAAGATCATTAGACATTAAATCCTTCTGGGAATTTACCAAATAAGTGATTTATAAAGATAATATAGAGCTAATAGAGCTTCCAAAAATAATAGAGCTTTCATCAAACATTCATGTGTTGAAATTTGAATTGATGAAATTGTTGCCTGCCAGATATATAATTGAAAAATCATTGAATTCCGGCCTTTTGACAAAAGAAATGACGGTCATAGAATCTAGTTCAGGTTCTTTCGCCCTCGGTCTAGCCTATGTCTGCGCCAAACACCACCTAAGACTAATTATTGTAGGCGATCCCGCTATCGATAAGAATCTAAAAAATAAATTAGAAATTTTAGGTGCTGAAGTTGAAATAGTCGAACCAAGCCAAAAGTTTGGAGTGCAAAAAGCTCGGTTGAGAAAGTTAAGAGAGATTAGAGAAAAAATAGGGAATACTTTTTGGCCACAGCAATATGATAATCCTCTAAACCCAGAATCGTATTTTTTGGTGGGTAATCATATCATTCAGAACATTGATAAAATTGATTGCTTAGTTGGATCTGTCGGATCTGGAGGATCTGTTTGTGGAATTGCCAATTACTTTGATTCTATTGGAAGGAGAATAAATGTGGTAGGTGTTGATACCCATGGGAGCGTTCTTTTTGGGCAAAAAAGCGGTACTAGATATTTACGAGGTCTCGGGAACGGTATTTTACCCAAAAATGTCAATCACACCTTATTTGATCAAATACATTGGGTCAATGCACCTGATTCGTATAATATGTGCAATGAACTTTATAAAAGGAATTGCTTATTCATGGGAGGAACTAGCGGCGCATCCTATCTAGTAGGGAAATGGTGGGCAAAAAAAAATCCATCTCAAAATGTATTAATTATTTTTCCGGATTCTGGGGAAAGGTATGTTGAAACGATTTATAACAAAATCTGGCTAGAAGATAATGGAATGCTTAAAGAAGAAATTAAAGATCCTCTTTTGGTTTTAAATCCGGATGAATGCAACAACAATCATTGGGCTTATATGGAATGGAACAGAAGAAATATTAGTTCATTAACTGCGAAAAATGCATATAATTATGGACACCAAGCTTGAGGAAGCACTAATTCTGATAGAAAGTAATACATCTGGTACCGGTAAAATTTTTGCAAATTTAGCTTATGCAAAAAATCTTAAAGTAATTCTCATCACTCAAGGTTTTGTTAATTACAATTTTGATGAACATGTGCAGAAATGCGAAGTGGAAATTTTTGATTTAAAATCGTTATCCTTAGTAATTACCAAACTATTCAGAAAATATAGAATTTTAGGTATTACTTCCACATCTGATTATTATTTAGAAATAGCAGCTCGATTGGCCAAAAAATTTGACCTTCCCCACCCCTGTCTTGAAACAATTTTGAAATGCAGAAACAAGTTTGTTTTTAGGAAACTTCTCCAGAATGAGGGCTTTACAGTGCCATGTTTTAAGGTCATAAAAAATATCAAGGATTTATATTTATTTGAGGTTGATTCTGAATTAAACTATCCATTGGTACTAAAACCCATATATGGGTCAGGTAGTGTTGATGTCAAATTAGTTGCTAACCGAAACGAACTGATAACTCATGGAAAAAAATTATTGGAAAGAACTGTAAATGAAAGGAATCAAAAAATAAACAACTCGTTTTTAATAGAAGAATTTATAGATGGAGAAGAGTTCTCAGTTGAGCTTTTTGATGGTAAGATTGTAGGTATAACAAAAAAGTATAAATGTAAATTACCATATTTTGTAGAAGTCGGACATGATTTTCCACATAACATGGATAAAAAGCTAAGTCGGAATATCGCCAAAAATCTAGAAGAACTGAAAACAACACTAAACCTCGAATGGGGGGCATTTCATTTGGAGTTTATAGATAAAGAAGGAGAAATAATTTTTATAGAAATTAATCCTCGTCTAGCGGGAGGTTTCATCCCTTTGCTTATTGATGAATCTTATGGGATTGATCTAATCAGAAATTTATTGTTCAAGGTTATTGGCAAGCAAACTAATGTTGAAAAAAGCAAAAAATTATTTTCTTGTATTAGATTTATTATCCCCAACAATCCACATTATATAGAAAACGATTTCAACAGTGTTGACTTCCAAAACTATAAATCATTTAAGGAACTTAAGATTTACAAAAGGTCTTTTATGAATTTTAAACGGAGATTTGATTTTAGAGATAGGGCAGGACATGTAATAACTGTAAGTTCTGATTTAGACATTGCAAGGAAAGAAGCATCAAAAATTCTAAAGCATATTAAGAAAGAAATCTTTGTTTGATGTATGGATAACACTGGTCGAATAAAAAAGGGTTTAAATCGAAGTATTAAAAAAATAATATTTGGAAATAAGATTAATAAAAATGATAAACGTGAATTGTTGCTATTGTCGACAATAGATAAGGCCCATATCGTGATGTTGGAACAAGAGGGCTTCCTGTCATTTGAATATGCATCTAAGGTAATCAGCAAAATCGTTTACTTGGAGAACCTTGAGTTTAGGCCACTAATCGGATCGAAGACTCCAAGAGGATTGTATATGAAATACGAAAATTGGTTGATTGAGCAATTGGGAATCAGGGTTGCTGGATCAATTCATTTAGGAAGATCCAGGAATGACATTAACGCGACAATTGCGATGATTCAAATGAGAGAGAACGTAGCTGAAGTCGTAACACTACTTTTAAAGTTTGTAGAATTATTGAACACCCTTTCTATGGAATATAAGGATGTTGTCATGCCGGCCTATACCCATCACCAACCAGCAGTTCCCATTACTTATGGATATTATCTTCAAGGGGTATGCATAGCTATGAAAAAAAATATTAATCAATTTTTGTCCATTCTTGACTCTTTAAAAACTTCCCCGTTAGGAAGTTGTTCGGTAGGCGGAACCTCAGTGGCGATAAATACTAAAATGACATCAAAATTATTGGGGTTTGACTCAGGACCTTTAAATGCAATGGAAGCAGTAGCATCCAGGGATTATGTGCTAAATTTTATGTCAATAATATCTATTACCAGCGTATTGATAAGTCGAATTGCTACTGACCTATTATTATGGAATACTCGAGAGTTTAATTTCTTTAAACTAGATGATCAGATTACGGGATCAAGTTCAATAATGCCTAATAAAAAGAATCCCTTTATATTGGAAAACATTCAAGGAAAAACCGGGGTTATTTCATCTTCCCTCTTTGGAGCCGTCACGGCAATGCACAATACACCTTTCACTAATAATATTGGTGTGGGAACTGAATCAAATATGTTTTTAGACAAGTCAAAAAACGAGTTTTTGGATTCACTCGAGCTCTTGACAGTTTTTATGCAGTATTCAAAACCTAATGTAAAACAAATGAAAAAGAAATCTTCCGAATCCTTCATTTTAGCCACAGAATATGCAAACACCCTAGTCCTAAATCATAACATTCCCTTTAGGGAAGCTCATTTTACTATTGGAAAAGCAATATCAAATTCTTCAGAAAACATTGCTCTTACTAAATCTAAAGAGTTAGAAAAATATAAGTTAGAGATTTCACTTGAAGAAGTGGTCTCAAAAACAAAATATGGAGGCGGGCCATCTTGTTATAACGTTGAAAACAACTTCAATACATTAAAAAAATATATTTCTAAGACCACTAATGCATTAATGAGATATAAATCAAAATGGGAAACTGCCTATAACCAGCTAACTCATGCTAGTAACAAACTTGTCAAACCACTTGCTTCCAAGGTGTAGTTTACTGTAATAGTTTTCAAATCAGGTGCTTTGGTTGTTAACCGTAACCAATTTCGGGATAAAGCCCGTACAAATCATATATTACTGAATATAACTAAGTTAATATTAAACATTTTAAGACTGATTTTCATATGGTTTTCGCCCCATCTTCCGCAAATAAATCCGCCCAAGAAACAAGTCAGTTCTAAAGAACTGTAAGTTAAAAAAACAGAAATGTTACGAATTGAAAACAGAGCCTTCTTAACGAATGAAACCGGAACTAAGCATGTAGGAAATAAATTTTTGGATTGTTTTAAGGAAGTCCTTGTCAGAGATTTTCTTGACCCATATTTGGAATTAGTTAAATTATTGCATGAGTCTTCCCGAATAGAGCATATATTATGGGTTCAATATTTGTTTGTAGCATATTCCATAAAACCTAAATTTAGTTCTTTGTTGGGCTTCTTTAGTCCTGACTCTAATGGCTTTTTCGGAGTCGCTGCTCAAAAAATGTCACATCTTTATTATGTCAATGAATTCTTAATAAGACTTGAAGTTCTACCCAACTTCGAAAGAGGTAACTTTCCTGCTCAATTCGAAATTTATCCCTTTAGATTGAATTTAGAGCGGTTGGGACCAATGTCACTCGCCAAATTCATTTACATTAATTCACCTGCAAAATATTTTTACGACCATTCATTGGATAGAGCCTATGATGGAAAATTAACAGGCAAATTAAATGAAGTTTTAGGCCTCAATTATAAAGTAAACTATTTAGGCAGTATTTATTCTACAATAATTGAGGTAGCAAGCGAGCTAGAGACCTCTGGCCAACTATCCTTTAGCATACAAGAGAATATTATAAGAATGAAGGAAATAAAAAAAATGAGCGAAGAAAGTCATTTTGAATTCTTTAGGAATGTGTTTATGGGAACGCATACTTCTATTGCCCATATATCAAATATTTGGGATTTACCTATTTCGGATACGAGTTATCCTAGTTTCGAAATAAGCCCCAATCTTAGCGCTCTTAAGGGTCACACTTATGAAATTAAAGATGATCAATTGCGTTTGATGGCTTATTTGGGAAATATTCACTATTGGATTGTTTTAAAGTTGTTGCTTCAAGCTTATTTGGATGGTTCTAATTTTATGGAGTATATGAAAATGTCGAAAAATCACATTGTAGGACCAATGAAAATAATATCAGCAAAGTTGGCTCAAAAAGGACATGGGATTCCATTTGATAGGTTAAGCGTTGGATACACGTATAATTCAAGAGCTCATAACTATTTGGACATAGTCAAACTATTAATAGAAGGACGGACCATTTCCCACTTACTTCAAAATCTTCCCTCAGCTTTTAACTTTGAAATATACAATCAAAGTGTTGAAAAATTGAAAATATTAAATCAATCAAAGTAGGAAGTCTATACTTATTTTAATTTTTATTATTGAGTTATCTATTTTAAGAGAGGTTAAATAAATTGCTGGATTCAAATAATTGGGGGTATAATCTGAATTATTAGGTACAGATGTGTTTAACTCTAAATCTCTTGAAAATTGATCTGTCATTGTAAAGGGCACCAAATACTTCCTAACTAATATTTGTCATTACAAATACTGTTGTCCTACATATAAAATATGACGAGTTTATTGATGAGCTATTTTCTTTAGAAACAAACTTTTGAGAAGCTAGGATGACAAAAAGTACTCATTTTAAGGTCTTTTACAGTATATCAAATTTTGTTTAGTATTTCAGACGAAAAGCCAATCGGTTCAATAGACTTATTAAGCATTCCTTCCCCAAATATTAAATAAAACTGCTGATCAACCAATAGAATTTATTCTAGGTTTAATTATAACGCGAACGATCAAATTTGGAATATCTATACCTGTTCAGTCATAATCATATAATGGGAGGTTATTCTAAAATTAAATACTAGGAGTCACTTAATTATTTATTCTCCTCCACAAAAATATCGCTTGTACTATGGAAAAAAATGAAATTTCTTCCCTTCAAAAATATATCTGGTTAGATCAAAAAATAAATCCACATTCTCCCAAATACAATATTGGAGGGTACGCTATCATCAATAGTTGTATAGACTTTAAGCTATTTAAAAAAGCGGTATCACTTTTTGCCCGAAAACATACAGGCATAAAAAATGTGTTTCAGCAGGATGGAGGTATTCCATTTTCGTTCATTCATAAGGAAGATACCTATGAGGGTATTCATTGTTTTGAAGAGAACAACAAACAAAAATTAATTGACTTAATCCGAAGGGATTTCAAGGTTCCCTTCAATATTGAAAATCACAAAAGATTATTCAAAATTTGGCTTGTTAAGTTAAATCCTAATACTACTGTTTGGTATACCAAATTGCATCACCTCATTGCAGATGGTTATTCATTTAAGCTATTGTTCAATGAAATTAGTATTATTTACAATTCCCTTAAGGGTGCTGCGGTTGATTTCGATAGCTCTATTTATAAGCAGTTTAATGATCATGTTATCGAGGAGAAAGAGTATTACAATTCCAATGCCTTAGAAAAGGATAAAGAGTTTTGGAAACTGAAATACCCTGAATTTCCAAGACTAATTTATAACATATCAACTCAAGCAAATGCCTTTTACAGCAAAGAATGGTATTTGTGCAAAAACTCCTTAAACAAATTACAATTAGTATGTCAGAACGAGAATGTTAGTGTATTCAATATATTACTTGCTGCCTTTTCCCTAGTACTTTCTAAGTTCTACTTTACCGAGGAGATAAACATAGGAACCCCTATCCTTAATCGTCTTAGCAAAACAGACAGGCAAATATTCGGACCCTTTATCAATCTACTTCCGTTACAAATACACTTAACCAATAATGTTTCCTTTTTAGGCCTCATCAAGCAAATAAAAAGGGACATGTTCAATACACTTAGACATCAAAGATTCCAACAGGCTGAATTAATTAAAGCTATATCCTTCCAGGGAAACAGGTTATATGACGTAAGGATATCATATGAGAATTTTAATTACCAGAATCAGTTTTCAAATTATGATACAGAAATTGTCGCACTATCTAATAATAGTGAAGAGGACCCAATATCGGTTCATATAATGGACTACAATTCGGAAGGGCTAAAATTCCGTTTTGATATTGCGGGGAGTTTCGTACCTGAATATATCGCTGATGAATTCATCGAATCGTTAGGTCAAATACTTGAAAACACTCCAGATTTACTTAAAGAAAATATTCATTCAATCTCAATAACTACCGAAAAACAGATTGAAGAAATAAAAGCTATTTCTGTCGGAGCAATCAGAACTGATGAGGTAAACAGTTTTTCAGAATTGTGGAACAAAAACCTTCAATATTTTTCTTCAAATGAAGCTGTTATTTATAAAAAAAATAGACTAACCTATGCTGAAATAGGCAAAAAAGTAAAAAAAGTATCTGAATATTTACTTTATAAAGGGATTAAAAAAGGGGAGAGAATTGGGGTTTTACTGGACAGATCTGTTGACGTAATTCCCGTGATATTAGGCGTTTTGGAATCCGGCGCAACCTATGTGCCAATTGAAAAATCATTTCCCAAAAGCCGAAAAGAATATATTATTGAAGATAGTACAATTGAACTTTTGTTGGTGGATGATGAGACATCCCAATTTGATTGTGAATGTTTACCATTGACAACAATTTTTAACGCGCGTATACCACTCATTTCAGATGATATTCTAATTACACCTGAAGATGAAGCTTACATTATTTATACTTCTGGTTCAATGGGTAAACCCAAAGGTGTATCAATAAAACATGAATCTTTAATTGACTATACTATTACTTTTTCAAAATACTTTAATCTTGATGTTTCAGACAGGATTATTCAACAATCCTCATTTGTGTTTGATACCTCAATAGAGGAAATTTTTCCTGTATTAAGTGTTGGTGGAACCTTGGTCATTTCAGATAACCCAAAAGATTTTCACACTTTATGTCAAGAATGTAGTGTTAATAACATAACACTCCTAAGCACCAATCCTTATGTAGTTCAATATCTGAATACAAATTACGAAGATTACGGTCTTTCTTTAAAAACGATTATTAGTGGAGGTGATATGTTAAAAAGGGAACAAGTAATCAATTTGTTGGGTAAAGTTGATATCTACAATACTTATGGGCCTACAGAAAGCACGGTGTGTGCGACATACCACAGAATAGCACCAAACGATATAGCACTTCCGATTGGTAAACCGATAGCAAACCGAAAAGTTTTTATTGTCAGTAATAATGATCTTTTACCCAAAGGAGCTCTTGGAGAGATAGTTTTAGCAGGAAAAGGTTTGGCGAATGGCTATATTAATAGAAACCTATTAACAGAATCACTTTTCGTTGAAATTGAACGAGAGCGTGTTTACAAGACGGGTGACTTAGGAAAATGGGACGAAAAAGGTAATCTGTTTTTTTATGGTAGAAAAGACAATCAGTTAAGCTTTAGAGGATATCGTATTGAACCTCTTGAGGTTGAAGAAACAATAAAGTCAATAGATTCAACAATAATCAATTGCCATGTTACGATAAAAGAGATTCTAAATACTCCTGCTCTAATCGCATATATATTGAATGATAATGAAGTTATTAATTCTTCTTCGTTGAGAAAAAAGCTACAGAAAATATTACCAACTTATATGGTTCCAAATCATTTAGTACATCTCAAAGAATTTCCTTTAAGTGCAAATGGTAAAATTGATAGTAAGAGACTCCCCATTCCAAAAGTATCTGAGGTTGGAAAAGAAATGGCACTCGCCTCTACAATTATAGAAAAGGAGATAACTCAAATATGGAACAATATTCTGAATTTAACGGAAATAGATATACATACCAGCTTTTTTGAATTAGGAGGACATTCATTACTTGCAAATCAGTTTATCGCAATCCTAAGAAAAAATCGAAAACAAGATATTTCCCTAAGAGAATTCTATAAGTCACCTACAATACACGAAATAGCCAAAATTTTAGAAAGCAAAGAGATTTCTTTATCCTTTCAATTGCAAAAGGCTCCTATTCAAGAATTATATCCTTTATCATATCCTCAAGAGCGAATCTGGTTTTTAAATCAATTAAACAGAGAAAACAAAGCATATTATGTTCCCAGGGCCATTAGAATTTTTGGAAAGTTAGACGTATCAATCATAGAAAAAACCTTCACTCTTCTAATTGAAAAACACGAAATATTGAGAACCGTGTTTATAGAAAAAGATGGTATCCCATATCAAAAAGTTTTATTGCCCCATAAATTCCATATTCCATTAACTTCATTGGAAGGACTTTCTGTCAAGGAACAAGAAATTGAAATCCAGGATTTTATCCTAAGAAAAGGAAACTTAAGTTTTGATTTAGAAAAAGGGCCGTTGTTAAGAGCCTATATTCTGAAAAGAGGAAAAAAAGATAGTATACTGATATTTTGTGAGCATCATCTCATACATGATGGGTGGACACAAGGAATATTGTTAAGAGAGTTTATCGAGACATATTCAGAATTAATTCGAAACCCAAATTTTTCAATATCAAAACCAGAACTTCAATTCAAAGATTTTTCATACTGGCAAAAAGAATTCTTTAATGATGAAAGACTTGATACTCATTTATCATTTTGGAAAGAAAAACTCAAAGGTCACATTCCAGTATTGGAACTGCCCCAAAAGAATAAGAGGCCAAAGGAAATTTCCGGAAATGGAGAATTGCTGGTCAGAACCGTTAGCAACGAGTTATCTGATAAAATAAGAACTTTTAGTTTAGAAAACAATGCTACTTCGTTCATAACCATGTTAGCTGCCTTTAAAACAACTCTTAGCCGATTTAGTAATGAAACGGATATATGTGTGGGCACTACTGTAGCAAATAGAAGATTGGCCTCCCTGAATAAAATGTTGGGAATGGTTATTAATACTATCGCCTTGAGAACAAAATTTGGGAGATCAGATTCATTAAGGTCAATATTCGAGAAATGTGGAGAAACTTGCTTCGAAGCTTATGGTTATGAAGATACACCATTTGGAAAAGTAGTTGAATCTGTTGCTCCTAAGCGTAGTTTAGGCTCAATGCCCATATTTCAATACTTGTTTAGTTTTATGAATACACCGTCCAGAAATCTTTTTCTACCCAATCTTGAATTGGAAATTTTAGATTCCCATAACCGGTCAGCGAAATTTGATATCAATGTTGTAGTGGTTACACCCTTGGAGCAAGCTATGCAAGAAGGCGTTACGGAATCAAATAGAGCTATTATAGTTGAATGGGAATACAATTCTGATATCTACTCCGAAGATACAATGCAATTGATGCTCGACATGTACTTTGCAAATCTTGAGGCATTGGTTTCCACACCCGATATACCATTCATGGATATAGACTGTGAAGGTTTAGTTCAAGAAAGAGAATTCCTGGAGCATATCAATGCTACATCCTTTGAGTATCCGAAAGATACAACCATCATCGAACTCTTTGAAACGCAGGTCACAAAAACACCTTACAATACCGCTCTTGTATTTGAAGAATATGAGTTGACATACCTAGAACTGAACGAATTGGCCAATCAGCTCGCCGACTATCTAAATCAAAACTGCAAACCCCAGCCTGATCAGCTCATTGCTATACAACTCGAAAGAAACCAATGGATGGTCACCGCGATTTTAGCGGTGCTTAAAACAGGGGCGGCCTATCTACCTATCGACCCTGAATACCCTGAAGTGCGCATCCGATATATGCTGCGGGATAGTCAGGCCAAAGGAATTATCAATCAAGAATTCTTATCAACTTTTATAGATCAAAAAGAGCAGTATACTAAAGAGGATATACCAAACAAAGCCACGGAAAACAATCTGGCTTATGTAATCTATACCTCTGGATCTACAGGAAAACCCAAAGGGGTTATGATCGAGCATAAAAGTCTTACCAATTTCATCACTTCAATGACTCACTTATTAGACATTAATGTGAATTCAAAATTAATTTCAACAACCACTTATGCTTTTGATATTTTTTACTTAGAACTATTTTCTCCTTTGGTAGTGGGAGGAACCACTATTTTATCTAAAAGTATTCACAAACTGAACCCCGATTATCTGAAACTTTTGATTTCAAAATACCAACCTTCACACATACAAGCCACACCTACAACGTGGAAGCTCTTAACAGAACAAGGATGGGAAAACGAAGAAAAGACGACGATAATTTCAGGCGGAGAAGCTATTCAAGATTCATTAAAAAACGCTTTGACAAAATTAAGTCAATCAAAAGTTTGGAATTTATATGGCCCAACCGAAACTACAATTTGGTCAACTGCTCAAACTTTAAAATTCAATCAAAAAGTAAATATAGGAACTCCTATTGCCAACACTCAAATATATATCCTAGATAACAATCTTAATCGACTCCCAAAAGGAGTCGCGGGCGAGCTTTGTATTTCCGGGGATGGACTCGCTCGAGGTTATCTTAATAGACCAGAGCTTAATAAGGAAAAGTTCATCTCAAATCCTTTTAAAGCAGGGCATAAACTCTATAAAACGGGAGATCTCTGCAGATGGCTCCCTGATGGGAATATAGAGTTTTTGGGGCGCAAGGACAACCAGGTAAAAATAAGGGGGCATCGTATCGAACTGGGAGAAATAGAGAATACGATCCTAGAATTAGATCAGATAAAGCAATGCGTCGTACTCGTTAAAGAAGACGTTCAAAATAAAGACCTGTTGGCATACTACACTTGTGAAGAGACCTTCGATAAAGATAGTATAAGAACAAGCCTTTCCCAAAGCCTTCCTACCTATATGGTACCAAACCATTTTATTAACCTGGAAGATTTGCCACTTACTCCTAATGGAAAAATAGATAAAAAAGCGCTCCCTGATCCTCAAACCATGCAACTTAGTGGAGGAACTGAATATGTGGCGCCTAGAACTGAAAAAGAACAACAATTAGTTGACATTTGGGAAGAGGTACTCGATAGAGAAAACATAGGTGTAAAAGATGACTTTTTTGAACTCGGAGGCCACAGCCTGAAGATGATGCGCCTTGTCAGTAGCTACCATAAGAAGTTAAATGTTAGAATTCACCTTTCAGACCTGTTTATACACACATCATTGGAATCACACACTGGCTTGTTGGCAAAGGCAGACCAAAGTGAACATATTGCAATTCCATTAGTTCCTGTAAATGAAGAGAATAGTTACCCGGTCTCTGATGCTCAGCGACGATTATGGGTATTGAGTCAGTTTGATGGCGGCAGTATACCTTACAATATGCCAGGTAGTATGGTATTGGATGGTTCTTATGATGTAGATAGTTTCACGCGAGCAATATATAGTGTACTGGAACGTCATGAGATATTGAGAACGGTATTTAGGGAGAAAAAAAGTGGAGAGGTCCGTCAATTTATTTTGGACAGGGCTGATTTAGGCTTTGATATTGAATATAAGGATTATCGTAGCGCTAAGGACTCGAAAGAGCGTGTTAGGGAATATATAGAAGGAGATTCATATAAGGAGTTTGATTTGGAGTCAGGTCCTTTATTGCGCTCGGCTTTGTTACATGTAGAGGATGACAAGTATATATTTTATTACAACATGCACCATATCATAAGTGACGGCTGGAGTAAGGGGGTGTTGTCAAGAGATGTTCTACGCTACTATAATTTATACTTAAAAGGAGAGGAATCAGCTATACCGGGGTTGCGAATTCAGTATAAGGATTATGCCTGTTGGCAGTTATCCCAGTTGGAAGAAGAATCATTTGCCGTTCACCGAAATTATTGGCTGGATACTCTTTCTGGTGAAATTCCACTATTAGATTTACCGAGCAAGAAAAAGCGTCCTAAATTAAAGACAAATAATGGGCACGCTTTAAGTACTTACATTAATGCTGATGTTACAAGAAAATTATTAAGATTCTCAAGAGAAAACAATGGTAGTTTATTCATGAGCTTACTAGCAACATGGAATGTACTAATGTACCGATATACTTCTCAAAAAGATATAATTATTGGAAGTCCTATAGCAGGAAGAGAACATACGGATTTAAAAGATCAAATTGGATTTTATGTAAACACATTAGTGTTCAGAAATCAGGTTGATCCAGAGCAGAGTTTTACAAGTTTCTATAAAGGGGTAATTAAAACGACTTTGACTGGCTTTAGTCACCAAGCTTATCCTTTTGATAGATTAGTGGAAGATTTAGATGTTCGAAAAGACCCATCAAGAAGTGCTGTTTTTGATATTATGTTAATACTTCAGAATAATGGAGAAAAAACGGAAGGATTTCATTTAAATGTTAATCATATTAATCAAATAGCAGATGAAGGTTCAAGACCTAGTAAGTTTGATTTATTATTGAATTTTCAGGAACAAGGAGATGTAATAGCTTTTACGGTTGAATATAACACAGATGTTTATGAGAGAGACATGGTTGAAATGTTAATCAAGCATTATAAGGCTCTGTTAATATCAATTATGTTGAAGCCGGAAGAACAAATTTCTAATATAGATTATCTATCCCAAGAAGAGAAAACAACTTTAATAAGCTCCTTTAATGATACAAAATTTGAATATCTGAGAGATAAATCAATTGTGGACCTTTTCGAGGAACAAGTTCTGAAAGGACCCAACGATATCTCCCTAGTCTTGGAGAATGATGAAATCGAATATGAGGAGCTGAATGAATTAGCCAATCAAATTGCGCATTTTTTATTAAATGAAGTAAAACTTCTTTCTGAGGAAAAAGTTGGAGTAATGCTACATCCCAGTTTTTGGTCAATAGCTTCTATTATTGGGATTTTAAAGGCCGGAGGGGCTTATGTTCCCTTGGATCCTTCTCTTCCTGAACAGCGGTTGAAATACATGCTTGACGAAACAGAAACAAGAGCGTTAATAACGGAAAAAAATTTCATAGAAAAGGCAAATAGGCTGCAATGGACATCAAATAGGTTACAAACTTATTTATGTGTAGATACCCTGGATGTATTCAACGAAAAAGAGAAAGAAGATAATTTGTTGATGGAGCAGAAGCTTTGGGATCACATTGGGGAACGATCGGAAGATCAAATTTCCGGTGGAGGATGGATAAGTAGTTATACCGGAATTCCATTATCAACTATAGAAATGGAAGAATATTCAATGAATGTTTTTAAAAAGTTAGTTAGAATCCTTCATTCGGAAATGCGAGTCTTAGAGATTGGTTGTTCATCTGGTTTAACCTTACATAAGATTGCTCCGGAGGTAGCATTTTACTATGGCATAGACTTATCTCCTATTATAATATCGAAATTATCAAACCATTTAGAAAACTGGGGCTTTAAAAATGTGAAGTTAAAGCAATTACAAGCTCATGAAATTTCTCAAATAAAGGAAGATAGTTTTGATTTAATTATTATTAATAGTGTAATACAATATTTCCATGGGCATAACTATCTAAGAAAAGTGATAAACGATTGCGTCGAACTGATGAAGGACAATGGGCAAATTTTTATCGGAGATGTGATGGATATAAACAAGAGAGATGACCTAATTTCAGATTTAAAGTTATTCAAATTAGAAAACAAAAACTTTACTACTAAAACAGAATTTTCATCAGAACTTTTTGTATCCCGAAATTTTTTCAAGGATTTGGTTATTGATTATAGTCATGTTTGTGGTGTATCAATAAGTGACAAGATTTACACCATCGAAAATGAACTGACCAAATTCAGATATGACGTAATACTCGAAGTCGACAAAAAGAATAAGAAGTCCGGGAATCAAACTAAAAAAAAGAGACAGTACAGCCAGACTATCCTTAAAAATCAATCAAAATTAAATCCTGATTTAACAATTCAGTCTAACAATCTATTAAATATTATTTATACATCAGGTTCAACAGGTAAACCAAAAGGAGTGATGACCACACATTCTAATCTCGTGTCATTTTTGACAAATTTGAATCAATCTTTTGGTTTTACAAAAGGTAAAAGAATAGCGGCCACTACTAATATGAGCTTTGATATTTTTGGACTTGAAGTTTTTGGATCGTTGTGTAATGGATGTGAGTTAGTTCTTTTCTCAGATAAAGATTTGATGGACCCTCTTGCATTTATGGATCGGATACATGAATGCAAGGTAGAAGTTTTACAATTAACACCTTCGAGATTATTGCAAGTATACAATTCGGGCGTAAATTTTTCCTTAGGCCTAAAGTTTTTATTAGTTGCAGGAGAAGCTTTGAGTTATTCGTTGTATGAAAGACTTAAACAAGAATCATTCAGATCATGCAATTCATATGGCCCAACAGAAACCACTATTTATAGTACATCACTGCAATTAAAAGAAAGTACTTTTTTAAGTATTGGAAAGCCTTTAAATAATGAAGAGATCTACATCTTAGATCAAAATAATATGATGCAGCCGATTGGAGTCATAGGCGAGATCTGTATAGGTGGTGAAGGATTGGCTCGTGGTTATCTGAACCGTCCTGATTTGACTTCGGAGAAATTTGTATTGAACCCTTTTAAGTCAGGTGAGCGTATGTACAGGACAGGTGATTTAGGTCGTTGGCTTGAAGATGGTAATGTAGAGTTCATTGGTAGGAATGATGACCAGGTTAAGATACGAGGGTACCGCATAGAGCTGGGAGAGATAGAACATGCCCTATTGTCGCATGAGGCTATTGATCAGGCGATTGTAATGGCCAGGGATTCAGTAGGTTCAGGAGATAAGGAGTTGATTGCTTATCTTATTTCCAAGAGCTCTCAAAACACCGTGGAATTACGGTCGTATTTATCGGAACGCTTGCCTTCATATATGGTTCCTTCACATTTTGTGAAGTTGGATGCGTTTCCATTGACTTCTAATGGAAAGGTTGATCGTAAAGGATTCCCATCCCCAGATGGTTTAGGTATCGATAGTGGTGTGGCTTATGTGGCACCCCGCAATGAGATTGAGGAGCAATTGGTAAAGATATGGGAAGAGCTATTTGGTAAAGAAAAAATAGGGGTCAAGGATGACTTCTTCGAACTGGGGGGACATAGTCTGAAAATGATGCGTCTTATGAGCAGTTATCATAAAGCGTTTAATATTAAGGTAGATCTTGGTGATTTGTTTACCCATACCTCCCTGGAATCCCACACTGGCCTATTGGCAAAGGAGGACTTAAACGAGCACTTTGCTATCGCACCAGTTCCTACCAGCGATGACAATGGCTATCCCATCTCGGATGCGCAGCGCAGGCTCTGGGTCCT